>MDSW01096380.1_pt1 | contig 16059 bp, 15 predicted proteins | sample 811171 | NCBI WGS metagenome assembly MDSW01 (sample SAMN05326641, study PRJNA326480) | marine metagenome | isolation source: seawater | place: Atlantic Ocean: North West | collected 2012
ATAAGGCGTGCCGCCAGCGTACGTTCTGAGCCATGATCAAACTCTCAAGTTTAATAACGGCGCACACTAGCTTTATAACTTCAGTAACTGAAGTTATTTTCGTTAAAGTGTGTACGACAATTTCTTTATTAACCTAACCGTCCACACTTCTCTTCTTAATCTATACAATTTAAAAAAGCTGAGTTTTCAAAAATTTGTGAAAACTATGTCGCAAAACCAGATAGAAATCGGCTAAAAGCTTTGATTTTTTGCTAATTAGTGCGAGACGCCGTTATACAAAATAATAGGAATTAATCAAGACGTATATTTGCTGTTTTTTTATGAAAAAACTAGCAAAATCAACATTTTTTTTGCTACTTGGCATTGTATTAATCAATTTTTTTTATTATAGGAACTCTAGGTATGTTTAACAAAATTTTCCTCAAAGGATTAAAAAAAACAGGGAGCTTTATCAGAAGGGTCCCTGATTTTAAAAATGATAAAATTAATCTCATAATTTTTTCTTTTTTATTTATGATCATAACTAGCATAGTATTTAGTTTTAATAATAGCATTAAAAAAAAGAAGCTAGAGGAAATCGACTCATTTCTTTCAAATGATCAAACTGTTCTTTTAAAAAATTATTTACTTAACCAGCTAAAATCACCATATCTAGAGTACGATTATATAGTAAAAAGTAATGATACTATTGAGAGCATATTAAAAAAATTTAGTGTTAAACAGACTGAAATAAACTTCATTGTAGAAAAGATTAAACAAAAGAAACTTTCAAATATTATCCCAAAACAAAAAATGAAATTTATATTAAAAAGGACAAAAAATAAAAAAGATATGGAGGTTTTAAAAATAAATTATCCTTTGTCGGATACTACATTTGTTAATATTGATAAAAAACAGGATAAACTCGAAATTAAAAAAAATATTACCCAATTATTTAAAAAAGATGTTGTAGTCAAAGGAAACATTAAAAATAATCTATATAGTTCTGCAATTAAGTCTGGGATGGAGCCTAATATAATTGTTGAATTCGCAAGAGTATTTGGTTTTGAAGTTGATTTTCAAAGGGATATTAGGAAAGGTGATGAATTTGAAGTTATGTATGAGAGATATTTGGATGATAGAAATAAAAAAGTGAAAACTGGAAAAATTCTATATGCATATCTCAATGTTAACAACCAAAAAATAAAGTTATACAGATTCGGAAAAAAAAATAATTTTGATTTTTATGATGAGAAAGGGAAAAGTATTGTTAAAGCTTTAATGAAGACTCCAATTAATGGTGCAAGGCTTTCATCACCTTTTGGAAATAGAAAGCATCCAATTTTAGGTTTTACAAAACATCATAATGGAACTGATTTTGCCGCGCCAACAGGTACTCCTATTATGGCATCTGGAAATGGAACTGTAATTAAAGCAGGTTGGTGTGGAAATGGTGGTAACTGTGTTAGGATTAGACACAACTCTACCTACACTACTGGTTATGGACATATGTCAAAAATTGCTACACGAACTGGAAGAAGAGTTAGACAAGGTCAAATTATTGGTTATGTTGGAAATACTGGAATGTCAACAGGACCTCACTTGCACTATACGGTATCATATAACGGAAAATTTATTAATTCTCAAAAATTAAAATTGCCATCAGGCAAAGTATTAAAAGGGGAAGAAAGAAAACTTTTTGAAATTGAAAGAATTAAACTTGATGTTAAGTTAGCAGAACTTAGAGATTAACTTTGGTCAGTAACTTCTTTTTTTTCTACTTTCTCTGAATTTTCTTTGGAATTAATTTTATCCTTCTGTACTACATCAGATAAAACTCTTGAGAAATGATCTGAGTGTTGTAAATAGTTTTCGTGAAGGATTTTATCACCAGTGCTTAAGGCCTCTTTTGCTAAATTTTGGTATTTCTCAATTAATCTTTCTAAATTATGGGGATTTTTTATTGAACCATTTCTTGAAAAACCATTTCTATTAACATTTACTTGATGAACTATTCCATTATTTTTCATACCATTGTTACTTCGTCTGGGACGAAATTTATTTGGTCTGGGCCTAAATCTTCTTATCTTATCGTTTCTCATATATTTTTTATTTTACTAAATTGCATAAACAATATTTATGATTTTTTTCTATAAATATAAAAATTTTTTATAACGTGCTAAAAATACAACGAACATTATTTTTATAATCTTTAATCAACATCTTTTTTTTGAAAGAATTCGCCTTTAAAATTTTCATTACTTTACAATACTGGCCTGTACCGATTTCTAATGCTAAAATACCATTATATTTAAGAATGTTTTTAGATTTGTAAATAACTTTTCTTACAACGTCAAGGCCATCATTACCACCGTCTAATGCTATTCTTGGTTCAAATTTCTGAATATCGAATGCAAGTTGCTTTATCTCTCTTGTTATTATGTAGGGTGGATTTGATACTATTAGATCAAATTTAGTGTTTCTTAGGCTCTCTACGGATGTTGTTAAAAGTTTTATCCTATTTTTGAACTTTTTAAGGTTTTTTTTTGCATTATTAAGTGTTTCTTTTGAAACGTCTATAGCTACACCTCTGCTTTGATTTAATTCGCTCAAGATAGAGTATGTCAAACATCCTGTTCCAAAACCAACTTCTAAAAAATATGGTTTTTTGTTTTTAAACATTTTAATAATAGGGTCAATTAGGAGCTCGGTTTCCGGGCGTGGAACTAATGAATTTTTATCAACAAAAAAGTTTTTGCTTCTAAATTCTTTATTATTCACTATATACGCTACAGGTTCATTTTTTGATCTTCTCAAAATTAAAGATTTAAATTTTTTCACCTCATCTTGCTCGATCTCTGTTTCATTTATCAGCAACCTTTCTCTCGAAATTCCTAAAATATGAGAAAGTATTATTTCTGAGTCTATTTTGTTGCTTAAAATTCTATTATGTTTAAGAAAAGTCGATCCCAGATTTATAAGTTCATTCGTTTTCATGTTAATTTAATGCTTTTAGTTTTAAATCTTGATCTTTTAATCTCAAATTATCATTCATCTCTTCATGAATCTCCCCATTAAGAAAATCTGTTAGTTTATGTAATGTAAAGTTAATTCTATGATCTGTAACTCTTCCTTGTGGAAAATTATAAGTTCTTATTCTTTCTGACCTGTCACCAGAACCAATTTGGTTTTTTCTTTCGCTTGATCTTTCCTTGTCCTTCTTCAATTTCTCAGACTCATATAATCTTGCTCTTAATATTTTAAGTGCCTTGGCTTTATTTTTATGTTGTGATTTTTCATCTTGCTGGGTAACAACTATACCTGAAGGAGTATGAGTAATTCTTACAGCACTATCAGTAGTATTGACAGACTGACCGCCAGGGCCACTTGATCTAAAAACATCTATTCTTAGATCACTTTCGTTAATTTTTATATCTACATCTTCAGCTTCAGGAAGTATCGCAACAGTTGCTGCAGAAGTGTGGACTCTTCCTTGAGCTTCAGTTGTGGGAACTCTTTGAACTCTATGAACTCCTGACTCGTACTTTAAATAGGAGTAAATATTTTCTCCTTTAACAGAAAATATCATTTCTTTAAAACCTCCAGCTTCACTTTTTGATATACTTATTATTTCAATTTTCCATCCCTTTTTCGAACAAACTTTTTCGTACATTCTAAATAAATCTGAAACAAAAAGTGTGGCCTCTAAACCTCCTGTACCTGCTCTAATTTCGACAATAGTATTTTTTTCATCATCTTTATCTTTCGGTAACAGAAAAATTTTAAGTAATTTTTCGTTTTTATCCTTGTTAAACTCAGCGTCTTTTAATTCTTTTTCAGCCAACAAGATCATTTCTTTATCATTTTTTTTATCTTGAATAATATTGTTCAAATCTTTTTTATTTTTTTCAAATTCAATATATTCTTTCGCGCAAGGGATAATATTTTTTAAATCTGAATATTCCTTTGATTTTTTTGCAAGTAGTTTAGGTTCAATCTTTCCGGATGAAAGTTCTTTTTCAAGTGCAATATATCTTTCAATAATGTTTTTAACTTTTTCAATGGGTATCATGAAATTTAGTTGCTAGTTTCTTTAGCTTTCGATTCTACTAAGTTTACCACTTTATTAATAATATCTTTGCTAACAACTTTATTGTGAGGGATGCCTGATAAATAAAGTAGGTTGTTTCCATCTCCTCCACCCGTTAAACCAATATCTGTCTGTGCGGCTTCTCCTGGTCCGTTAACCACACATCCAATAATAGACAAAGTCATTGGTTTTTTAATATGTGAAAGCTTTTTTTCTAAAATTTTAACTGTATCAATTACTGGAAAAGCTTGTCTTGCACAAGACGGGCATGAAATTATTTGCACACCTCTGGATCTAATTCCTAAGGCGCTCAATATTTCAAAGCCTGCTTTAATTTCTTCAACAGGATCTGCTGACAATGAAACTCTTATTGTATCTCCAATCCCTTGCATTAAAAGTTTACCTATTCCAATTGAGGACTTTATGCTTCCAGTAAACAAACTTCCTGCTTCAGTGATTCCAAGATGTAGCGGATAGTCATATAGCTTGGATAAACTTTCATAGGCTTTGACTGATAAAAAAACGTCTGATGATTTAACGCTAATTTTAAAATTAAAAAAATCGTTATCTTCCAAAATTTTTATATTGAGAGATGCGCTCTCAACAAGAGCTTCCGGGCAAGGTTCTTTGTATTTTTCTAAAATTTTTTTCTCTAATGATCCAGCGTTAACTCCTATTCTTATTGCGCAATCGTAATCTTTAGCAGCTTTAATTACCTCTTTAATCCTGTCTTTACTTCCAATATTTCCTGGATTAATTCTCAAACATTTTGCTCCTGAGATGGCTGATTCGATTGCCCTTTTGTAATGAAAATGTATGTCAGCAACTATGGGCAACTGCGTTGCTTTTGTTATTTTTTTTAAAGCCTTCGTTGATTCCTCATCTGGACAAGAAACTCGAACTATGTCTGCTCCTGCATCTTGTAATTCTCTTATTTGTTTTATAGTCGCGTTGTGATCTGTGGTAAGGGTATTTGTCATAGATTGCACAGAAATTGGAGAGTCTCCTCCTACAAAAATATTTCCAATTTTTATTTTTTTTGTTTTTTTTCGATTAATAATTCTGTGAGGTCTTATTTCCATATTTTTTTAATCTAGATTAAAAGTTTTATGCAATTTTTTTACCGCTTGTATAGTTGATGACTCATCAATAATAACAGATACTTTTATTTCAGATGTTGAAATAGCAAGAATATTTATTTTTTCTTCTGCTAAAGATCTAAACATTTTGTAGGTCACTCCCGGGGTGGCAACCATACCTGCCCCAACAATTGATATTTTTGAAACTTTATCATTCATCTGCATAGTTTCATACTTTATTTTTTTATTGTTTTTTATTAAAGAACTTGCAGTATTTTTGTCTTGTCTTTTAATTGTAAATGTTAAATCTGTTTTATTTCCATCAGAAGATATATTTTGAATTACCATATCAACATTTATCTCATTTTTAGAAAGAGGTTCAAATATATCTGCGGCTACTCCAGGTTTATCTTCAACTCCTATAAGTGTAATTTTTGCATCATCTTTAGAATACGCAACTCCGGTGACTACTTTACTGTAGTCAATATTTTCCTGATTAAAAATTTCAGTACCATCTCGATCTGTAAAAGTCGATTTTACTTTTAATGGAATGTCATACATCATTGCAGTTTGGACAGCTGACGACTGCATAACCTTAGCGCCTAAAGAAGAAAGTTCTAGCATTTCCTCATATGAGATTTTGTTTATTTTTTTTGCAACTGGTATTTTTTTGGGATCTGATGAATAAACTCCATCAACATCTGTGTAAATTTCACATGTATCAGTATCAAATATTTTTGCTATTGCAACAGCTGTAGCATCTGAACCACCACGTCCTATTGATGTTATATCACCTGATTTAGAAATTCCTTGAAATCCAGGAATAACTGCTACGCCCCCACTTTCAAGATACTCATTAATAAACTTAACGTTCATATTTATAATTCTTGAATTAGTATGTTCGCCCTCGGTAAGAATAGGTATTTGCCAATTCATCCATGATTTTGATTTTACACCTAAATCATTTAATGAACCTGCAATTAAAGCACTTGTTACCTGTTCGCCAGATGTCAATAGTACATCTAATTCTCTTTTAATAAACTTTTTTGAGATTAACTCTGAGTGAGCTATTAGATTATTAGTGGTTCCCGACATTGCGGAAACTACCACAATAATCTTATGGCCATTATTATACTCTTTTTTAACAATTTTTGCGGCATGTACAATTCTTTCAATTGAGCCTAAAGATGTTCCACCAAATTTTAATACTTTCTTTGCCATACTAAGATTTTATTATAAAAATAATTAAGTTAAAATTAAGTTTAAAAATATTATAAAGGATTAAATGACTACAATAAATCAAGAAGAAATTCAAAAGTTTTCAAAGTTAGCTGATGAATGGTGGGATGCTAAAGGAAAATTTAAACCTTTACATACTTTTAACCCAATAAGGCTTAAATATATAATTGAAAAATGTACCAGTCATTTTAAAGTAAAAAGGGATCAAAAAGAACCACTATCGAAACTAAAGATATTAGATATTGGTTGTGGCGGAGGATTGATTAGCGAACCGTTAAGTAGACTTGGATCTAAAGTAACTGGAATTGATGCTTCAATAAAAAATATAAAAGTAGCTAAAATTCACGCAAAAAAAAGTGATCTAAAAATTAGGTATATAGCTACATCTCCAGAACAAAAACTAATCAAAGAGAAATTTGATGTGGTGCTAAGCCTTGAGGTTGTCGAGCATGTAAAAAATTTAGACTTATTTTTCAAATCCTCAAGCAGTTTACTTAGAGAAAATGGAATAATGTTTGTAGCAACATTAAACAGAACTTTTGAGTCTTATTTAAAAGCGATTATTGGAGCTGAATATGTATTAAGATGGTTACCAATTGGAACTCATGATTGGCAAAAATTCTTGAAACCTGATGAAATAGAAGAAAAACTAAAAAAATTAAATTTAAAAAAAATGTACTTGGATGGATTAAAATTCAATATTTTAAATAGTAGTTGGAACCTAAGTAATGACTGCTCTGTTAATTATATAATGGTTGCAAAAAAAGATTAGTTATCTCTTTTATCAATCCAAGGAATAGTTGTTAATTCAATTCCTTCGTCCTTCAATTCTTCTGACTCCTCTTCAGTTGCATTCCCATAAATATTTTTATTTTTCCTTTTATCGTAGTATACGTTTCTAACTTCTTTAGGAAAATCTTTTCCAACATATTCAAAATTTTTCTCAACAAATTTTCTCATTTTTAGTAAATCCTCTTTTACCTTTTTTAAATATTTTATTGATTTATTTTGACTGATTTTATCATCCTTACTAAGAACATTTGGAGACATAATTGACTTTTCAATAGCCTTGGTTCCGCAAAGTGCACATTCTATAATTTTCTTTGATTTTAATTTTTCAAATTCTTTTGAGTCTGAAAACCAACTTTCAAATTCATGTTTATTTTTACATTTTAAGTTATATTTGATCATTAATTTCTATAATCTGTATTAATATTTATATAATCATTTGTAAAATCGCAAGTGTAACATTCGAATGATCCTTGGCCTAATTTTAAATTAACTTCAATTTTTATTGAGTCCCATTGCATATATTCTTTTAATTTTTTCTCATCATACTCTTCTGAGATTTTGCCTTTTTCAGCAACTTTTAAATCTCCAAATTTTATTTCAATTTTTTCAGGTGAAATTTTTTCACCAGATTTTCCAATTCCCATAATTATTCTTCCCCAATTCGGATCTTCTCCAGCTATAGCTGTCTTGAATAAAGGTGAGTTTGCTATCGAGAAAGCAATATTTTTTGCCATTTGATTAGATCTTGCATTAACAACTTTTACGGTAACAAATTTTTTTGCTCCTTCACCGTCCGAAACAATTTGTTTTGATAAATTAAGCAGAAGTCTTTGCAAAGCATTTTCAAAATCTTTTAATTTTGGATCTAGTACGTTGTAAATCTTACCTGTTTTAACTTTATTTGTTGAAAAAATTGCGACCATATCATTGGTTGATGTGTCGCTATCTACAGTTATTGCATTGAAGGAATTTGCAACTGCTCTTTTAAGTAAACTTTTTAAAAAAACTGATGGAATATCTGCATCTGTGAAAACAAAAGCCAACATTGTTCCAAGGTTTGGAGATATCATACCAGAACCTTTGGCTATGCCACAAAGTCTAATATCTTTATTCCAAAGTCTGCATTCTTCATAAGCTAATTTTGGTCTTGTATCGGTAGTCATAATAGAAGAGGCAGCTTTAAACCATACAAATTTGTTTTGTCTGTCTCTTAATTTGTCTGTAAGATTTGGTATAGAACTCTTAATTTCCTGGGCTGGGAACTTTTCCCCTATAACTCCCGTAGAAGCAAATAAAATTTCATTAGGTTTAATAACATTTTTAGTGCCATCTTCTTTTTGGGCTTCTTTTAATGTCAAATTTTTTGCTAAATTTTTTGATATTGACTCTAGACTTTCCTGTCCTTGTGAACCTGTAAAGGTATTTGCATTTTTCGTATTAACGAGTAAAGCTTTTATAAATTTTTTTCTAATATTTCTGTTCCAGGTAATTGACTCAGAACAAATTGAGTTATTTGTGTATACTGCTCCATAATTGGCCCCGTCTTTAAAATAGAATAAACATAAATCATCTCTCCCGCTTCCATATAGATCCGCTGATACGGCAGAAATTTCTAAGCCATCAATTTCTTGAAGTTGTTGAAATTCCCCCATTTTTGACATTTTAGGTTTATCTTTTAAAAAATTTTTAAGGTTTATTGTCATGTAAATATCTTAATTCACTACTATATAATATATACAAACTAAAATGAATTTTATTACTAAAACATTAGATAAATTATTTAAAAGTAGTAATCAACAGGAATTAAATAGGATTAAGCCTATCGTAGTCAAAATTAACGATTTTGAGAAAGACTTTTTAAACTTTTCTGAAGAAAATTTTGCTGAAAAAACCAGTCAGCTTAAACAAAATATATCGGAAGGCAGGGCCTTGGATGAAGTTCTTGCTGAAGCATTTGCCTTAGTCAGAGAAGCCGCAAAACAAACTTTGAACGAAAGGCATTTTGATGTTCAATTAGTAGGGGGTGTAGTACTTCACAAAGGATCAATAGCTGAAATGAAAACCGGTGAAGGAAAAACATTAGTTTCTACGCTTCCGGCGTACCTTAACGCACTTGAGGGAAAGGGAGTACATATCGTAACTGTGAACGACTATTTAGCCAAAAGAGACTCCGAGTGGATGGGAAAAATTTATTCACGTTTAGGATTAAAAACAGGTTGTATAACCAATGAGCTTGACGATATTCAGAGGAAAAAAAATTATAATTTAGATATTACGTACGCAACCAATAATGAACTTGGATTTGATTATTTAAGAGATAATATGAAATACAATTTTTCAGAAATGGTACAAAAGAATAAAAATTTTTGTATTGTAGATGAAGTCGATAGTATTCTGATTGATGAATCAAGAACTCCTTTGATTATATCAGGTGGCATAGAAGATAAATCGGACAAATATTTTCTCGCGAATAAATTTGTTAAAGTTTTGGATAAAAAGGATTTTGAATTAGATGAAAAAAACAAAAATGCAATACTATCTGACATTGGTATTGATAAAATCGAGAAAATGTCTCAACAATCTGGCATATTGAAAAATAATAATTTTTACGATCCAGAAAATATGAACCTTGTTCACCATATTAACCAAGCTTTAAGAGCAAATTATTTATATGAAAATGATAAAAATTACATTGTAAAAGAAGATAAAGTACAAATAATTGATGAATTTACTGGAAGAATTTTGGAAGGAAGAAGATTTGGAGATGGTTTGCACCAAGCAATTGAAGCTAAAGAAAATGTGGAAATTCAAAAAGAAAATCAAACTCTTGCATCAATAACCTATCAAAATTATTTTAGATTGTATAAAAAACTATCAGGTATGACTGGAACAGCACTTACTGAAGCAGAAGAATTTTTTAATATTTATAAGTTAAATGTAATTAGCATTCCTACGCACAAAAAAATGATTAGAAAAGATTTTAATGATCAAATTTTCAGAACTGAAAAGGAAAAAAACTTTGCAATTTTAAAAAAAGTTCAAGATTGTAATGCAAAAGGACAGCCGGTTTTAGTGGGTACAACTAGTATTGATAAGTCAGAAAAAATATCAAATATTTTTAAACAAAATAAAATTAACCATAACGTTTTAAATGCTAAGCATCACGAACAAGAAGCCAAAATTGTTGCAGAAGCAGGAAAAACTGGGATGGTTACAATTGCAACTAATATGGCTGGTAGAGGAACCGACATTCAGTTAGGAGGCCACAAGAATCACGAAAAAATTGAAAAAATAAAACTTGATAAACAGAAAGTTAAAAACACTGGTGGACTATGCATTGTAGGAACTGAAAGACATGAAAGTAGAAGAATTGACAATCAGCTCAGAGGTAGATCTGGTAGGCAGGGAGATCCTGGATCCTCAATGTTTTATATAAGTCTTGAAGATGATTTAATGAGAATTTTTGGGGCAAAATCTATTGATGGAATGCTTAAAAAACTTGGCTTAAAAGAAAATGAGTCCATAAACCATCCTTGGATAAACAAAGCAATGGAAAGAGCTCAACAAAAAGTTGAGTCAAGAAATTTTGAGATAAGAAAAACTCTTCTTAAATTTGATGATGTAATGAATGATCAAAGACAAGTTATTTTCAGCCAGAGAATAAAAATATTAAAAACAGGTGATGTTTCTGAAATGATTAACTCCTTTATGAGTGAAGTAAATGAAAAAATTGAAAATGCATTAGAAAACTATAATAATAATAATGATTTAAAAATATTTTCAAACGAAATAAAAACTAATTTTGGTAGTTTTTTTCAAGACCAGCAAATTAATGAGCTGGCCAAAATGGATAAAAAAACTCTTCTTAATAGTGTAAAAAATGCTTTCGAGGATAAAAGAAAAGAAAGAGTAAAACTTTTGGGAAAAGATCAAAATAATGAAGTGGAAAAGAGAATTTTTTTACAAATGTTAGATTTTTTATGGAGATCTCATTTACAATATTTAGAACAACTAAGACAAGTTATTGGTTTAAGAAGCTATGGACAGAAAGATCCATTGGCTGAGTTTAGAAAAGAAGCTTTTGAATTATTTGAGAATTTGTTATTTAAAGTTAAAGCCGATACTATAAAATTTTTGATGAATCTCAAAGTGGTGGTTCAAGATGAACAAGAAAAACAATCTAAAAATCTTTCTTTACCAAAGAAACAAAAAATTTCTAGAAATGCACCTTGCACTTGTGGTTCAGGAAAAAAATTTAAACATTGTTGTGGAAAGGCAGCTTAAAACTAAAATTTTATGTCGGAGAAATTACCAGAAAAAATTCCAGTTTTCCCTTTAAGAGGAGCAATTTTTTTTCCTGAAACAAATCTTCCCTTAAACATATTTGAAGACAGATACCTAAAGATGGTTGAAAATGCAATTAGTACGAATGGTTTTATTGGAATGATACAATCAAAAGAAATCAATGGAGAAGTTTTTAAAGTTGGGTGCCTGGGCAAAATAAATAAACATGAGAAAACAAATGATGGAAGGATTTTAATAAACTTGAATGGATTAACGAGATTCAAAATCGATAAAGAGATAAATAATAATCAGCCATTTAGAGAGTTTTCAGTTGATTATGAAGTGTTTAAAAATGACACTAATCAAAAATATATAGTTGAAAATGAAACTTATAATAAACTAATACTTAATTCCAAAAAACTTTTTGCTCAATATGAGATGAGTCTAAATTGGAGTGAACTTTCAAAATTAAAAAAGTCTCAACAAATTTACACGTTGGCGATGATTTCACCTTTCTCAGTCAGCGAGAAGCAGAAGTTATTGGAAATTCCACAAATAAATGATATTGCAAAAACATTTATAGATATTACAAAATTTGCTTTTTATGAAAGCTCAAAAGAAAATAATATTATTCAATAGATTAAATATAAATTTTATCTGCCAAACCGTAACAAAGAATTGCGCTTAGTAATGTTAATATTCCTGGAGCGATCACAGCTTCAACAGATGTTTTTCTAGTGTGACCAAGTTTATTTATATAGATATTATAGAAACCTACAAAAAATAAAACTAAGTTTTGAACAAACACTAAATTAAAAAAACCCCATGTTGCTTCAACTCCATTGTCTCTAATAAACATTATGTAAAGAGCCATTAAAATTGATCCAATAAAAAAACCGCCGAAAAATCTCACTATACCTGCACCAGTGACGTCCATTCCATACTGCTTAAGAAATGACTTGGTGCCCACTACAGATTTAAAGGCGTAAACACCATAGGCACCAAAGTGAGCTAAAAATATTACTAAATAAAAAATATTATTGAATTTTTCGACCATTGAATGATGTATAAATCAATAAATATTAAATGGAAGTAAAATTTATTTTCTGTGAATAATATTAATTAGTTTCTCTAGTATTTTTGTTATACGACTCAGTGAAAGGTACAGGTACTACTGTCGCACCAACAGGTTTTGTTGAATATTTTTTTGGAAGATGAACTCTATATTTTTTTCCAAAGTTTCCAATTGGGAACCCACTTTTACTTAAATTTCCTTCATATGGAACGTATCCCATTGCTATGTTTGTTTTTTTTTCAGGATGAAACCATGGTGAAGTAATAAATCCAATCGGTTTTCCACCTTTGTCATTTGATATTAACCAGAAATCATTTGCATAGTCTTCTATTGGTTTTCCACCAAGTTCTAACCCAACCAACTGAAGCTTATAAGGTTTTTCTCCATTCCTAAGCTGCGTTTTCATTTTTTCCAAGAACTCTTTGCCGATATAGTCTGATTTTTTTTCCCATTGGCCTTTTCCTGATAAAGAAACTTGATAACCTAAGTTACATTGAAATGGATTATTTTGTTGATCCATATCTTGACCCCAGGATAATATTCCAGCCTGAATTCTTCTGTGGTGTGCTGGTGCAATCACCATAAGTTTATGTTTTTTTCCAGCTTTAAGAACTGCATTCCACATATCTTCTGCATATAAAGTTGCATCTCGAAGATATATTTCATACCCAGCTTCTCCTGAAAATCCAGATTGAGAAATAACACAACTTCTTCCACCTACTTTTGCTTCAGCTAACCCATAAAATGGCATATTGTCTAAATCAACTTGATCACCAATTAAATCTTTCATTAGTGCTTTAGATTTTGGCCCTTGAATTTGTACTGGACATGCGTCTATTTCGTCTATTTCTACATTAAATCTCTTATCTGCATTTACTCCTTGTAAATAAATACCTATGTCTGAGTCAGAAAGACTAAACCAAAACTCATCTTCAGCTACTCTCATTAAAACTGGATCGTTTAGAACTCCGCCTTTGTAGTTACATAAGATGACATAACGACCTCTCATTGTTGAAATTTTTGTTGCATCTCTTGTTATTACGTAGTCTGTAAATTTTTCTGCATCAGGTCCTTTCACGCGTATTTGTCTTTCCACTGCAACATTCCACATAGTTACGTGTTTTTTGATAGCCTGATATTCAACCATTGCACCACCTTTTTCTGGCCTCACGTAACCTCTTGGATGGTAAATACGATTATAAACTGTAGCTCTCCAACAACCTGCTTTCATTGATAAATGCCAGTAAGGAGATTTTCTTACGCGTGTTGAAATTAACATATCAACTTTTGTTGGTCCACTTTGCCTGAGGTTATATGGAACTTGTCTGTCTGATTGATCTACTGAAGTTTCGTGTCTTATTTTATCGTAATTTACTTTTTCTACTTTGTAAGAGTTTGGAATTTTTTTAGACATAATTGTTGTTTTCTAACCATCTGTTTGTTTCTTTTAACCCACCGAAAGTATAAATGTGGAAATTATTTGTTGAACTTTTTATCCTGTTGATTAACTCATTTGGGTCAGATGGCCTTAATAGATCTAATGCTTTCGAGGCATTAGATTTTAGAAAATTGATAGAATTTTTTGCCCCAACAATATTTGCAAACTTTATAAGACTGCTAAGTTTTAATGGACCTGTAATTCCAACGTGAACAGGTAGACTTTGTTTTGAAATAAATTTATTTATTGGATCGGGGTTTAAAAGCCATTGTGTTACAATGTAATCTGCAAAAGGTGCTTTGTCTTTCATAGCTTTTTCTAGCTCTGTTTCCGATATATCAGGTGACCCCTCTGGATGTCCAGCAATTCCTATCTTAAAACCCTGAAATAAACCTGTGTCTAAAAGTTGAAGCGAACAATGATAATCGCCAATGGGATCAGCACTGCCTCCAATTACTAAGGCTTGTTTTACGCCAAAATCTTTACACATAGTCACGTAATCTTTTAGTTCACTTAAATTTTTAATTGAACGAGCAGGAAAATGGGGTACTGGGTTAAACCCGGATTGGACTAATTCTTTTGCCTTGTTCGCAACTTCTCTAAAGTCATTACCGGGCAACATAGTAATATAAACATCTTTAACCTTAGGAAGAACTGAAAGGTCGGTCTTCATTGTTATCTCTAAAGAAAAGTGCATATTTCTCGGGATATACCAGGGGACCCCTTAGTGTGTCCAGAAAAATCAATAGAAGAATGGTTTGACTTTGTGCCGCTATAATAGTCAAATATCTGAAGAGGGAAAATGAAAGTACTGTGTGTTCTATATGATGATCCTAAAGGAGGGATGCCAAAAAGCTATCCTGTAGCTAGTTTGCCTAAACTAGATAAATACCCGGATGGTATGGCATTGCCAACTCCCAAAGGGATAGATTTTAAGCCAGGTCAATTACTTGGATGTGTTTCGGGTGAGCTAGGTTTAAGGAAATTTTTAGAGTCTAATGGTCATCAGTTAGTTGTTACTTCTGATAAAGATGCAAAAGGCTGTAAAGCAGACAAGGAATTGGTAGATGCAGATGTTGTTATATCTCAACCCTTTTGGCCATATTATTTAACAAAAGATAGAATTAACTCAGCAAAGAAATTAAAAATGGCTATTACAGCTGGTATTGGATCAGACCACGTAGATTTACAAGCTGCGATGGATAATAAAATTGATGTAGTGGAAGTGACTTATTGTAATTCACGATCAGTAGCTGAGCATATTGTTATGATGATTTTATCTTTGGTAAGAGATTACCACAACCAACACAATATCGTTAATCAAGGGGGTTGGAATATAGCTGATGCAGTTCATAGATCTTACGATGTTGAAGGTATGCACGTTGGTACGGTTGCAGCTGGACGTATTGGATTAGATGCATTAAGAAAAATGAAGCCTTTTGATGTTCATCTTCACTATTTTGATAGACACAAACTGCCTGATTCGGTCGAAAAGGAACTAAACTTGACTTTTCATAAATCTGTGGAGTCTTTAGTAAAGGTTTGTGACGTAGTCACAATAAACTGTCCCCTTCACCCAGAAACAGAAAATTTATTCAACGACAAGTTAATAAGTAAAATGAAAAGAGGAGCTTATATTGTTAATACAGCTAGAGGAAAAATTTGTAACAGAGAAGCAATTGCTAAAGCTCTAAAATCTGGGCAACTAAGCGGATATGCCGGTGATGTTTGGTTTCCTCAACCAGCGCCAAACGATCACATTTGGAGATCAATGCCAAACCACGGTATGACACCTCATACTTCGGGAACTTCATTATCAGCGCAAGCTAGATATGCTGCGGGTGTAAGAGAAATACTGGAATGTTTCTTCGATAAAAAACCAATAAGAGATCCATATTTAATAATAAAAGATGGGCAACTTGCAGGAATGGGTGCACATTCTTATAGTAAAGGAAGCGCAACCGGTGGGTCGGAAGAAGCAGCTAAATACAAAAAGAAATAAACTTCAAAATAAACCTTCGATCTCACCTTTTTTATTTAATTTAATATTATCTGCAGCTGGAACTCTTGGAAGTCCTGGCAT
>MDSW01160122.1_pt1 | contig 16057 bp, 16 predicted proteins | sample 811171 | NCBI WGS metagenome assembly MDSW01 (sample SAMN05326641, study PRJNA326480) | marine metagenome | isolation source: seawater | place: Atlantic Ocean: North West | collected 2012
GAATTACAAGAATATTTTTCAAAAAATCAAAAAGGTTCTTCGGCAATGCCTCATAAAAAAAATCCTATCTTAAGTGAAAACTTAACAGGTTTAGCAAGAATGGTTAGAAGTGCAGTTAATCCTGCTTTAGAAAATATTGCGCTTTGGCATGAAAGAGATATTTCTCACTCTAGTGTTGAAAGAAATATTTGTCCTGATGCTAATATTACAATAGATTTTGCTTTAATTAGACTTTCAAACATTTTAGATAATATGGTTGTATATCCTAAAAAAATGTTAAAAAATTTAAACATAACTAAGGGATTAATTTTCTCTCAAGAGGTGATGCTTGAATTAACTAAATCTGGTCTAAGTAGAGAAAAATCATATAAATTAGTACAGTCTTATGCAAAAAAATGTTTTGAGAAAAATTTAAATTTATTTGACGCTGTTTCTGCAGATAAATTCGTAAAAAAAATGATTTCACCTAAAAAATTAAAATCTATATTTACATACTCTAAGCACTTTAAAAATGTAAATTTAATCTTTAGAAGAGTATTTAAATAATGCAAAAAGGAAAAAAATTATACGAAGGAAAAGCTAAGATTATTTATGCAACAAATGATAAAAATTTAGTCATTCAATATTTTAAAGATGATGCAACTGCATTTAATAATCAAAAAAAAACTACTATTGAAGGTAAAGGTGTCCTAAACAACAGAATCTCTGAATATATTCTTACAAATCTTTCTCAAATTGGTATTAAAAATCATTTAGTTAAAAGATTAAATATGCGAGAACAAATAATCAAATTAGTAGATATAATCCCAATTGAATTTATAGTTAGAAACATTGCAAGTGGATCAATTATAAAAAGACTGGGTATTGAAGAAGGAACAGTTTTAAAAGAACCTTTAATTGAATATTGCTTAAAAGATGACAAATTAGGAGATCCTTTAATATCTGAAGAACATATTTTAGCCTTTGATTGGGCATCCAAAAAAGAAATAGAAAAAGTAAAAAAAATGATACTTAGAATTAATGATTTTATGGTCGGAATGTTTAGAGGAGTTGGTATTAAACTTGTTGATTTTAAATTAGAATTTGGAAGATTAAAATCAAGTGGAAAAAATGAAGTAATTTTAGCTGATGAAATAAGCCCAGACACATGTAGATTATGGGATAGCATTACAGATAAAAAATTAGATAAAGACAGGTTTAGAAATGATTTAGGCGACCTTATTCCTGCTTATACAGAAGTTGCTAAAAGATTAGGAATTCTTCATGAACAATCAAATATTACAGCAGTAAATGTCACAAAATTATCCTCTATTAAAAGAAAGAAAAAGTGAAAATTTCTGTAATTATAACTCTTAAAAAAGATGTTTTGGACCCACAAGGTAAAGTTATCCATCAAGCATTAGATGGAATGGGGTTTAATGATGTTAATGAAGTAAGACAAGGAAAGTTTTTTGAAATTGATACTAAAGAAAGTAATCCAAAAAAAGCAACTAATAAAGTTGAAGAAATGTGCAAAAAACTTTTAGCTAATCTTGTAATTGAAGACTACAAAATTATTGATACTCAGTAATTAATGAAATCATCGGTCATCACATTTCCTGGTTCAAATTGTGATAGAGATATGGATGTGGCTCTTAAAAAATTTGGTTTTAAGAATAAAATGGTTTGGCATAATGATATAGAATTGCCAAAAAGTGATTTAGTAGTGTTGCCTGGTGGTTTTTCTTATGGAGACTATTTGAGATGTGGAAGTATGGCATCTAAATCGAAAATTATGAAGTCAGTTATTAATTTTGCTAATGGAGGCGGAATGATAATGGGGATTTGTAATGGTTTTCAAATTTTAGTTGAGACTGGTTTATTACCAGGCGTTTTATTAAGAAATAAGTATTTAGAATTTATTTGTAAAAATGTATTTATAAAAATTAATGATGAACAAAATAGATATTTTAAAAATATCAATAATAATGTTTTAGAACTTCATATTGCTCATAATGAAGGAAATTATTTTTGCACCAAAGATCAACTCAAAGAAATTGAAGAAAATGATCAGATTGCAATTAACTATTGCGATAAAAGTGGAAATATAGGAGAACAATTTAACCCAAATGGATCAATTAATAATATTGCTGGCATATTTAATAAAAAAAAAAATATTTTGGGTATGATGCCTCACCCTGAAAGAATGATTGATCCTTATTTATCTGGAGAAGATGGATCTATTTTTTTTAAAAATTTAATTAATAACTTGAAATGATTGTTAACGAACAAATTGCTATCGATCATGGTTTAAAAAAAGATGAATATATAAAAATTTGTGAACTTCTTAAAAGAACACCTAATATAACAGAACTTGGTATTTTTTCGGCAATGTGGAATGAACATTGTTCTTATAAATCTTCAAGACTCCATTTAAAAAAACTTCCTACAAAAGGAAAACAAGTTATTCAAGGACCTGGTGAAAATGCAGGTGTTGTGGATATTGGGGATAATGATGCAATCGTTTTTAAAATTGAAAGTCATAACCATCCTTCTTTTATAGAACCATATCAAGGAGCAGCTACTGGAGTAGGTGGTATTATGAGAGATGTATTTACAATGGGAGCTAGACCAATTGCTAATTTAAATTCAATTCATTTTGGATCTCCCCAACATAAAAAAACAAAAAATTTATTAAGAGGTGTTGTCCAAGGTATAGGTGGGTATGGTAATTGTATGGGTGTGCCAACTATAGCTGGTCAAACTAACTTTGACAGTTCTTACAATGGAAATATTTTAGTAAACGCAATGACTTTGGGGCTAGTCAAAAAAGATAAAATTTTTTACTCAAAAGCAGCTGGATTAAATAAACCTGTAATCTACGTAGGTTCTAAAACAGGTCGTGATGGAATTCATGGAGCAAGTATGGCTTCTGCAAGTTTTGATGAAAATATTGAAGAAAAAAAACCAACTGTTCAAGTTGGAGATCCTTTTACAGAAAAATTACTTCTTGAAGCTTGTTTGGAATTAATGGCAGGAGATTCAATTATAGCTATTCAAGATATGGGTGCTGCAGGATTAACATCTTCAAGTATTGAAATGGCTTCAAAAGGCAATCTTGGTATTGAAATCAATTTAAATAAAGTTCCATGTAGAGAAGCTAAGATGACTCCTTATGAAATAATGCTTTCTGAAAGTCAAGAAAGAATGTTGATTGTTTTAGAAAATGGTAAGGAAGAGCTAGCTAAAAAAATATTTGATAAATGGAATTTAGATTTTGCTGTAATAGGTAAAACTACAAAGTCAAAAAAAATTGAACTGTTTTTTGATGATAAGATAGTTGCAGATATTCCAGTTAATACATTGGTTGAAAACTCACCAATGTATGATCGTAAATGGAAAAAAGCCAAACTACCAAAAAAAAATAAAATTAACAAAGAAGATCTTAATAATTTAAAAATAATTGAAGTCCTTAAAAAAATTTTATCTAACCCAAATGTTTGTAGCAAAGAATGGATCTGGCAACAATACGATCACACTGTGATGGGAGATACTATTCAAAAACCAGGCGGAGACTCTGGTGTAGTGAGAGTTCATGGAACTAATAAAGCAGTAGCAGCCTCAATTGACTCTTCAGCAGTTTATTGTTGGGCACATCCTTTAACTGGCGGCAAACAAGTGGTGTGCGAAAGTTTTAGAAATTTAATTTCGGTAGGAGCAAAACCTATAGCAATTACTAATTGTTTAAATTTTGGTAGCCCTGAAAATGATGAAAATATGGGCGAATTTGTTGAATGTGTTCAAGGTATTGGTGAAGCTAGTGAATATTTAAAATTCCCTGTGGTCTCAGGTAATGTATCTTTCTATAATCAAACAAAAAAAGAGGGTATTAAGCCTACTCCTTCCATAGGTGGAGTTGGTTTAATTAAAAATTATAAAGAAATGATAACTATGGAGTTTAAAGAAATAGATAATATCGTCTTAGTTATTGGTAAAACTGAAGGTCATATAGATCAAAGTTTATTTGCTAGAAATATTTTAGATGAAAAAAATGGTCCCCCACCAGAAATAAATTTATTTAACGAGAAAAATAATGGTGAAACATTATTAAAATTAATTGAGAATAATTTAATTCAGAGCGCTCATGACGTTTCTTTAGGAGGTATAATTACAGCGATTAGCAAAATGTGTATTAAAGGAAATAAAGGTATTAATTTAAAAAAACCAAAATTTTTGATTAATGAAATAGAGTACTTTTTCGCTGAAGATCAAGGCAGATATATTGTTGAAATTACTAAAAAAGATTTAAAAAAAGTTACTGAAATTCTCAATAAAAATGCTGTTCACTTTGATGAATTAGGAATTATCAATAAAAATGAACTTTATATTAACGAAAAGACAAAAGTTACAATTGACGAATTAAGAAGATCGAATACAAATTGGTTAAATAACTACATGAGTAAATAATGGCAATGAATTTAAAAGAAATTGAGAGTTTAATTAAGGAAACTTTAACGGATGCTATAGTTGAAATACAAGATTTAGCTGGTGATGGTAATCACTATTCTGCAACAATTACCTCTTCTCAATTTTCGGGCAAAAGTAAAATAGAACAACATAAAATGGTATATAATTCTTTAAAAGGTAAAATGGGTAATGAATTGCATGCCTTGGCAATTAAAACAAAGGAACAATAATGGATGATCAAACAAAAAATTCAATTCAAAATCATATAGATAATAATGAAGTGTGTTTATTCATGAAGGGAACACCTGATGCTCCACAGTGTGGGTTCTCAATGGCTGTATCTAATATGCTTAAAATTCTTGAAGTAAAATTTCAAGGAGTAAATGTTTTAGAAGATCAAAACATTAGAGAAGGAATTAAAGTTTATAGTGACTGGCCTACAATACCACAATTATATATAAAAAAAGAGTTTGTAGGTGGATGTGATATTGTTAAAGAAATGTATGAAAATGGTGAACTTAAAAAAATTTTAGAAGATAAAGGGATTAATTTTAAAAAGTAATATTATCTAGAATAATATTCAATTACTAAATTTGGCTCCATAATAATTGGATAAGGAACTTCTTCAAATTTTGGAATTCTAACAAACTTCAATTTTTTATTTTTTTCATCCTTTTGAATATATTCTGGGGTTTCTCTTTCTTTATTAGCTAAAGCAATATCAATAATGGCAAGTTGTTTAGATTTGTCTCTAATTTCAATTGTATCTTCTTCTTTAACTAAATAAGAGCCTATATTTACTTTTTTACTATTAACTTTAACATGACCATGATTTATCAGTTGTCTTGCGGAAAAAATTGTAGTTGCAAATTTTGCTCTATAAATTACTGCGTCTAGTCTTCTCTCTAATAAACCAATTAAGTTTTCACTAGTATCCCCTTTAAGCATTGCTGCCTTCTTATATATATTTCTAAATTGCCTCTCATTAATATTTCCATAATAAGCTTTTAATTTTTGTTTAGCTTGAAGTTGAATTCCATAGTCAGATGGCTTAGATGTTTTTGTTTGACCATGTTGACCAGGGCCATAAGCTCTAGTATTAAAAGGACTTTTGGGTCTGCCCCACAAATTTACTTTTAATCTTCTGTCAACTTTATGTTTAGAGTTTAATCTTTTTGTCATTTAGATATTGGCTTTATAAGCTTACTTAATATTTTGTCAATCAACGTTTTTTACCCAAACGAGCAAATACACTTGATAATATACGTGTTTCTTTATCCGATAAGTCCATCTTATAAAAAATATTTCTAAGATTTTGTAACATTATTGGCTTCTTTTCTTTAGGATTGAAAAAATTTAAATTTTCTAAATTTCTAATACAAAGTTTTATCATTGATTGAATTTCTTTTTTTGATGCAGTTTTAATTTTTTTTGATTTATTAAAAGGTTTAGTTTTAATTTTTATAATACTGGAGACGACTTGTGCAATTATAATGAGACTATGTGAAAGATTTAAAGATTTAAATTCAAGATTAGTTGGTATTTGTAAAGTATAATTAGCATAACTAATTTCGTTATTTGACAGACCAGAAGATTCTGATCCGAATAAAAAAGCAATTTTTTTTTTAAAATCAATCTTTTTTAAATCATCTAAATTTATATGCTCTATATTTTTATTTCTAAACCTTGCAGAAGTAGCAATAACAACATCTATGTATCCAAGAGCTTGTTCTAAATTCTTATATACCTTACTTTGATTAATTATATTTTTAGCTCCTACTGATGTGGCTAAAATTTTATCATTTGGAAATATTGGTTTCGGATTTATTAAAATTAATTTTTTAAAATTAAAGTTTTTCATTGCTCTTGCACAAGCACCTATATTTTCAGATAATTGAGGTTTATGTAAAATAAAAGAAATATTATTATTATTCATATTATTTAACTAAACCATGGTTTCTATTATATGATGAAATTTTTGAAAATTTTATTCCGTTTAGATATTCTTTATCTACATTCCATACAGAAACTTTTAATGGATAACACTTCGCAACATCTGACGAATGTTCAGAACCACAATCTCCTCCTGGACAAGCAGATAAAACTCCTAATAAATCAGTTTCAGCAAAAAATTCTAAATAATCTCCTGGTCTAACAGGGCTTGATTTCATAAAATATTGTTTTGTATCATTAGTAAAACCGGTCAACATAAATACATTTAGAACATCATGAACAATTTTTTCGGCATCGTTAATATTTAACCCCTTTTCATTAACCAACGCTCTAGTTAAATTTGAATGACAACAATAATGATAATTATCTCCTGAAATTAATCTTGAAGTGTAAGGATCACATCTAGTTCCTATTACATCATGAACTGAACCTCCATCTTTATCATAACCATACCAATCTAATGTATCCCAGGTAATAGTTGCTAGAGATCTTAAATATGGGAAGCTACTAAACATTTTATCTCCTACAGAAATATGACTACCGTAAAGAGCTCTGGTTTTTCCAGAATAAAATTTTTCATCTAAGTTATCTGCTTGAAATAGATTTAAGTCACCTACTTGAGGACCTTCAACACTTTCTATTCTAAAAAAATTACCTAATTTAACATTGAAAATTTTTGCATCTCGTGGAGGAATTATAATCTCATCTATTTTATTTAAATATTTTCTAGCTTTATGGAGAAGATTTAAATTTTCATTTTCCAAATTATCATTTGGATAACAAACAATAGGCTTGGCACCTACTCTATTATTTATATCTTCTGGTTTTTTTGAAAATTTTTTAATTTTCATTTACTTGCTTGCAGGAGCATTATCTTTAAAAAGTTTATAATCTAAACTATCAATTAATGCTTTGAAAGAAGCCTCAATAATGTTTGTCGATACACCTATAGTAAACCAATTTTTTCCTTTAGAATCTGTACTTTCTATAGAAACTCTAGTTACCGCTTCTGTTCCTGTATTCAAAATTCTAACTTTATAATCTACCAACTTTAAATCTTTTAAATATCTTGAATACTTAGCTAATCGATCAACATTTTTTCTAATAGCATTATCTAAAGCGTTAACTGGACCATTACCTTCTCCTTCACAAATAATTTTTTCTCCATCTACTTCTAATTGTGCCTTAGCTGATGAAATTATATCCCCAGATTTATTTTTTTTAACAGAAACATCATATTCTGTAATAGAAATATATCTTGGTATCTCGCCGATGATTCTTCTAGCCAACAATTCAAAAGACGCATCAGCTCCGTCATAACTATAACCAATAAATTCTCTATCTTTAACTTCATCTAATAATTTTTTAATTTTAGGATCATTTTCTTTAATATCAATTTTTATACTTTTTAACCTAGAAATGATATTTGATTTACCCGATTGATCTGAAACAACTATGTTTCTAGTATTGCCTACATCCTCAGGATTTATATGTTCATAAGTTTTAGGATCTTTTTGTACTGCTGAAACATGTAAGCCACCCTTATGAGAAAAAGCTGCAGCACCAACATAAGGCAAATGTTGATTTGGTTTTCTATTCAAAATTTCATCTAATAATCTAGAACATTCTGTTAAATTCTTAATATTATTTGCACTAATTCCTGTTTCAAATTTAGATGAAAAATCTTTTTTTAAAAAAAAAGTAGGAATCAATGACATTAAATTCGCATTGCCACATCTCTCACCAAGACCATTAATTGTTCCTTGAATATGTCTTGCTCCTGATAAAACTGCAGCCAATGAGTTGGCAACTGCATTGCCAGTATCATTGTGAGCATGAATTCCTAAATTTTTTCCCGGTATAACTTTTGAAACTTCAGAAACTATTTTAGAAATTTCATAAGGGAGTGTTCCTCCGTTAGTATCACATAAAACAATCCATCTAGCACCTTGATCATAAGCTGCCTTGATACATGAAAGTGCATATTTTGGACTCGCTTTATAACCATCAAAAAAATGTTCTGCATCAAACATGAATTCTCTTTTTGCTTTAACGAAATACTTTGAGCTCTCACTAATATTTTCAAGATTTTCCTCGTTTGTAATTCCTAAAGCAACATCTACGTGAAAATCCCAAGATTTTCCGACCAAACAAACAGAAGATGTATTAGATTTCATTAATGCTGATAAACCAGTATCATTTTCAGCACTACGGCCTGATCTTTTGGTCATTCCAAAACATGTAAGTTTTGCATTTTTAAAATTATGTTTTTTCTCAAAAAACTCCGTATCAGTTGGATTTGCTCCTGGCCATCCACCCTCAATATAATCTACACCTAAATTATCTAAAGCTGATGCAATTTTTTCTTTATCTTCAATAGAAAAATCTACACCTTGAGTTTGAGCCCCGTCTCTTAATGTTGTATCAAAAATATATAATCGTTCTTTACTCATTTAAATTTCCAAAGAGTTTTACCATCTTTATCTTCTATTAAAACACCTTTATCTAAGAGATCTTCTCTAATTCTATCTGCTTCTTTATAATCTTTGTTTTCTCTCGCTATATTTCGTAAATCAATTTGACTTTGAATTTCTGTTTCACTAATAGAAGATTTGCTTTTTTTATAATTTTCCCATTGTTCTTTATTTTCATTTAAAAGTCCTATGAATTGACATGCAGATATAAATAATTCTTTGTCTTTACCTTTGTTGGCTTTTTCATAAAGTTTATGTAAATTAGTTATATATTTAGGAGTATTTAAATCTTGATATAAAGGTTTTAAAATTTCATCTGAAATTTTAATAAGTCTAGTATCAGATGAAAAAACTCGATACCATTTGTCTAAAATATTCTGACAATCAGTTATTAATTTATCATTCCAATCCAAAGGTTGTTTGTAATGAGTGCTCATTAATGCCAATCTAATAACTTGACCGCTTATCTTTTTTCTAAAATCTTTTATTTTTAAAATATTTCCTTGAGACTTGGCCATTTTTTCATTGGAAATAGTAATAAAAGCATTATGTACCCAATAATTAGCAAAAACTTTTGTTTCATTAGCACACCTAGATTGAGCTATTTCATTTTCATGATGAGGAAAAATTAGATCCATTCCTCCTCCATGAATATCAAATTCATTACCTAAAAACTTTTTTGACATCGCTGAACATTCTAAATGCCAACCTGGTCTTCCTTTTCCCCAAGGTGAATCCCATGATGGCTCATCCTTATTTGAAGGTTTCCACAATACAAAATCTTCTGAATTTTTTTTATTCTCACTAATTTCTACTCTTGATCCTGCAATCAAATCTTCTAATTTTTTATTTGATAATTTTCCATAATCTGAAAACTTCTTTACCTCAAAATAAACATGTTTATTATTTTCATAAGCAAAACCATTTTTAATTAATTCATTAATCATTCCAATCATCAAATCAATATGTTCAGTTGCTTTGGGTTGGTGAGTAGGATCTTCACAGTTCAAATATTTACAATCTTCTAAAAAAATTTTGGTTACTTTATCTGTAAGTTTTTTTGTTGATATTTTTTGTTCTTCTGATGATTTGATAATCTTATCATCTATATCAGTTATGTTTCTTACGTAAGATACATTCTCAAATTTACTTTTAAGTAACTTAAAAAGAATATCAAAAATAACTAATGGTCTAGCATTACCAATATGTGGATCATCATAAACTGTAGGTCCACAAACATACATTCCAATATTTTTTTTATCTATAGGAACGAACTGTTCTTTTTTATTAGTTAAATTATTTGTTAAAAAAATATCCATATTAATTGATTAAGAAATATACCTAATTTGATGATTTGTTAATCTAATTGATTAACTAGGAATTTTGCACACTGGAATTGGCTCCATTTTATGCAAATTTTGTTTTCTTATTTTTTCGTATTTTGATTTGTAAGGTGAATTAGAATTTATCATTGCATCTTCTAATTCATTATACTTGAATCCTAATTGACCTTCATCAGTTCTACCATCATCCCAAAGACCGTCAGTAGGAGGAGCGTCTATTATTTCTTTTAAAATACCTAACTCTTTTCCAAGTTCCCAAACCTCAGTTTTATTACAATCAGCTATAGGAGAAATATCTACTCCACCATCTCCATATTTTGTATAAAAACCAACCCCAAAATCCTCAACTTTATTTCCAGTTCCAACAACTATGCCTTTATTTGCAGCTGCTACTTGATATAGAGTAGTCATTCTTAATCTTGCCTTAGAATTAGCAAATCCATGTTCATTATCAAACTTATTAAGTGTTGATGAAAATGACTCAAATAATTTATCTAAACTAATTGTGTATGCTTTTATATTTTTAAATTTTTTAACTAACCAATCTTGATGTTTCAAACTTAAGTCATGTTGATTTTTTTTCTGTTTTATAGGAATTGACAAAACTATCGTTTTTATTCCTGTCATTGCGCTTAAAGTACTTGAAACCGAAGAGTCAATTCCTCCTGATATTCCTATAACTAAAGACTCTGCCTTACTAGGCATATGATCTACATAAGATTTAATCCAATTTGATATATATTTTACTTTTTCAGAAGGACTCATACATTATAACTAATAACCTATTACTTAAAAGCAATGGTTTAAGATGCCGCCTGGATAGCATTTTTAGAATAAGAGCTATTCTTTTTTATCTCATCCGAAATCAAAAATGCTAGTTCTAAAGCTTGATTAGCATTTAATCTAGGGTCGCAATGTGTGTGATATCTTGAAGACAAATCTTTGTCAGAAATTTTTTGAGCACCTCCAGTACATTCTGTTACATTTTGACCTGTTAATTCAATGTGTAATCCTCCAGCATAACTTCCTTCACTTTGGTGACAAGCAAATACATTTTTAACTTCACTTAAAACACTATTAAATGGTCTTGTTTTAAATCCAGTTGAAGCTTTGATGGTATTTCCATGACATGGATCACATGACCATATCACATTAAGTCCTTCTTTTTTAATTGATCTGATAAGTTTTGGTAAATGCTTAGAAACATTTTCATAACCAAATCTTGAAATTAATGTAATTTTACCTTTTTCATTTGTTGGATTAATTTTATTACAAAGATTAATTAAATCATCAGCTTTTAATGTTGGACCACATTTAATACCAATTGGATTTTCTATGCCTCTACAAAATTCAACATGGCCTCCATCAAGTTGTCTAGTCCTATCACCAATCCAAACAAAATGTGCAGAAGTATCATGATTTTCACCCGTAGTTGAGTCTGTTCTGGTCATTGACTCTTCAAATGGTAACAATAAAGCTTCGTGAGATGTCCAAAAGTTAACGGTTTTTAATCTTCTGTTAAAATCAGAATTTATTCCACAAGCATCCATAAAATCTAGAGCATTTGCAATTTGATCTTCTAATTCTTTAAATCTTTTAGCTTCAGGACTTTTTTTAATAAAACCTAAGTTCCAAGTGTGCACTTTCTTTAGATCTGCAAAACCTCCATGTGAAAATGCTCTAATTAAATTTAAAGTTGCTGCAGATTGTGAGTAAGCTTTAAATAATCTTTTAGGATCTGGAATTCTGGCTTTTTCTTTAAATTCAATTCCATTAATATTATCTCCTAGATAACTTGGTAATTCTACTCCATTTTTGACTTCAACTGGAGAGCTTCTAGGTTTTGAAAATTGCCCAGCTATTCTACCCAACTTTACAACTGGCAAGGACGCTGAATAAGTTAATACTAGAGACATTTGTAACATTAACTTAAAAGTATCCCTTATATTATCAGGATGGAATTCTGCAAAACTTTCTGCGCAATCTCCACCTTGTAATAAAAATGCCTTTCCTTCAACAACTTCTGCAAGTTGTTGTTTAAGATGTCTTGTTTCACCGGCAAAAACTAAAGGTGGAAAAGTTCTAATTTTATCTAAAACTTGATCCAACTCTTTTTTATCCGGATATTCCGGAATATGTTTTACAGGATACTTCTTCCAACTATTGATTTTCCAATTTTTCATATGCAACTAAGAATTGTTTTACCAGAGTTTAAATTTTATTCAACTGTTACAGATTTAGCCAAATTTCTTGGCTTATCAATATCATACCCTTTTTTAAGTGCTGAGTAATAAGCAAGTTTTTGAAGAGGGATAGTTAAAAGAAATGGAAGTAAATCATCATTTGTATTTTCAACTTCAATAGTTTCCCAAATATTTTCTGAAATAACTTCATCTTTACTCTTGTTTGTTATTAATAAAACTTTTGCACCTCTTGCTATTACTTCCTGCATGTTTGAAATTGTTTTTTTATAATAGCTATCTCTTGGTGCTAATACTACAACCGGCATACCCTCTTCAATAAGTGCTAAAGGTCCATGTTTCATCTCACCCGCTGGATAACCTTCGGCATGAACATAAGATAATTCCTTAAGTTTTAATGCTCCTTCTAGAGCGATTGGATAAGAAAATCCTCTACCTAAAAACATAGATCCTTTCGCATCATTAAATGTAGAAGATGCATTTTGAATATCATTATCAACTAATAATGTTTTTTCTATTAAGCTAGGTAAATTTTTCAGATCATTAATTTTTTCTTGATAATTATTTTTTTCAATCTCATTTTTTAAAGATCCAAATTTTAAAGCCAAAATATATAAAATGAGCATTTGACCTAGAAAAGCCTTTGTAGAAGCCACTCCTATTTCAGGTCCACAATGAATTGGTAAAACAAAATTAGAATCTCTTGCAATTGAACTTTCAATTACATTAACAACTGCACACGTTTTCATTTTATTTTTTTTACATAAATCTAAAGCGGCGTAAGTATCTGCAGTTTCTCCAGATTGAGAAACAAAAATATATAAAGATTCTTTTTTAAATCTAATTTTTCGATACCTAAACTCAGATGCTATATCTATATTTACATCTAATGATGTAAATTCCTCAAACCAGTATTTTGCCATTAAACAAGAATGATATGCTGTTCCACATCCAATCAATGTTATTGATTTAATTTCTTCTATTTTCCAAGGAAAATTAAATATATTAATGTCTTTATTAACATTATCTATATACTCATTTATTCCAGTCTTAACAGTTGTTGGCTGTTCTTCAATTTCTTTGGCCATAAAATGTTTAAAATCACCTTTTTCAGAACTTAATTCATTAGAAGAAAGTTCTAAGATTTTTTTGTTAATTTTTTTACCTTTATCATTAAAAAAATTAATCTGATTTTTTTTAATTATACAAAATTCACTATCATTTAAATAAGTGATTTTGTTTGTCATTGATTTTAAAGCATAAGAATCTGATCCTAAATAATTCTCATTTGGGCCATAACCTACTGCTAATGGGGAGCCTCTTCTTGCTCCAACAATTAAATCCGGAATATCTTTAAAAACAACACCAAGAGCAAAACTACCTTGAAGTTGATTTAAAGTTTTTGTTATCGCCTCTTCTAATTCTGTTGTCTTTAAATTTTCTGTAATTAAATGAACTATTACTTCAGTATCAGTTTGTGACTTAAAATTGTGACCTTTATTAATTAAATCTTTTTTTAATATTGTTGAATTTTCTATTATTCCATTATGAACAACAGAAACATTATGTGATGAATGAGGATGTGCATTAACACTATTTGGGATTCCATGAGTTGCCCATCTAACATGTCCAATACCAATATTTCCTTTTAAATTTTTTATATCAAAATTTCGCTCTAAATTACTTACTCTACCCTTGGATTTAACTTCATTGATATTTCCATCTGAAAGTGTAGCGATGCCTGCTGAGTCATAGCCTCTGTACTCTAACTTTTTTAAAGAATTGATAATACTTGCTGATACAGGTTTGTCGCTAGAGATTCCTATTATTCCGCACATAATTTATTTTGATTTTCTTTTATAATTTTTAATTTCTGTTTGCGAAGGTCTGGATAATGCTAATGATTTTTTACCTACATTTTTAGTTATCACAGAGCCTGCTCCAACTATACTTTCTTTATTTATTGTAATTGGAGCTATCAAAGAAGAATTTGAACCAATAAATACTTTATCTTTAATTTTAGTTTTACTTTTTTTAACACCATCATAATTACAAGTAATTGTGCCAGCTCCAATATTTACAAATTTTCCAATTTCACTGTCTCCAACATAAGATAAATGATTTACTTTTGATTTTTTTCCAATTAGACTTTTTTTTATCTCTACAAAATTTCCAACCCTAGAGCCTTCTTTTAAAATTGTTTCAGGTCTTATTCTTGCATATGGACCTATTTCAACTTTACTTTCTATTTTACATGATTCTAGGTAAGAAAAAGATTTAATGATTACATTATTTCCGATCTTTACTTTGGAACCTATTATAACATAAGGTTCAATTGTAACATTTTTACCTACTTTGGTATCTTTAGAAAAAAAAATAGTTTCAGGTCCAATCATTTTTACACCTAAATTTAAAAATTTTTTTCTCAATCTATTTTGAATTTTTTGCGAATTTAATTCTTTCATCTAGATTTTATTTACATTAAGTATATATGTTAATTAATTCACAAATTATTTCTTTAAAATACTTTTATAATGAAACAAAAATTTACAGTTTTATTTGATCTAGACGGTACTCTAGTTGATACTGCACCAGATCTAATGCACGCCCATAATCACGTAATGAAAAAATTTGGATATCCAACAAAATCAACAGAAGAAATAAGAAATCTCGTAGGTCAAGGAGCTGGTGCTATGCTTGGAAGGTCAATTTGGGGACAGGCAAAAAAAGAATTTGGAAAAGTTCAGGATGAAAAAATTAAAAAAGAAATGATTAATGAGTTTGTTGATTTTTATGGGAAAAATATTGTTAATGAAAGTAAACTAGTAAAAGGTGTTAAAGAGTTTTTGGTATGGTCAAAAGAAAAGAAAATTTCAATGGCTGTTTGTACAAATAAACAAGAACATTTAGCAATCGATCTCTTGAAAAAAATTGGTATCTATGATTTTTTCGAATATGTAGCTGGTTATAATACTTTTGATTACTGCAAACCTGATCATAGACATCTAACTTCTGTTATTGAAATTTTAGACGGAAATATAAAAAAAACTTTGATGATTGGAGATAGTGAAACAGATGCAAATGCAGCAAGAGATGCAGGTATACCAATAATTTTACTAGAAGATGGATATACTGAAAAAAATATAACTGAAATTTACCATAATCACCTGATAAAAGACTTTGTTGGTATAGAAAAAATTATTTCTGAATATCTTTAAGATTGATTATTTTTATTTAACTATTAAAAACAATTTCGTTAATAAGGAGTTATTTTGTTATTACATACTGTTAAAGTATACCCGTCAAAAATTAACCTTCCAAAGCAAAAGCAATTAGCTTGGAAAATAGCAAAAATTGCTAGTGACAATGCAAAATTAAATAAAGAGGCTATTGAAATGGTTGTCAATAGAATAATAGATAATGCTTCAGTTGCCATAGCTTCTTTAAATAGAAAGTCAGTAATCTCATCAAGAGAAATGGCTTTAAAACACATGAGAAAAAATGGAGCAACTCTTTTTGGTCTAAATTCGAAATTAAAATTTGATTGTGAGTGGGCAGCTTGGTCAAATGGAACTGCTGTAAGAGAACTTGACTTTCATGATACTTTTTTAGCAGCCGACTATAGTCACCCAGGAGATAA
>MDSW01103292.1_pt1 | contig 16054 bp, 18 predicted proteins | sample 811171 | NCBI WGS metagenome assembly MDSW01 (sample SAMN05326641, study PRJNA326480) | marine metagenome | isolation source: seawater | place: Atlantic Ocean: North West | collected 2012
AATTATGTAATATGTATATGACATTTATATTATTATTTAAATCCTATAAAGTATATTTATCTAATGAAAAAAATCTTAATTTATAATTCTGGCGGTGGATTGGGAGATTCTATTCAACTTTTTCCCTTAATATTAAGTCTTCAAAACCACTTTAGAAAGTCAAAATTTTTTTACCTAGGAGCTCATTCAAATCACTTTAAGGGTAAATTAAAGGAATATAATGTTAATTTAGAAACATTTGACTTGGAGCTTAAATACTTTGGTTTTAGATGGTGGCATTTTCTTTTTGCTAAAAAAAAAGCTATTAAAAACATTCAAGGTAAATTTGATGTTATAATAGATTTACAATCAAAATTTAGAAATACACTCATACTTAAAAGGATTCCTCACATTCAATTTTATTCAAGAACTTTTAACGGTATGTTTTCTTCAAAAAAAATAAAATCGAATTCTGAAGATCATTTTGATAATTTAAGTCTTTTTTTTGAAGAAGATATTATTAAAATAAATTTTAAAATTTCAAATCTTCCTAAAATTCTTATGAAGGAAGCTCGTAAATTACTTCCAAGCTCAAATTATGTAGGGTTTTCTATTACTCAAGGAAATCTTTATAGAAAAAAAAGTTGGTCAATTTATAAATTTATATCCTTGGCTAATAAGATATCTTCGAGAAACAAAATACCAGTATTTTTTATCGAGAAGAATGAAATTGAATTAATCGAGAAAATAAAAAATCAAGTTCCGTCAGCTGTGTTCCCAGAAATGCAAACTAATAATTCCTGTCCAGCTCTTATTACAGCTTTATCTACAAGATTAGAATATGCTATTTCTATTGATAACGGTATAATGCATATGATGAGCTTAGCCAAAATACCTATGATTGTATTATTTGGGCCAACAGACTCAAAAAAATTTGCTCCAACATATGATGGGATTAAAATATTAGATAGCAAAAATCTTTATAAATCTAATGATTTAAATCGAATATCCATTGATGATGTTCTAAAATTTACTTATTGAAATGATAAAATTTTTAAAAAAAATAACGAAGAATTTTTTTTACATTTTATTTTCAATTATTTATAAAAAGATTTCTGTTTCAATTAAAGCAGAGAATGAAGAAAATACTCATATTGAAAAGATTTCGAAGTTTAACAACAATTATAAATTATATAAAATTTCTGAAGCTAGATTATATACAAATACGATAGATGATTTAGCAATTATTTCTAATAATAAGATTGTCGAAGGACCTTCTTATCAGCTTAGACCTGATCCAAACGATGATTTATCACCAAGAAACAATTCACATGTTAGCAATAATATTGTTTTTAAAATTGGAACACCAAAAATTTTGAAAAAAAAGACTGGTTCAGTGCTTTCTTTATTATCTGGCGGGGGTGCTAATAAAAATTATTTTCACTGGTTATTTGATGTTTTACCACGTTTGTCTTTATTAGAAGAAAAAATAAAAAATTTACCAGATTATCTTTTGGTGCCTAATGATGAACTTCATTTCCAAAGAGAAACATTAGATTTAATCGGTTTTAATGAAAAAAAAATATTATCTAGTAAAAAATTTAGACATCTTTTTTGCGATATTTTATTTGTTACTGATCATCCATACGCAATTAAAAATGATATATTTAAAGATAGAGATAATATTCCAAAATGGATTTCCGAATGGTTGAATTCGAAATTTTTAAAATATAAAAAGTCATATAGAAAAGGTTTAAAGAAAATATATATAGATCGAGACGACTTGGATCCAAATAGAAAGTCTTTTAGAAGAATTTTAAATGAGGAACAACTTAGATCTTTTCTTAAGAAATTTGGTTTTGAATTTATAAAATTAAATGAAATGAATTTTGTTAATCAAATTGGTATTTTTAATGATGCAGAAATAATAGTTGGTTTACATGGAGCAGGCTTTGCGAATCTACCCTTCTGTAAAAAAAATACAAAAATAATTGAATTTAGAACAATTGAAACAGGTGAAATTATTGAAAATATTGCCAAAAGTAATGGTCTTAACTTTCAATCGATAAAAATAACTCCAGAGAGTTTAAGTGATAAGCAAAATGGTTTAATAAATGTTCCTATTAATGAACTGCAAAAATTAATTTAATTTTAATACTTTAATTCCTTTTTTTTTAACCATCTCTTTTAATTTTTTTTCAACTTTGACTAATTGTGACTGAGACTTTGATCTAGACACAATTGATACTCCAATTTTTCCTAGCCTGAAAAAAGGATAACTGCCGATTTCAACATCTTTTTTAAATAAAAATTGTATTTTTTCTAATTCTTTAGAAATATTGCTTTCAACTGAAAAAATATTAATTGTTTTGCTTAAAGTTTTAGATCCTTTTTGAAGATATTTTTTTGTATTATCGATCATTGAGTTTAAAATTGATGGTACGCCAGGTAAACAAATAACATTTTTAATAATAAAACCTGGGGCTGCACTCGAAGGATTTATTACTAGTTTTGAGCCTTTCGGCATCTTAGCCATTTTTTTTCTTCCATCATTAAAATTCTTTTTACCGTAATAATTTTCTAAAATTTTAAAAGCTTCCTTATGATACTCGTATTTTACTTTGAAAGCTTTGGCTATAGAATTGGCTGTAATGTCATCATGTGTTGGGCCAATACCTCCTGTAGTAAAAACATAATTAAAATTTTTTGATAAAATTTTGATACTACTGATAATATCCTTTTCAACGTCAGGTATTATTCTTACTTCATTGACAGAGATGCCACAGTTAGAATTCAGCCATTTACAAATGAAATTTACATTTTGATCTTTTGTTCTACCCGATAATATTTCATTACCGATAATCAAAATTGCAGCATTTACCTTTTTCTTTTTTTTCTTCATAGGTTATTAATTATATATGAATTTTAAAAGTAAATTAATATCAGGAGAATTCATAAAAAGATATAAACGTTTTTTTGTTGATGTAAAAATAGATAAAAATATAGTTACTGCACATTGTCCAAATACTGGATCGATGATGGGTTTGTTGAATAAAGGTAATCGTGTTTGGTTAAGCAAATCGGATGATAAAAAAAGAAAGCTTAAATACACTTTAGAGATAATTGAAGAGAAAAGCAAAAAAATTGGAGTTAATACTCATTTTACAAATAAAATAGTTTTAGATGCTTTAAATAATCGTCTTATAAAAGATTTTAAGAATTTAGATAATTTACAACAGGAGGTAAAATTTGGAGAAAATACTAGATTTGATTTTTTAGTTTCTATCAATAAAAAAAAATTATTTATAGAAGTTAAAAATGTTACATTATCTCGTAATGCAGGTTTAGCAGAATTTCCTGATGCTGTGACCTCAAGAGGATTAAAACATATTAGAGAATTACTTAATGCAAAAAAAAAGGGTTATGAAATTTATCTTCTGTTTGTAATTCAAAGGGATGACTGTGAAAAATTTCAAATAGCTAAAGATATAGATCCTAAATATTATGAATTGTTAGTAAAAGCTGTTAAAAAAAAACTACATTTAATTTGCTATGATTGTAAATTTTCATCAAAAGGAATAAAACTTAATAAAAGAATAAATTTTAAAATTTAATGGAAAAAGATTATAAAGAAGCTTTCGAAAAAACAAGATTAGCTGGAATGGTAGCAGCCGGAGCATTAGATGAAGTTGCTAAAATTGCTAAGCCCGGTGTGAGTACTGATCAAATTGATAAAATCTGTTACGAGTACATAAATGACCACAACGCTTATTCAGCTCCTTTGTATTATAGAGGTTTTCCAAAATCTTGTTGCACGTCAACTAATCACGTAGTTTGTCATGGGATACCATCTGATAAAGTTTTATCAGAGGGAGATATTGTTAATGTAGATGTGACAGCCCTAAAAAATGGTTGGCACGGTGATACAAGTAGAACCTTTGAAATTGGTGAAGTTTCAGTAAAAGCAAAAAAATTAATCAAAACTACTTACGAAGCTATGATGAAAGCGATTGAGATTATAAGAGAAGATATTCAACTAGGAGATATCGGAGCGACAATTCAAAATTATGTTGAGGCTAATGGTTTTTCTGTAGTTCAGGATTTTTGCGGGCATGGAATAGGACAAACGTTTCACAAAGAGCCAAATGTTTTGCACTACGGTAAAAAGGGAACTGGAGAAAAAATTAAAGCTGGGATGATTTTTACAATAGAACCGATGATAAATATTGGAAATTATGAGACAAAAACACTAAATGATGGATGGACAGCAGTAACAAAAGATAAATCTTTGTCCGCACAATTTGAACATACTATAGGAGTAACAAAAGATGGATATGAAATATTCACTTTACCAAAAAATTAAATCTACTTTTTAGATGATTGAAAGATACTCAAGAAAAGAAATTAAACAAATCTGGAATGACTACAATAAATATTCTATATGGCTTCAGATTGAGTTAGCTGCTGCAGAAGCTATGGAAAAATTTAAAATTATTCCTAAAGGTATTTCTAAAAAAGTTAAATCTAAAGCAAAGATAAATGTAAAAAGAATTCTACAAATTGAAGAAAAAGTTAAACATGATGTCATAGCTTTTTTAACTTCAATTACTGAAAAAGCAGGTAAGGATGCAAGATATCTCCATAAAGGTATGACCTCTTCAGATGTCTTAGACACTTGTTTCAATCTACAATTAAAACAATCAGGTGAAATTTTGTTAAGAGATTTAGATAAACTATTAATTTCAATAAAACGTCAAGCTTTAAAACATAAATATACATTATGTATTGGAAGAAGCCACGGTATCCATGCTGAACCAATTACATTTGGTTTTAAACTTTTAACTTTTTATCAAGAATTTCTAAGAAATAGAAAAAGATTAAAGAACTCAATAAAAGAAATTTCTACCTGTGCAATTTCTGGTGCAGTAGGTACGTTTGCTAATATTGATCCTAGAGTTGAAAAATATGTTGCAAAAAAACTCAAACTTGAGATTGAGCCTATTTCAACTCAAATTATTCCAAGAGATAGACATGCACAATTTTTTTCTACGCTTGGGATTATTGCCAGTTCAATTGAAAGATTTGCGGTAGAGATAAGACATCTTCAAAGAACAGAAGTTCTAGAAGTAGAAGAATTTTTTGGTAAGAAACAAAAAGGTTCATCAGCTATGCCTCATAAAAAAAATCCAATTTTAAGTGAAAATCTAACTGGGCTAGCTAGATTAATAAGATCAAATGTTATTCCTGCCCTAGAAAATGTTGCATTGTGGCATGAGAGAGATATTTCTCACTCCGCTGTTGAACGCAATATTGGACCAGATGCAACAATCGCGTTGGATTTTGCACTATCGAGATTAGAACAAGTTATAAAAAATTTGAATATCTATCCGAAAAATATGCTTAAAAATCTTAATATTACAAATGGAATTTTTTTTTCGCAAAGAGTTCTCCTTGAATTAACTACACAAGGCTTCAGTAGAGAGGAAGCTTATAAAATTGTTCAAAAGAATGCTTTAGATGCATGGAAGCAGAATTCTTCTTTTTTAAGTAAAATAGTTTCAGATAAAAAAATAACAAACAAAATACCTGTTAATAAACTTAAAAAGTTATTTGATTTTAGTTATCATACGAAAAAAATTAATATAATTTTTAGTAGAAGTCTGAAAAAATAATCTAATGAATAAAGGTAATAAATTATACGAGGGTAAAGCTAAAATAATTTACGAAACTAAAGATAAAAATTTAGTTATTCAACATTTTAAAGATGATGCTACTGCTTTTAATAATCTCAAAAAAGCTAAAGTTGAGGGTAAAGGAGTTTTAAATAATCGAATTTCTGAATATATTCTTACTAACTTATCTCAATGTGGTATTCAAACGCATTTAGTCAAAAGACTTAACATGAGGGAGCAATTAATAAAAAAAGCTGAAATTTTTCCTATAGAATTCATAGTTAGAAATATCGCTACAGGTTCGTTGACAAAAAGATTAGGTATATCTGAAGGCACAGTATTAGAAAAACCTCTCTTAGAGTATTGCTATAAGAAAGATGAGTTGAATGATCCATTAATTTCAAGAGAACATATTTTTTCTTTTGGCTGGGCAACAGAAAAAGATATTGAAATTATAGATAAAACTACTCTCAGAATTAACGATATTTTGTCAGGTATGTTCAGAGGAATAGGAATAAAATTAGTAGATTTTAAAATTGAGTATGGAAGAACATGGAATAAAGATACAGAAAAAAAAGAAATAGTTTTAGCTGATGAAATAAGCCCCGATACATGTAGATTATGGGATGTAAAAACTGAAAAAAAACTTGATAAGGACAGGTTTAGAAAAGATTTAGGAAATATTATTCAAGCTTATCAAGAAGTTGCAAGAAGGTTGGGGATAATGCCCGAAGAAACAAATATAAGTGAAGTAAATTTTGGTAAAACCATTCCAATAAAATTTAAGAAAAAATAAATTGAGATTTTCTGTAACAGTTACACTTAAGAAAGATGTATTAGATCCACAAGGAAAAGTAGTTGAAAATACTTTAAAAAACTTAGGTATGAATGATTTGAAAAGTATTAGACAAGGAAAATACTTTGAAATTGAAGTAAACGAGAAAGATCAATCTAAGGCTGAGAGGCAAGTCAATCAAATGTGTGAAAAACTTTTAGTTAATTTAATTATTGAAAATTACAAAATAAGCAAATTATAATGAAATCCTCTGTTATTGTTTTCCCAGGTTCTAATTGTGATCGAGATATAGCAGTAGCTCTTGAAAAAATGCAATTCAAAAACCAAATGATCTGGCACAAAGAGTCGGTTTTACCCAAATCTGACTTGATAGTAATTCCTGGTGGTTTTTCTTATGGAGACTATTTACGTTCTGGAGCAATAGCTGGTAAATCTAAAATCATTAATGAAGTTATTAAAGCTGCTCATTCAGGTTGTTTGATTTTAGGTATATGTAATGGCTTTCAAATATTAACAGAAACGGGTTTATTAAAAGGCACATTATTAAGAAATAAAAATCTCAAATTTATAAATAAAGATATAAATATTAAAGTATTAAATAATAAAACAAAGTTCACATCTAAATATAAATTAAATCAAATTTTAAAGATTAATATCGCGCACAATGAGGGAAATTATTTTACAGATAAAAATCATCTTGAGGAGCTAAAAAAAGAGAATTTAATTGCTTTTAAATATTGTGATTATAAAGGAAATGTTAATTCAATATCAAACCCTAATGGAGCATTAGAAAATATCGCGGGCATATTTAATTCAAAAAAAAATATATTAGGTATGATGCCACATCCAGAAAGAATGGTCGATAAATTAATTTCTAATACAGATGGAGTAAATCTTTTTTCAAGCTTGATGAATTAATCAAATGAATATTTCAGATAAAATTATAGAGCAACACGGTCTTAAATTAGATGAATATAAAAGTATAAAAAAACTAATTAAAAGAAACCCAAATCTGCTAGAGCTTGGAATTTTTTCAGCCATGTGGAATGAACACTGTTCTTATAAATCATCTAGAGTCCATCTTAAAAAGTTGCCCACTAAGGGTAAGCAAGTTATCCAAGGTCCAGGAGAGAATGCCGGTGTGATTGACATTGGTGATGACGATGCAATAGTTTTTAAAATAGAAAGTCACAACCATCCTTCGTACATAGAACCTTATCAAGGTGCAGCTACAGGTGTAGGTGGAATACTCAGAGACGTTTTTACTATGGGGGCAAGACCAATTGCGCTTCTAAATTCTATACATTTCGGATCACCCTCACATCCTAAAACTAAGAGCTTATTAAACGGTGTAGTTTCAGGCATTGGAGGTTATGGAAACTGTATTGGTATACCAACTGTGGCTGGAGAAACTAAATTTCATGAAACATATAATGAGAATATACTAGTTAATGCAATGGCAGTTGGGTTAGCCAAAAAAAACAAAATATTTTACTCAAAAGCAAAGGGTATAGGAAAATCTGTTGTATATGTTGGATCTAAAACAGGCCGAGATGGAATACACGGTGCTTCAATGGCATCTGCAGAATTTGATGAAAATTCTGAAGAAAAAAAACCAACTGTTCAAGTTGGAGATCCTTTTACTGAGAAATTGTTATTAGAAGCTTGTTTAGAATTGATGAAGGATGACTCAATTATATCTATTCAGGATATGGGTGCAGCTGGTTTAACTTCTTCAAGTGTTGAGATGGCATCTAAAGGTAACTTAGGGATTGAACTTGAATTAAGTAAAGTTCCTTGTAGAGAGGAAAAAATGACTCCCTATGAGATGATGCTGTCTGAAAGTCAGGAAAGAATGTTAATTATTCTAGAAGATGGAAAAGAAGAAAATGCAAAAAAGATTTTTCAAAAATGGGATCTTGACTTTGTAGTAATAGGAAAAACTACGAATTCAAAAAATTTAACGCTTAAATTTAAAAATGAAATTATAGGAGAAATTCCGATTGATGCTCTTGCATCTAAAGCGCCTATTTATAATAGAAAATGGAATAAAAAAAAATTATCTAAGAGTAAATTTAATTTAAAAAACCTTAAAAAAATTAAGTTTGAAGATGCTCTAATTAAAATTTTATCCTCGCCAAATTATTCTAATAAAAGTTGGATTACTGATCAGTATGATCAAATGGTAATGTGTGATACAGCACAGAGATCTGGATCAGATGCTGCCATAGTAAGAATTCATAATAAAGATAAAGCTATCGCAGTATCAGTTGACTCTTCTGCAAACTATTGCAAGTCACATCCATTAACAGGTGGTAAACAAATTGTTTGTGAAAATTGGAGAAATCTAATTTCTGTTGGAGCAAAGCCTTTGGCGATTACTAATTGTTTAAATTTTGGAAACCCCGAAAATCAGGAGATTATGGGAGAATTTGCAGAATGTTTAGAAGGAATAAAAGAGGCTTGTGAATTTTTAAATTTCCCTGTCGTATCGGGAAATGTATCATTTTATAATGGTACTAATAAAAAAAATATCTATCCAACTCCTGTTATTGGAGGTGTGGGTGTTATTAATGAACTTTTAAAACCTTTAAGTCATAACTTCAAAAAAGAAAATAGCAGTTTGCTGTTAGTTGGAAAAACATTTGGTCACATTGAACAAAGTAGTTTTTTAAAAGAAGTTCACTCTATTACAGATGGTAACCCTCCAAAAGTTAATCTCATTAATGAGAAAAACAATGGTGAAGCAGTTTTAAACTTGATAAATAAAAATTTAGTTTTATCTACGCATGATGTATCAGATGGTGGTTTAATAATAGCCTTAGTAGAAATGTCTTTAGGGTCACATTTAGGTGCTATAATAGAAAAACCAAAAAAATTAAGCAATCTTATTGAATATTTTTTTGGGGAGGACCAGGGAAGATACGTTCTGGAAATTGAGGAGGAAAATTATAAAAAAGTAGAAAATTTACTTAAAAGTTCTAATATATTTTTTGAAAAAATTGGAAGAACGCAAAAAACTTATTTTGAGATTGAAAACGAAATGAAAATAGACACTTATGACCTATCTAAAATAAATAATAAGTGGTATAATAACTACTAATGCCTTTACCTGCTGAAGAAATTAAAAAGCTAATTCAAGAGTCAATTCCAGATGCGACTATCGAAATTAAAGACTTGATGGGTGATAATAATCATTACTCTGCAATTATAAAATCAAAAATTTTTAATAATTTAAATAAAATTGAGCAGCATAAACTTGTTTATAAGTCTCTTAAAGGAAAAATGGGAAATGAGCTTCATGCGTTATCGATAACAACAGAAGGTAAATAATGGACGCAAATGAAAAAATAAAAAAAATTATAAAAGAGAATAAGGTTTGTTTATTTATGAAAGGAACTCCAGACACGCCACAATGTGGATTTTCAATGACTGTAAGCAACATTTTGAAACATTTAAATATAGAGTTTAGAGGTATTAATGTTTTAGATGACGAAGATCTTAGACAAGGTATTAAAGATTTTAGTGATTGGCCAACAATACCTCAATTATACGTGAAAGAAGAGTTTGTAGGAGGATGTGATATTGTAAAAGAATTGTTTGAAAAAGGTGAGCTACAAAAACTATTTAAATAAAATCTAGAATTATTTTTTTATAAAACAAATGTCTGAAATTTCTAAGTTTCCTTTAAATGTTAAGATTTCTTTTATTGATGAAAAAAAGTATTTTTGATCGCTCGAGCTAAAAAAATTTGATGTAAAAAACTGTTTATTTTTAAATTTTACTAAAAGTTCATCTACTAAAATATCATTCACATCATTATAATTTTTAATTTTATTTGGAAATTTATAATCTTCGATAACGTAATACCCATTGCTCTTTAGATATTTAAAAAATAAATTCAAGCCAAATAAAATATCACTTAGTTTATGTGATCCATCATCAATAATTATATCAAATTGTTGGAAATTGTTTTTAGAAAATATTTCCTCTAATATTTTTAAAATTTGAGACTTATCTTTAATATCTACTCCAAAAACCTCTATGTTTTTTGATTGGTATTTAAATTTTGAAATATTAATATCAAAGCAATAGATTTTAGAATTTTCAAAATATTTTGCAAAGGCAGCAGCAGATGCGCCTGCATAGGATCCAATTTCAAGAATTCGTAATTTTTTAAATTTAAGATCTTTTAATTGATTGTAATAATACTTAGAATAACCATGGCCTTTTGTATCGTTTTTCTTAAAAGTATTAGCTTTATCACTTCCGTAATAATGAAATAGATCGTCGAGAGAATTACTTTTGAAATTGTCTTGATCTATTAAAACTTTTTTTTTTAATTTATAAATTAACTTTCTTTTAAATAAACTTAAAAAATTCAATTATCTAGAATAATATTCAATTACTAAACTTGGTTCCATTATCACTGGGTAAGGAACTTCTGAAAATTTTGGAACTCTGATTAATTTGACTGTTTTATTTTTATCATCCAATTGAATATATTCGGGTACTTCACGTTCCTTGCTTTGTATTGATCCATCAATTACATTAAGTTTTTTTGATTTGTCTCTGACTTCAATCAAATCCTTTCCTTTAACGATATAACTAGAAATATTTACCCTTTTTTTATTCACCTTGATGTGTCCATGATTAATCATTTGTCTTGCTGAAAAGACAGTTGGAGCTAATTTAGATCTATATACTATGGTGTCAAGTCTGCTTTCAAGAATTGCAATTAAATTTTCGGTAGTATCACCTTTTTTTGATAAAGCTTTCCTATAAATATTTCTAAACTGCCGTTCATTTATATTCCCATAATAAGCTTTTAGTTTTTGTTTTGCTTGAAGTTGCACACCGTAATCTGTTGGTTTTCCTTTTTTATTTTGACCGTGTTGTCCTGGAGGATAAGCTCTTGAGTTAAAAGGACTTTTAGGCCTACCCCAAATATTTGCCTTTAACCTTCTATCTACTTTATGTTTAGATTTAAGTCTTTTTGTCATATTTTATAATTGAGTGTTTATAAGGTTTCAGTTCCATTTGTCAATTACGGTTTGTTATTTTTTTTGCTTAAGAAGCTAATAATACTGGCTAAAATCCTTAATTCTTTATCATTTGGCTCTAGTCTATAAATTAGATTATTTAAATTTAAGATCATTGATTGTTTTTTTTCAATAGGCATAAAAAAATTTTTGCTCTCAAGTTGTTTTGTTAAATATTTTAAAAGTTTAGAAATTTTTAATTTAGATGAGACTTTAAGGTTTTTTCCATTTTTTTTAAATATACTTTTATTAAAATTTTTGAAAATTTCATAACAAACTAGTGTTACTGCGTGAGATAAATTCAATGACTTGAATTTTTTTGTAGTAGGTATTTGTAATATAAAATTAGAATAAGATAAATCCTCATTAGACAAGCCTGAAGACTCACGTCCAAAAACTAGACCAAAACTTTTGTATTTTTTGTTTTTTATGATCTTAAATAAATCAGCAAATTTTATATGTTTTTTATTTATGTCTCTCCGCCTAGCACTAAAAGAAATTACAATATCATAATTATTTAAAGCATCTCTAGTATTATTGAAAACTCTCGTTTTATTTATTATATCAATTGCACCTACCGACGTTACTTTTGTTTTGTGGTTGGGAAACGTAAATTTTGGTGAGACTAGACTTAAGTTTTTAATACCAAAATTCTTCATTGATCTTGCGCAGGCACCAATATTTTCACCAAGCTGGGGTTTGACTAAAATAATGCCAAACTTATTTATCATTTAAGTTAGCAGGTGCTTTTTCTTTGAAAAGTTTATAATCTAAACTATCAATCAATGCTTTAAATGAGGCTTCAATTATATTGGGTGAAACACCAACTGTAAACCAACTTACACCTGACTTGTCCGTACTTTCGATTAATACTCTTGTAGTAGCCTCTGTTCCAGTGTTTAAGATCCTCACTTTGTAATCAAGAAGTTTTAAATCAGAAAAAAAGTTATAATATTTTGTAACTTTTTTGAAATTTGTTCTTATTGCGTTATCTAGTGCATTGACTGGTCCGTTTCCTTCACCGTGACACTCTATCTCTTTTCCGTCAATTAAAAAAACTACATTTGCTTTAGTTGTTATCTTGTCTAATTTGGAAACATTTACATCATAACTTTTTACTTTCAGGTATTCAGGAACCTTTCCCAATAACCTATTAGCTAATAATTCAAAAGATGCGTCTGCTCCATCATAAGAGTAGCCACTAAATTCTCTGTCCTTAACTTCATCTAAAATTTTTTGAACTTTTGGATCTTGTGAGTCAATTTTCACCCCATATTTCTCAAGTCTTGATAGAATATTAGATCTTCCAGATTGATTAGAAATTATTATATTTCTGTGATTTCCAATTATCTTTGGGTCAATATGTTCGTAAGTTTTTGGATCTTTTTTAACAGCTGAAACGTGAAGACCGCCTTTATGAGAAAAAGCTGATGCACCAACATAAGCCATGCTTCTATTAGGTTTTCTATTTAATATTTCATCTAAAAGTCTTGAACATTCAGTCAAGGAGGATAGTTTTTCTTTTTTAATATTTACCTCATATTTGTCGCTAAATGATTTTTTTAAACACAAGTTAGGTATTATAGACATAAGATTAGCATTACCACATCTCTCTCCTAATCCGTTTATGGTACCTTGTATTTGTCTTACTCCACATTCTACTGCAGCCAAAGAATTCGCTACTGCGTTTTCAGTGTCGTTGTGAGCATGTATCCCAAGATTCTTTCCGGGTATAACTTTTGAAACTTTAGAAACTATTTCCCTAACTTCATTTGGTAAAGTTCCTCCATTTGTGTCACACAGAACTACCCATCTTGCTCCGTTATCGTATGCTTGTTGTAAACATTCTAAAGAATAATCGGGATTAGCTTTAAACCCATCAAAAAAGTGTTCAGCATCAAACAAAAATTCTTTTTTATTCTTAACAAAGTGCTTTGCTGTCTCTTTAATATTATCTAAATTTTCTTCGGCTTTAATTCCTAATGCAACTTTGACATGGAAATCCCATGATTTTCCTACTACACAAACTGCTTTTGTGTTTGCGTTTATTAATGATGCTAAACCTGGATCATTATTAGCACTTCTTCCAGTTTTTTTTGTCATACCAAATGCAGTAAAAAGCGTATTGCTTATTTTAGGAGGATTTGAAAAAAATTTAGTATCAACTGGATTAGCACCAGGCCATCCACCTTCAATATAATCAACTCCTATATCAGATAAAACTTTTGCAATTTTATTTTTATCCTCGATTGAAAAGTCAACTCCTTCAGTCTGCGCCCCATCTCTTAACGTTGTGTCAAAGATGTAAATTTTTTCTTTACTCATTTTATTTTCCAAATTGTTTTTTCCTTTTGATCCTCTATTAGAATACCTTCAGACAATAGCTCGTCTCTTATTTTATCAGCCAAAGAAAAATTTCCTAATTTTTTAGCTTTTGTTCTTTCCTCAATTTTTTTAGCAATATAACTCTCAGTTAAACTTACTTTAGACTTTTTTGAACTTGCCCATTCTTTTTTGGTTTGGTTAAAAAGACCTATTAGTTTGCATGCTTGATTAAATTTCATTTTTTTTTCTTCATCACCCTTGCTAGCAGCATTATATAATTCGTGTATTTTTGCAATGAAACCTGGGGTGTTTAAATCATCTAATAAAACTTCATCTACTTCATTTAATTTAATATTTTTTTCAGTATAAAGATTATACCATTTATTAAGAACCCCTTCTTGATTTTTTAAGAGTTCATCATTCCAATCAAGAGGTTGACTGTAGTGTGCGCTTAAAAGAGCTAATCTTATAACTTGCCCAGGATATTTCTTTAAAGCATCTGAAATTGATATTATATTGCCCAGAGACTTAGACATTTTTTCTTTATCTATTGTAACAAATCCATTATGTACCCAATAATTAGCAAAATTTTTAGTATTGTTATTGCTGCATGATTGAGCTATTTCATTTTCGTGATGTGGAAAAATTAAATCAAGCCCGCCTCCGTGAATATCAAAATTTTTTCCTAAAAATTTCTCACTCATAACTGAACACTCTAAGTGCCAGCCAGGTCTTCCCCTACCCCAAGGAGATTGCCATCCCGGCTCTGTATTTTTTGAAGGCTTCCATAAAATAAAATCCATTGAATTTTTTTTTAAGTCAGAAACCTCAATCCTTACCCCTGCCTTTAATTCATCTAAATTTTTATTTGATAACTTTCCGTATTCTTTAAATGACTTCACATCAAAATATACATGACCTTGTGTTTCATATGCATGTCCTTTTGAAATAAGTGAAGATGTCATTTTAATCATTCCATCTATATGTTCAGTCGCTCTTGGTTCCGCTGAAGGCTTTAAACAGTTTAAACTTTTACAATTTTCGTGAAAAATTTTAGTAACATCATCCGTAATTTTTTTTATATCTTTTTTAACTTTTAGAGAAGCTTCGATAATCTTATCATCGATATCTGTAATATTTCTAACATAAACAACTTCTGACTCGTACACAGTTTTTAATACTCTATACAAAACATCAAATACAATAAGACTTCGAGCATTACCTACATGAGGATTATCATAAACTGTAGGACCACATGCATAGAGAGAAATTTTTTTAGGATTTATGGGTTTAAAAATTTCTTTTTTTCTTGTTAATGAATTTGTTAATTGAAGATTACTCATTAAATTTGCAAACTGGTATTGGATTCATTTTGTGTAAGTTCTTTTCTCTTATTTCTAAATACTTTTGGTAATTAGGATCGTTTTTATCAATCATAGCTTTTTCTAGATCTTCGTAACTCATTCCGAGTTGTTCAACATCATTTCTACCATCATCCCAAAGTCCATCTGTTGGTTGAGAATTTATTATATCTTCCGATACTCCCAAAAACCTTCCAAGTTCCCAAACTTGTGTTTTGGTACAATCAGCTATTGGGGAAATATCTACTCCCCCATCACCATATTTAGTATAAAATCCAACACCAAAATCCTCTACTTTATTACCTGTTCCAACTACTATTCCATTATTAGCTGCAGCTACCTGATATAAAGTTGCCATTCTTAATCTAGCTCTTGAATTTGCATAACCATGTTCATTATCAAATTTATTTAAAACTTGAGAAAATGAACTAAAAATTTTATCCATTTCTAGTAAATGGTGGTCCACATTTTTATATTTTTGCTTTAACCAATTGGCATGTAAAAGGCTTAAGTCATGTTGTGACTTAATTTGTTTGATTGGCATTGTTAACACAATTGTCTTGCGACCAGTATTTGCGCATAAAGTACTTACTACGGAAGAGTCGATACCACCTGAAATTCCAATAATTAAAGCTTTAGGCTTGTATGAAGCAGAATCACAATAATTATTAATCCAATTGGTAATAATTTTAGCTCTTTTTTTTACATCCATAAATAATACCTAACCTTTCTTTTAAGGTCTGGTCTTAATAATTACAATAATTATTAAGACGCGGCTTGAATAATTTTATTTGATATTTTTGAATTTTTCTTAATTTCCTCAGAAATTAAGAATGCTAGTTCTAAAGCTTGGTCTGCATTTAATCTTGGATCACAATG
>MDSW01036018.1_pt1 | contig 16053 bp, 9 predicted proteins | sample 811171 | NCBI WGS metagenome assembly MDSW01 (sample SAMN05326641, study PRJNA326480) | marine metagenome | isolation source: seawater | place: Atlantic Ocean: North West | collected 2012
CCCCGCCGAGGCCGGAGAGCGCCCCGAGCGCGGCGCGGTCGCCCGCCGCGACGTTCCGGGTCGGTCGCCGCGACGTCGCGGGCGCTTCGGAATCGGCGCGACGACCCGAATCGACGACGACCCGCGTCGACGACGTCGAGCGACGACGCGTCGACGGACGACGCGCCCCGGAGCTCCGGCCGAGCTCGGCGACGCCGTCGCACCGGAGCTCGCGCGGGTCGGACGCCTCGGACGGTCGTCTCGGGGGGCGGTCGTCTCGAGGGGCCGCGACGGGTCGACGCGAGGGCGAGGGCGACGCGTACGCCTCTTTTTCGGGCGAGGGCGGCGCGCGGCCGAAGACGGCGCCGTCGTCGCAACACCCGCGCCGCCGCGTCGCGTTTCGCGACGACGACGCCGCCCGGTCGGGATCGGGATTGGGGCCGGGATCGGGACCGGGACCCGACCGACCGCGCGCGCGCTCGTCGCGCCGAACGCTTCGCGACGCTTCGGAACCCGCCGCGGGGTCTCGGCCGGCGGATTGGCGCTCGGACGCGTCGGGGTCGGGGTCGGACGACGCGGCGCGGTTCGCGGACGATTCGGACGACGAGCGGTTCGACCCGACGTACGACCCGTTCGACGATTCGGAGGAGGACCCGACGTACCTGCCCCCGGAGGACCCGGACCGAGAAGCGTCGTACGAGGAACCGGCGGCGCCGGGGCGGGACCGGGACTCGGCGTACGCGGCGGCGCGGCGGCTCGTCGTGGCGTCGTCCTCGCGGCGCCGGCGCGCGGCTCCCTACCGCGGCGATATCGTCCCCGTCGACGAGAGGCCGCGAGGCCGAGGGGCGTCGGCGTCGGCGTCGGCGGCGGCGTCGCGCGGGGGGACGCCCGCGGGGTCGCCGGGTAAGCCGGCGTTTCGTCCCGCGGGCGCGGCGCCGCCGCCGAGCTCGAGTTTGACGCTGCCGGCGCGGGACGCGCGCGCGAAGGCGGGGGGCGCGATGATGGGCGCGAGCGCGCGAGGGAACGACGGGGGGAAGGTCTTGGTGAGGCGCGCGGTGGCCGCGCTGGCGGCGGCGAGGGTGTAGCGGGCGGAGGGGTGCGGCGCGGGGGAGAGGTTCGGAGCGTTTCGGAATGCGACGCACAGGCACATATTCCCCGGAAACGCGCGATGACGGCCAGATCTGCGATCATCAAACCGCGCGATCGTGCGCGGATGACGCTTCGCGCGGGCGTTCGTGAAGTGGGCGGGAAACCCCACCCGTGGGGGTGCTCAGCCTTGTCAGCGCGATTCTGCACCGGGTCCTCTCCGTGAGGCTCCGGGAGTGTGCACAGCGCGCGCGCGTCGCGATCGCGCGATCGCCTCCAGCGCACCGCGTCAGGGGAAACCGCGCGCGCGATCGGCGCGGGTCGCGCGGTCGGGTTTCGCGCGGGCGGACGCGCGGGCGGGGACGTCCGCGTCGACTGCATTTTTTCTCCGGGGCGGGCCCCGGGGGCGGATTGTGACGAATCGGGGCGCGCCCCGACACCCGAGGGCGAGCGCTCGCTCGAATCATGGTGGTTGACGCCGGCGGCCCGGGCGCGGCGCTCGATCAGCTCGCGTACGGCGACGCGTACGGCGACGCGTACGGCAAGGCGCTGAGCGAGGGGATCGCGGTGCTCGGCGGGTTCGGCGGCCGCGACGACCTCGGCGACGTCCACCCCGGCGCGCCGCGCGGATCCTCGGCGGCGTCCCCGGGCGAAGCCTCCGGGCGTCGCTTCGACGAGTTCCACGGCCCCGTCGAGCCGCGCGATCTCCGCGGCGTCCCCGCCGTGGACTTCCACGGCGTGTTCGCGGGCGCGCGCGACCGCGAGGTCCCCGCGATCGTCGCCGCGACGGGTACCTCGCGCCCCGCGGGCGCCGACGCGCGCCTCCTCGGCGATTACACCCGAGCCTCGCTCGCGGAGATGCCCACGCGCGAGCTGAGAAGGAGGTACTGCGACGTCTTCGAGGCGCCGCCCCCGGCGAAGCGCCTCGAAGACGCCCCCTGGCTCCGCGCGAGGCTCGCGCCGCACGCCCTGGACGCCCTGGACCCCGGCGGCGGCGCGCTCGAGGACCGGTACGCCACCGACGAGGAGGATCGCGAGACGACGCGAGGCGGCGAATCGACCGTCGATCGACCCGAGGGCGTCCCCGAGTCGTCGGGAATGCCCTCGTCGGGGATGCCGTCGTCGGAGGCGCCGACGCCCGCGCCGACGCCGTCCCCGTTCCCGTTCGCGTTCGTCCGCGACGGGGACTTCGACGGCGGGTACGCCCCCGCGCCGCGAGCGTTCCTTCCCGCCGCCGTCGAGGGGTCGCCGCGCTCGCCCCCCGATCAAAATACAAAACGCGGCGGCGTCCCGTCTCTCGTCGAGTCTCTGCTCTCCCCCGACCGCCCGTCCCCGTCCGCCGCGTCTGTGGCGGCGAGGGTGGCGCGCGCGGCGCCGAGGATCGGGGACGAGTGGGCGCTGACGGCGGCGGCGGCGGCGGCGGCGGCGGCGAACGCGGCGGAGAAGCTTCGGGTCGCGGTGGAAGCTCGGGCGCGGGGCGTGCGCCTCGCCGCGTTCGCGCACAAGGCGGTCGTGCGCGCGACCAGGAGCGCGGAGAAGGCGGCCGGGATCGCGGCGGGCGACGTCGCGCCCGCGCCGGCGTCGCGCGTGCCGGCGGCGATTTTCAGGAGGCTCGCGCTCACGGGGCGGACGGACAACCCGAGACCGGCGAAGAGAAGGAAGCCGAGCGCGTCGACGCCGGGGGGCGACGCGTTCGACCGTCGCGGGATCCGCGCGTCGGAGAAGGCGTCGTCCGCGCGCGGGACGCTCCCCGAGGGGGACGCGGGGCTCGCGGCGGCGGCGGCGGCGGCGGCCCCGGAGGCGTTCCGCCACCCCTCGCCTCCCCTCTCTCGCGCGTCGGACGCGGTTCCCCCCGCGGCCGCGGCGCCCTCTCCGGACCCGGACCCGGACCCGGACCCGGCGCCTCCTCCCCGCCCGAAGATGGATTTGAGCGACCCCGCGTCTCGGCGCCGCGCGGCGATGTGGCGCAGAGCGGCGACGATGGACGCGTGCCACGCGTGCGGCGAGGAGGAGTCTCGCGAGGGCGACGAGATCATCTTCTGCGACGGGTGCGACGTGCAGACGCACCTCTCGTGCTACGGCCTCGCCGCCGTCCCCGAGGGCCGATGGCTGTGCGTGGGTTGCGAGGACGGGGTGGTGACGGGCGACGCGACGGAGGGGGACGTGGGCGTGTGCGCGCTGTGTCCGCAGCCCGGCGGCGCGTTGGCGCGCGTCGACCCGCCGAGCCGCTGGGACGTCCAGTGGGAGAGCCCCGGTCACTACGCGCACCTCGCGTGCGCCGAGTGCCTCCCCGAGGTGTTCGTTCACAGGGCGGCGACCGTGGACGAGGCCGGGAACCCTCTCCCCGACCAGGTTCCCGGGACGCCGGCGCGACGGCCCGGGGACGCGCCGACGATCGACATGTCGTTCGTGAAGGCGGCGCGGATCAACCTGACGTGCGGGCTGTGCGGCCAGGAGGGGGCGTGCACGCAGTGCGCGATGCGGAAGTGCTTCGCGAGCTTCCACCCGCTCTGCGCGCGCGCGGAGGGCTTCGCGACTGAAACGCACGCGGGGGAGGGCGGGCGGCCGCTGTACTTCTGCAAGACGCACTCGGGGGAGCGGTGGGCGGAGCAGAGGCTCGCGTCCGCGGGGAAGAAGAGCGCCGTCAAACCCGCGAGGGAGGGGAGGGGCAAGAGAGAAAAACATCAACGCGACGGGGCGGCGAAGAGGCGGAGTCCGGGGAGTCCGGACGCGGACGACGCGGTGCGGAACGGCGTCCCGGGAGGACCCGAGGGGACGCCGAGCGCTCCCGCCGAGGCTTCGTCGGGCGAGTCGAGCCCCGGCCGACTCCTCGCGTCGCGCGCGCGATGCGCGGCGCGGCTGTGGGAAGGCGCGCTCGCGCCCTTCGTTCGATCCCCGCGCGACCGGGCCCGCCGCGGGCGGCTCCTCCGCAAGATCCTCGACGAGACCGCGGGAACCGCCGCGCGTCATTTTCCGGACGCCGAGCGCAAGGCGCTCGTCGAGATGGACGGGTTCGCCGCGGGCGAGGCGGCGCACGAGGCGGCTCTTCTCGAGAGCGGCGGCGTTCTCGGCGGCGGCGCGGGGTTCTCGGCGGATGCCGCGGCGCTCGGCTTCTTCCCCCCCGCGCTCGCGGCGAGTCAGCGCCGCGTCGCCCTGCGCCTCTCCGCGCTGCACCTCGCGGGCCTCGGCGGGATCGTCTCCGACCCGGTCGGGAGCGGGAAGCGCCTCGCCGTGCTCGCGCACCTCGCGCACCTCAAGGACGCGCTGAAGCTCCCGGGGCCGCACCTCCTCGCGGCGGCTCCGGATCGCGCGCGGTCCTGGATCGCCGACGCCAACGCGCATTTTCCGAGGCTGAGGGTCGTGTCCTTGGCGCGGGGCGCGGCGGACGACGACCTGCGCGCGAAACGCGCCGCGATCAGGCAGGGCGCCGTCGACGTCGTCATCGTCGCCGCGGACGCGCTCGTCGCGAGCGCGACGGAACGGGCGAGCGCCGCGCGGGAACGCGCGAGGCGCGCGGAGGACGAAAAAATCCGGGGCGCCGCCGCGCCGTCGGAGGAAAAAATCGGCGCCGCGCGCGTCGCGAAAGACGAAGAGGAGGCGAGGGAAGACGAAGCGGACGGGACTCCCGCGACGTGCGACGGCGAGGCGGACGACGCGGAGGCGACGGCGGCGAAGGAGAGGGAACAACCCTCGTTTCCCTCGTCGTCGGACGCCGCGGATCTCGCGACGGCCGGGTCCGACGACGCGGTCGCCGCCGCCCCGGCCCCGCGCGGGGGGAAGCAGCGCCCGCGCTCGAAGAAGAAGGGCGCCGTCGGACAAAAGAAAGCGTCGTCGGACAAGAGCGGCGGGGCGAGGACGCGTCCCGGGTTCCTCCCCGCGCACGCGCTCGAGACGACGTTCCGGTGCCTGATCGTCGACGCGGACGACGGCGGCGGGGACCCTCGGGGAGGACCCTCGCGTTCGATTCTCCCCGCGCTCGCGAGCGCGGCGGTTCGCGAGACGATCGCGTACTCGCGCCTCGTCCTGGTCGGGTCCTCCGTCGTCCCGCGCCGCGTCACGCGCGTCGGGGCGGGCGTGGGTGCCCCCCCCGCCGACGCGTACGCGTCGTTCCGCGCGGCGCTCGCTCTGCTCCTCCCCGAGGCGTTCGCCGCCGCGGACAGAGCCAACGCCGAGGAGGCGGCGCTGACGGCCCGAACCGCCGAAGCGGGCGACGATTTTTTCCGCGAAGCGTCCTCCGAGGCGGCGGCGGATCCTTCCGCGGCGATCTCCGTGACGACGTCCCCGCGCGCGTTTTGGGACGAGGCGACCTTCTGCGACGCGTTCGCGCCGCCCTCCGGGTCGGCGCGAACGCGTGACGCGCCCGGGGACCGCCTCCTCCGCGCGGCGGCGGCGTTGACCGCCGGGTCGGATTCCGCCGCCGATTTTGATTCGCGCGCCGCGTTCGACTCGGACGACGATCGCGCGTCCCGACGACGACTCGGACTCGCGCCGCACTTCTCGACCGATCTGCTCGTTCCCTTCCCCTCGGACGAGTCGTTCGAGATGTATAAGGACCGCGCGGACAAGGCGGGCGCGCGCGCGGCGGCGGGGGACGCGGCGGGCGCGGCGTCCGCTCTCCGCCGCGCGCGCGACGCGTGCGACTTTTTGGACCCCGTCGGGGCGAAGATGGACGCGCTCGCGTGCCTCGTTCGCCGGATCAAATCGCGCGGGCTCGCGACGTGCGTCGTCTCCGAGTGCGAGGAGGCGCTCGAGGCGGCGGCGGCGGTGTTCGCGGACGCGAAGGTGGCGCACGCCAGGCTCGACGACCGACGCGCCGGCGCCGCGCAACACGCCGTCGCGAGGTTCGGCGGCGGACGCGTTCCCTCGGGCGTCGGCGGCGGCGCGTCGGCGGAGGAGGAGACGAAATCGGGGAGCGATGTATACGCGTCGCCGCCGCCGCTCTTGGCGCTCCTGTGCTCGACGCGGCGGTTCGCGAGCGCGGCGACGGGCGCCGTCGCTCGGCGCGCGGACGCGCTCGTCTCGCTCGACGTCGGCCTCGACCCGACGCCGCTCGAGGACGCGACGCGAAGGCTCCTCGGCGTCGCCCGAGCGGCGGGAGGGGGGGACGTCAAAAAACCGCTCTCGGTGGTTCGGTTCCTCCTCGAGGGGTCCCTGGAAGAGTCCCTCGCGAGCGAAGCCGTCGCCCCCCGCGCGGCGACGAGCGTCGACGCACGGACGCTGACGCTCGCGGCGGACGCGGCGCGGCGCGCGGCGGCGCCCGGGGACCGCGCGTGGGCGCGCGTCGCGCGTCCGCCGCCGCGGGAGGAGGGCGCGGCGGAGGGCGAAAAAGGCCAAGACGCCGGCGAAGACGGGGGAGCAGCGGGGACGGCGTCGATCGGTCGTCCCTTCTTCCCCCGCGTCCCCCGCGTCGCGACGATCGACGTCGGCCACGAGTCCCGCGGCGGCGGCGGAGGGGGGGGGGATGGGCGGCGTCCTCCCGGGGGCGGCGGTCGAAGCGGCGGACGGCGGCGGCGCGCTCGCGGACGGCGGCGCGTTTTTCGACGACGGGGACATCGGGGGCGACGGATTCCCTCGGGGCGACGGATTATTCGCTCCGGGGGGCTCTCTCTCTCCCGCCGCGAAAAAAACCCCCGCCGCGAAATCGTCGGACAAGGCTCGGTTCGACGCTTCGGAGGCGCTCGCGATGGAGCGGGCGCGCCGGTCGGACTCGGACCCCGTGGCGTACCGCGCGTCGGCGTGCGCGTTTTGCGGCGGCGGGGGCGCGGGGGCGTGCGCGCGCATGCCCCCCGCGTTTGTCGCGCCGGACGTCGCGGGGAAGCGCCTCGCGTGCGCGCTGTGCCCCGCGGTCGCGTCGTTCGGGTGCGCGCGCGTGACCCAGACCCCGAGGCGGGGGTGGGTGTGCCCGCAGCACCGGTGCCACGCATGCGGGCGCCCCGCGAGGGATGCGCGGCGATTCGCCGGTCCCGAGCAGCTCGGGGGGGTTGGGGTGCTCGAGGAGGAGGGGGAGGAGGGAGACGCGGCGTACGACGCGTGCGTGTTTCGGTGCGTGTCTTGCCTGGGGGCGTTCTGCGACGAGTGCAGCGGCGGGGCGTCGTTCGAGGCGCTCGAGAGGCACCCGGGGGGGTGGGAGGAGCGCGGGTTCGTCCTCGCCAAGGGGGCGTACGAGTACGTGCGGTGTCAGACGTGCGTCCGCGCCACCGCCGAGGCCGGTTCGGGCGGGCACCCGGCGGCGTGAACGGCGTCGTGCGCCGAGGGGCGAAAATAAACTGTGGCATTGTGGGGTTCCACTAGAAGAAAGAAATAAATGAGCGGATCGCGGGCACGAACGTCCCCTACGCAACCGTGCCTTACTGCTAAACGAAAAGGAATTTTGATCGACGCGTCGCGGTAAATTCGAGGTAAAACACGCGGGATTTCCCTACCGGCAAACATAACACCCCACGTCGTCTCGCCCGTCGGCCTGCAGTTCGTGCCCGCAGACCCGAACTTCGTCGAAGATCGCGCGGTCGCCGCGCGCTCGCCGCCACACGAGCCGGCGCGCTCGTCTAGCCTCGGGTCGCGCGCGGGCGAACGACCACAGGAGTGCTTCGCGGCTCACCGACGAGGCGCGGACGGGCGTCTTCGGCACCGCGCGCCGTCTCACCTCGCGCCGTCATGCCCGCCGCGGAGCGATTGCCTCTCCTCGGAGACGGCGAGGACGCGGGGGATCGCGCGCGCGCAGCCGGGGGAGCGCGCGGGACGCGCATCGCGCTCACCGTCGCGGGTGCGCACCCCTCGCCGCACCCACGAACTCCCACGACCCTCCGCGGCGGGCGTCCCTCCCGACGGGACGCGCCGCGTCCCCGCTCCGCGACGCGCGCGCGACGCGATCCGCGCAACACCCTCCCGTCTCGCCCCGCGCGTGTTCGCCTCGCGTCTCACCCCTCCTCTCCCCCACCCCGCCCCATCCCAAACGCAGTTCTCGCCGCGTGCGGCGTCGCGTTCGCGGTCCTCGGCGGCTCGGACGCGCCGGCGTCGTTCTCCACGCTCCCGAGCCTCGGCCGCGGTTCGCGCGACAGGAGCGACCTCCGCCTCGACTACGACTACGCGGACTACTACGAGGATTACGAGCCGCCCGAGCCCGCCTCTCGCCGGCGCGCCTCCCGCTCGCGCGACGAGTCCCGCGACGCGCGCGAGTCTCGCGGCCACTCGACCCACGGCGGCCGTTCGACCCGCGGCCGTTCGACGCATGAGTCGTCGTCGTCGCGTACCGCGTCCTCGACTCGCGGCAAGAAGAAGGACGTCGTCGCGCACAAAGAACGCGCGACGGGCGTGACGTCGAAGTGCCTCAACGTCCCCGCGGACAACGCGGCGGGGACGTACCAGTTTCAGGACCACGCGTGCGCGGATGGGAGCATCGGCAGCGTGCCCGGGTGCATGGGGGACAAGAGCAACTGCCGGTTCTGCCAGACGACGATCGTGCCGAGCAAGCACCGCAACGAGGGCTGGCCCACGTGCCCCGCGGCGGTGTGCAAGGAGATGAAGACGCTGGGGTGCGCCGGCGAGTCGGAGAAGAGCAAGCGCGAGGTGCTCTGGCAGCTCGCGCGCGAAAAGGCGATTCGGCACAACGAACAGGTGCGGGGCATCGGCGTCGGGAAGTGCCAGACGACGCCCGCGGACCGGAAGATCGGGCGGCACCAGTACTCGGACGCGTCTTGTGCGGACGTTCTGGACGTGGGGTGCCTGGGCGGCGGAAGCACGTGCCGGTTCTGCCAGCTCAGCACGGCGAAGCACCAGACGGATTGGCCCACGTGCCCGCACGCGGTGTGCGAGAAGTGGGGGGTGAAGCGAGGGTGCGAGGCGCCCCTCGCGCTCGTCACGGTGCCGCCGAAGCATCCGCCCAGGGACTTCGACGTCAAGTCCGCGATCAAGGACACCGAGAAGGGCATAGCCAAGTTCATCTACGACAAGGAGCACCCGGCGCAGGTGAAGGGCGGGAAGGCGAGCGCGGGCGACGGGTTGATCCAGAAGACGAAGCCCACGGGGGATATCGTCGTCGACCTGCTGCAGAGCAAAGCGCGAGGCGCGAGGGGGGTGGACGCGCACCTGCTGCGCCCGAAGGCCGGGAAGATGGGCGACGAGCACGGGCGCGCGCGGGGGGGGAGCGAGCGCGAGAGCGCGAAGCATCACCCCACGCACTCGGCGAAGCACCACGCGGTGGAGCATCACTCGAGCAAGCGCGCGCGGTCGAAGCCGGCGAAGGAAGCCGCCCCGGAGGAGGAGGGCGACTACGAGTACTTGGACGGCGATTACGAGTACTACGACGACGAGGAGTGAGCGTCGCCGGGGGGAGGGGGTGGGGGGATGGATGCTTGATTCTTTTCGTGTTGAACGTGATGCGTTTGATCGTTCACAACAAAGAGCACCTCGCTCGTCTCCACTCTCATCCCTACACCCGTTTAGAGGTCAACCTTCGAGCCGGCCTCGGCGGGGCGGTCGACCTTCTTGCCAACCTCCTCGCCGGAGTAGTCGCCGTGCACCTCCATGAGCTTGGTGACGTCGAACTTGGGCGCCCTGAGGATCTTCACCTTGCGGATGTAGACATTCTGCAGGGGGTAGATCCCGGCGCACACCTTCTCGATCTCCTTGCCGATCACCTCGGGGATGAACTTGAGGACGCACTCCTTGAGGTCGCACGTGGAGCACTCGCGGGTGATGATCTCGTTCATCTTCTTGCGAATCTGACGAATCTGACCGCTCTGCGCGTAGCACGTGCGCTTCGCCTGATCCATGCGACGCTTCGTGAAGCCGATGCAGAAGACGCGGAGCAGGTACTGGTCCGTGGTCTTCACGTCGACGAAGGTCTCGATGAGGGAGAACCACTTGCGGACGAGCGAGCGGAGCTTATCGGTGGTGAAGTCCATGCCCGCGAAGTTCGTCAGCACGTTGCGCCCCTGCACGTCCTCGCACTTGAGGAGCATCTTGCGGAAAGCCTGGTCCTCGTCCTGTTGATTCGAGCGAGCGAGCGGAGAAGGAGCGGGAACGAGGATCACGGTAAGCGAACGCTCAACGGGTCGGCGGCGGACGGGCGCGCGGTCGAGTCGAGGCGGGGGGGGGAGGGGGTGGATCGTCGCGGATCGATCGAGGGGGAAAAAACGATGCCCATCATCGCTGCCGGCCATAGGGTTTTTCAGCCAACGCGCGCGGAGATGAGCGATTGCGCACCTGGTTGAGGTCCGCGAGGGAGCACTCGAAGATGCGGCCCTTGAGACCGTCGGCGGCGAGCTGCGAAGATGCGCGGGGATGGATGCGTCAGCGACCGCGGTCGAAATCGCGTCGCGGGGGGGGGCATCGCCGCCTCCGCCGGGGACCGGCGCGCGGCGTGCGAAAAAATACCGCGCGCGTGAAATCAGGGTTCGCGCGCTCGGAGGGCGACCGAGGCGAGGGCCGCGACGCGCGCGGCGGCACCGGCCGTCGCATGCGGCACGATCTCCGCGCGCGCGCGTCGACTCGGCGCGTCGCGCGGCGTCCGAGACGCGTCGCGACGCCTCTAGGTTCGCGTTCGCGACCGGGTACGCACCTTGGTACCCGCGGAGCGAGTCACAAGCGTCTTGCCGACCTGCTTGACGCTGAACATGGAGGGCGCCTTGATGTCATACCACTCCTTCTTCAGGAAGGGGTCCACGGCCTTCTTCTTGCCGCCCTTCTTCCCCTTGGACATGCGCTTGTTCTTGCCGACCGCCATCTTGACAGGCGTTCGGGCGTCGCGTTAAGAGGGCGACGATGCGGCGTTCGGGCTCGTTTTACGCGTTCGCTAGGGCTTGCGATTCGGCGGTCGGAGGTGATTCATTCCTTCACACGCGGGTGTCGGCGACTGCGCGTCAGGCTATGGGTCCCGACCTCAGAAGTTTTTCTCGCCAGCTTGCGTTCAAAAGCCTCCCTCGCGCCTCCCTGCGGCCACTACTTTCCCGCACCCTCGCCCCTCTCCGGCGACCGGCACCATGACCAACAAGCGCCAGAAGATGGACGCGGAGATCACCATGGACGAGGTCGACGGCTTCAGCGCCAAGGAGCTCTTCGGACAGGGTGCGCCCTCCCCTCCCCGCTCCGCGCCGCCCTCGACGGTTCAAATCTTTTTGACGGCACCGACCGCCGCCGGCGCTTTTTGCCCCGGCGCTGACATCCCCACCCCCCTCTCCTCCGCCCCAGGCGTGTGCTACACGTACGACGACGTCATCTTCCACCCCGGCCACATCAACTTCGCCGCCACGGATGTCGATCTGCAGACGAAGCTCACGAAGAACATCACCATCCGCACCCCGATCGTCTCCTCCCCGATGGACACGGGTGCGTGCTCCTCCGTTCATCTCTTCTCCCCCTACCTCGCGCGCGCTCGTCGACGCGATCGGTCTCCTCCCCGACGCCCCCCCGATCTCCGCGTCTGACATCGCCTCCTCCCCCCTCGTTTCATCCCCCCCTCCCCCCTTCCCCTTCCACCAGTCACCGAGGCGGACATGGCGATCGCGATGGCCTCCGTCGGCGGCGCGGGCTTCCTCCACTACAACATGACGGAGGAGGACCAGATCGCGAACCTGAAGGCGGTCAAGGCGCACCGGCTCGGGTACGTCACCCGCCCCGAGGTGTGCTCCCCGGACACCCCCCTGTCGCACGTGGACGCCCTCGCCACCCGGCGCGGGTTCACCACCGTCGTCGTCACGGACACGGGCAAGATCGGCGGCAAGTTACTCGGGCTGTGTTCCTCCCGCGACGCCGACTTGGTCCCGGACAGGTCCGCGACGGTGGGCTCGCGCATGACGGAGGCGAGCGCTCTCCTCGTCGGCGACGCGGGCGAGAGCGTCGAGGCGCTCGAGGCGAAGCTGCTCGAGTCCAAGCGAGGGAAGCTCCCGATCGTGAACGCGGCGGGCGAGCTCGTCGGCCTGATGACGCGCGCGTCGATCAAGGCGAAGAAGCTCCTGCCCCCGCCCGGCGCGCCGTCGACGGACGCGAAGGGCCGTCTGCTGTGCGGCGCGGCCATCGGCACGCGCGACGCGGACAAGCGGCGCGCGGTGGCGCTCGCGGCGGAGGGCGTGGACGCGATCATCCTGGACTCGTCCCAGGGCGACAGCACGTACCAGATCGAGATGGTGAAGTTCCTGAAGGAGAAGATTCCGGGCGTGGACGTCATCGCGGGCAACGTCGTCACCCAGAACCAGGCGCGGCGTCTGCTCGACGCGGGCGCGGACGGCTTGCGCGTCGGCATGGGCTCGGGGTCCATCTGCACCACGCAGGAGGTGTGCGCGGTCGGGCGCGGGCAGGCCACCGCCGTGTACAAGGTGGCGAACCTCGCGGCGCAGTACGGCGTGCCCATCCTCGCGGACGGCGGGATCCAGAACTCGGGCCACGTCGTCAAGGCGCTGACCCTCGGCGCGTCGGCGGCGATGTGCGGGTCGATGTTCGCGGGAACGACCGAGGCCCCCGGGGAGTACTTCTTCGTTGACGGCGTGAGGGTGAAGAAGTACCGCGGCATGGGCTCGCTGGACGCGATGAAGCAAGGCTCGGACACGCGGTACCTGAGCGAGTCCGGCCACCTTAAGGTGGCGCAGGGCGTCTCGGGCACGGTCAAGGACAAGGGGAGCGTGTGCAAGATGGTGCCCTACCTCATCCACGGCGTCAAGCAGGGATTCCAGGACATGGGCGCCAAGTCCATGGCGCACGCGACCGAACTGAGGAACGGAGGGGAGATGAGGATGGAGACCAGGACGGGCGCCGCGCAGAAGGAGGGCGGCGTGCACGACATGCACTCGTACAAGAAGGTGCTCTGGTGAGGCGTCGATCAAACTTTTTTTATGAAGCGCCGCGACGCGAGCGCCGAGCGCGCGCTCCGGTCGTTCGTTCGTTCGTTCGTTCGTTCGTTCGTTCGTTCGTTCGTTCGACGAGTCTCTCGCCATGCGCGTCGCGCGTCTCGATGTCCTTTTCGTCCTTTCGTCGTCTGTTTTCCAGGGGGAGGCGCGCTTTCCCCGCGCATCTTTTTCCTTGGCGACGATCATCATTCGTCCCACGTCTCCATCGCGTTTGCCTCGGGCGGTTTTTCCTCGGCGCTCCCCGCGCGGTTCTCGACGAGGAGGCGCCACGCGAAGAAGACGACGAGGAAACCTCCGTGCGAGTGCGCGAGCCATTTCCCGACTTCGGACCAGAGCCCCGCGTTCTGGGCGATGCACGCGATGGCGATGTGGCACGCGCCGTAGACGAAAAGCGCAGCTTCGACGACGCGGCGCATCTTCCGCGGCGGGGCGTCCGGGATGAGCGCGGCGGCGGCGACGCTGACGAGGACGTTCGCGGCGCCCAGGAGGCGGACGAGCGTCGCGAGGCCCGTCCTCGCGGGGCTCTCCGCGAGCGTCATGACGGGAACGGTCTCGACGACGAATGCGCTGGCGTACCGGAGCGGCATCGCGGCGGCGGCGAGGGAGGCGATCGTCGCGGCGAGGACGACGAGTATCAATCCTCCGCGTTCGAGGGCGCCTCGCGGGTCCCTCGTCTTGAGCGCCTCCTCCTTGAACTCGACGACGCGCGTCTTGAGCGCCACCTCCTCCTCCACGGGCTCCGCGGTCGCGCGGGGGAACGCGGGGAGGCGGCGCGTGGGCGGGCGAGGGCGCGCGCGGAGCGTGGCCGAGCGGAGCGGGGGCACGGGGCCGCGGAGTCGCGAGGCGCGGACGAGGAGGCGCGGTCCCCCGTCGGGGGCGGGCGTCCTCGGCGAAGGGACCGAGGTGGGGCCGCGCTCTCGCGCGCGCGAGATCGGCGCGGCGCGCGCGATCGCGGGCGCGGCGACGGCGCCTCCGCGCGCGACGAACATGCGAGCGACGCGCGGGGTCGTCTCGAGCGCGCGGCGCGATGGACGAACGCCGCGCGCCGCCGAGCCGAGGGGGTTTTTTTACGCGCCCGTCCGAGAAAACCCGCGAATACCACGACGACCCCGGGACGCGTCGCTTCGAGTCCGAGACGGTCCCCGCCGTCTCGGAACCGACGACGGCGACGGAAGGAGCGAGAGAACGCGCGATCGCGCGCGACCGCTCGGGACGTTTCCGCGACCGCACTTTTTTCCGTGTGACGCGACAGCTCGCTCCTGCGCTCGTCGCTCCTAGCTCCAGCTCGCTCCTACGCTCCAGCTCGCTCCTACGTCCCCAGCCTCTTTGGTTTTTTCCCGCCGCCGGCTTGGCTCTGTTTCCCCGCCTTCGCGACGTATCGCATCACCGCCTCGTCCACCCACGCCTTCTCGTACAGCTCCTTCCCCCTCTCCGCCAGCCTCGTCGCGCCCCCGTCGTCCGCCCTCGCCCCCAACACCGCGTCCCTCGCCTGCGCCTGAACGACAGCGTCCACGAACCCCGCAGGGTCGGCGGCGAACCCCAGGAGAAACGCGCGACGCGTCGCGTGCTCGGAAATCTTCGCGATCCCCGCGCGGATCCGCGCGTCGCAAGACTCCACGTCGCGCTCCCTCCCGAGCCGCTCGATGTACGCGTGGTGACGAACGGAAGCGACGCCCCCCGCCGCCGAGGCGCTGGCGTTTCCGTTGCCGCCGCCGCCGCGCCCCGCCCCGAGGAGCTCCGTCGGGACGTCCACGAGGACGTCGTAGCAGTCCGGGTTGGTCGGGTTCTTGCGCCCGCGCGTGCGGACGACGTAGTCGACCGCCAGCGCCTTCTCCCGCGTCGCGTGGCGGCTAACCAAACCCTCCGCCATCGACGCGAAGGGGATCGGAGGCGTCGTCGTCGCGGGCGCGACTGCGGCGTCCGTCGCTCCCGCCGCGTTGTTTTCGATCATCGCCGCGTTCGATTCGGATTCCGGGTCCTCGCGCGCGAGTCGCGCGCGTTCCGCGTCAATCTCCGGCGCGAAGAGGGTTCGCAGGCGCGCGTCGCATCGGACTCGCCCCGGATCGTCGGGGTCCAGGAGCTCGTGCGCCTCGACGTATCGCCACAGCGCCCGGATCGCCCTCGGTCTGGTGTCGATGTCGACGCCCAGAACCTCCGCCATCGCCGGCGCGATGGCGACCTTCGCGGGGCCGCCGTGGTCGAGCTCGACGACGATTCTCGCGCGCGCGTCGACGTCGCCGCGGCGCTTCACCTCGAACCCGTCGACGTCGCGAGCGGGGCGATCGGGAGGGCACTCGTCGGCGTCCCACGTCACGACGCCCTCCTCGCCGGGGAACTGCGCGGGGTCCAGGTGGACCTCCACGCGGCGCACGAACGCGCCGAATCGCGCGGTGGGCTCCGGCGCCGCGGCGGCGGCGGCGGCGGCGGATCCCGAGCGCGATTCGTCCGCCTCCGCGCGCGTCAGGAGGCGGCCCTGGACGTGCAGGGTCCAGCTCGCGGGCTCCTCCGCCGCGGGCTTGAACGTGTTGTACACGTACATGCGGACCACCCTGGGCTCGCGCTCGACGCGCGTCATCGTCTCGTTCGCCTCCGCCTTCTTGCGCGCGAGCGCGGCGTCCGCGCGCCGCTCGAAGGCGGCGAGCTTCGTGAAGAGCGCGGAGGCGGGCAGACGCGCGGGGGGCTTGGGCTCGGCGAGGCGCGCGAGCTGCTGCGCCTTGCGCTTGCCGCGGCCGCGGCCGCGGCCGCCGCCGGGCGGGGCGCTCATCGCGGGCGCGGAAACGGGACGCGGAGAGCCGGCGCGGGCGAGAGTGCGAGCGGAAGCGTCAAGGGGGGGCGGATCCAGGCGCGCGCGCCGTGGGATCGTCCGCGACGACGCTCTGACTTTTTCGCGGCGGGCGCGCGAGGAAATGAAATGGGCGCGTCGGCGCGTCGTCGGCGCGCGCGCGCTGAAATGCTGCTCGTCACATCGGGCGGCGGGTGCGTTCGTTTCCGCCGTCGCCGCGGCGACCCTCGCCGCACTTTCCACCGCGCGGGGCTCGCGGACGCGGTCGGGTTTCGCGTGATCCGCGCGTTCCGAGCCTCATTGCCTTGAGACGTCGCTGCGTTCGAGTGCGGCAGCTCGCGATTGCCGATGGCCGGGATGCGCAGG
>MDSW01098112.1_pt1 | contig 16053 bp, 10 predicted proteins | sample 811171 | NCBI WGS metagenome assembly MDSW01 (sample SAMN05326641, study PRJNA326480) | marine metagenome | isolation source: seawater | place: Atlantic Ocean: North West | collected 2012
CCAGATAATCTGCCGCTCGGTTTCCAACTCTGACTTCGCGAGCAGCAGAAGTCAATGTTCTGAGGGACGGTGGCCGGAGAAATCAATATCTGCAGTATGTCCAGGTCTTTCTTGCTTACGCGCGCACTCCGAGTGAAACAGATAATCGAAAGCTCCGAGGAAACGGTTTTCAACGGGCGGATATTTTTCATGAGACTCTCGCTATTTTTCATATTCTTTTAGATATTTATCAGACCTGGCCAAAACCCAGGCACATATAAGAATTCCCCACGAGCGAGCTTCCTTCATACCTTCGAAGGTAATTAATCCCACAGGGGCGAACGAGGGACGGAATGACTGATTTGGGTGGGTCGGCATAGCCTCAGAGGGGATGGTTAATTAGTATGCATTAAATTAATTACAATCTTAATGTGAACAGCCGTGTGTCTTACATTCGTATGAAGTAATAAGTTGACGCCAATAAAATTCAATTAATTACAAGGACCTGCATATATATGTATTATTTATTAGTTTTAACGATACCAGATGAAACCTTATTACTTGGATCGAGTGACATGTGTTTAATATATCACATGTGTGAGTGTGACATTTTTTACAGTCAAAAAATGTCTCAGTAGTCGTCGTGTAGTGCAGATCGGGTATAATAAATATGCCGAACAAGATATTTCAATAATACTGTCTTAATATGAAACTTAAAACACTTCTTATAAAATTTTTAGATCTTATTTAATTTAAATAATAGAATAGAATATCGATCCTTCATTATTCGTAATAAATAAATAAATAAATTGTCGCGATTATTATATTATTATCATACGAGTTTATCTTCGTTCATTATTATTCGTAAACTTTCGTAAATAAAGCAAGTGTTATTTGTGAGAGCTTCATTCGTGTCATTTTTGTATTAATGGATTTCTGGAGTCCGGTCACCAATATGCAGCGCTAAGAACACTCAAGTTCATGACGTCCGGCAACATTCAACAATAATAAAAATCACGCGTGTGGCATAAAAGCAACTTTCAACGATCGCAACAGGTTTGCAGTCACAGGGAAACGCTTCTTCCCAGCCGAGCTCTGTAAGAAGAACACTGTTGTATCACTCGAAGCAGAACGGTACCGTTTGCGTTTAGTGTGCTGTGCACCGTCAAGATATCCATGATTTTTCCTAGTAATGATCTCAATGTGTGAGGTGTATAGACTACATGCGAACGTTTCCCAGGCGAGACGTCCTGGCCAATATGGTGTGATGACCGTAAATGACAAAGCTTTCTCAAACTCTTCCGACCTTTTGAGAAGGAGGAGAACGTGCTTTGCAGAGCGCAGTACTATACCTTCTTCGAAAGGCGGATTACATTCGAAAGACCCCTCCGATGGGAAAAAAGCGAAAAACGAACCGACAGATCCAAAAATTGTGTCCGTATCTGGAAAAAGACTGCAGTATTGGTGCAAGCGACAGTTTAAGGGGGAAGCAAAACACTCTGCTTCCACATTTAAGCCAAACCGCAGAATATCAAAAACTGCGCCGTGAAGAGCGGCGTGATGACCTCCAGATATGTGGTACATGCCGCCCTGTGCTGCTGTGTATCGACAAAGCAAGGAAAACGTTGCTGACTGGAAAATAGTTTCGTCACGAGAGGAGAACGGAGTTGACTTCTTAGACGTCATCGCAAACAATCGACGAAGTTTGTCAAAGTATTCGGTGTGCATCTCTACTTTGGCACGGCCGAGAGACATTATGACACGAGGTTCGCGCTTGGAGTTGTCAAAAACCGTAACGAGTTGAGGCAGTTCACCATTTGAACTTGACAGCGTTGCTGCTGTCATAATGCTGCGTCTTGCTTCTCTCAAATGAGTAAGTAGACTGAAAACAACTTGGTGAACAGTTGGCTTCTCGATACCAGTGGCGATCAAATGGGATATGAGAAAAGAAGTGGCATCGTTGTCACTCGGTAGCAGTGGATCTTCACTGTGGTCATGACATAAGAGGAACTCTTCAAACTTGTTTGCCCAACAGCGTCCCAAATGTTTTCTGGTGGCTTGCTCGAAACGAAAGCAAAGGAGAGATATTGCCTCTAGCCTAGCCCCTTCGACGTTCGGTGTTGCCTGTAGCCATGCTCCTGGAAGTTGGGGCTTCTTTTCGGATTTCAAATCCAACGCTCTCGTAGTTTTAAGAGGAAAAATGCCTTCGTCGAGTGAGCGCCCCACCGCTTCCAAGCGTTCCGTGCGCCTGATAAACTCTCCCGCGGAAGGCGATTTCTTATTACCGTGTCGCGTTGACAGATCAGTGGGGGAGACTTCCTCCGTGAATGGATCAAATGATCGCCGTAGCTCACTGACCCCATCGCAGGAACGACGACGTGAGCAAGGGAACGTGTCGCAGTCTTTTGGCGGCGCCGAATATCTCTTCCTTTTCAGGTTCCTGAAACTTTTCGCGCTACCTGACTTGAACCCTTCCTCATTCTGTAAAGTCGAAGGTTTTGCCGCGCTCGGCAGCGAAACGTTCTCGCCGTTCATGTGGGCGGAAAACTTGGATCCTCAATTATAGTTGGCCGTCATGCTTTGCCGCCCGAGGAGAATCTTCTGAATCAGGAGAACCTTCTGATTCACAATGGTCATTTCCTTCTTGGATGAAATGAGAACCATTTCCTTTGTGTTTAAGAGCAAATATAAATAAACAGGACTAAACATATATGCATGAATGAGGGCAATTATTGAAGCCTTGCTTCATGTAAGATTTATATAGATTTATTACTCATATTTGAGGGCATATGTCTATCTCGCACTCGTTTATTTAAATATGATTGTAATCTGTTTATCATTGTAATTATTACATATTATTACCGTTCACACTCATCGTAAGTTTCACCTGCTGCATATATATAGATATGCAAAATATTATGGTAACCATTTATTATTAAACATGGGGTTGTATTTATATGCCTAACTATGGAAAATAATAATAATGATAATCTTAATTATTCTGAATTTCATCAGGGTGTGCCATTTTTAACGTAATAACTTAACTTGATTATATATGGTTAAGGATAAGTCGCTTACGTGAACATGAGCGGAATCTTTAGACTGTTTGCCCACTGGAGTGATTGTGTGGATCGTAATGATAAAGTCTTTACGTTATATATATTATAATAAAAATCGTTATGAATAAAAAAGTGTCACACCCTGCGCCTGATGAAATTCAGAATATCATATATATAATAAATAATAAGATATATATATATATGGTATATTATAACTTGATGATGTAACTTGTGGTCTCTTGGTTGATAAGTTACTTAGATTTGATAGGATAGATCTCCTATCAAACCGCTCTTTTCGGCTCGCGGCACTGGAAACGATCAGGATTTGATCGAGGAGGCCATGATGGTCTTGATTGTGGACTTGAAAGTGAGATTCAGATGCTTGATAGGACCATGATGAACAGGATCATCGCGGCAGCTTTAATTACGTAAGAGAATTCTGCATTTATGTATCCCTGTTCAGATTACCGTCATGGTTCATGGGTCAGCGTAAATAAAGAATAGGCATTCTCGATCAACCTTCGTTTTAAGCCGCGTTTTTCATAGCGATCGGTTGAAAGCAAAATCTCCCGAAAATTTTCAGGATCTTTTTTGCGATCAAACTGCCTTTCAAGCAAAATATTTCGAAACTGAACATGATCAATCCCATGTTGTCACATATTGTCATATATATTAGCGCCCTTCTCTATTACCTGAAGAAAGGTAAGTTTCGAAGGTACTTTTCGAAGGGACTTCATTCGTTTTTCTATGTTTTTCCCCCTTGAAATCTGGCTTAGTAAGGGTTTGGGTTTCAGACAGTTTCGCGCAGTTTATTAGTCACCAAGAATGTTGGAGGTAAGCATGAGCGCCGGAAAGAAGGCGAAGGCAAACTTTGAGAAGACGGCGAAAAAAAAACCAGATCCTGCGGGTCTTGCGATCGGCAAAGAAGCGCAAGCCGCGCTGGTTCAAAAGGACTATTCGAAGGCAAAAGAACTCTTTGAGAACGCTCGAAACATCTGTGAGGCATCTGCAGTCAGGGCCACCAAGGCAGCGAAGTCAGTTCGCAAGACTAATTCTGGAGGTGAAAACCTGTCTGCCGTGATTCAGTGTAGTGCCACTCTACAGGATGATGCAGACAGAGAGATAATCCTCCCGCCACCCGGGTCTGAAGGACATTTGTTTGCAAAACACAAAGCCAACCTCCCTCCCTTTGCTCAAAACTACGCAATTAACACATCTGCTCGGATGGCCGAACATCTAAGCATAACAGGTGGGAAATGGCAGACACGATTTCCTCCTGAACCAAACGGATACCTTCACATTGGCCATGCCAAGGCCATGCATTTCGACTTTGGAGTCGCTTCAAAGTTTGGGGGGAACACCTATTTAAGGTTTGACGATACGAATCCTACAGCTGAGAAACAAGAATATATCGACTCGATTATAAGCTCAGTCTCCTGGCTGGGGCACAGGCCATTCAAGGTGACTTACAGCTCAGATTATTTCTGCCAGCTTCATGAGCTTGCAGTCAAGCTGATTAAAATTGGAAAGGCATATGTATGCCATCAGGCAAAAGCCGAAGTTGCTGCCTCACGGCAGCTACTTAAAGGGTTTCAGCTCCACTGCGCTCGAAATAATATATTCCGACAGGACGCGCCACTTCCTAGCGGGGCAGAGTCCCCGTATCGGCATCGCAGCGTTGAAGAAAACCTGCGCCTTTTTGAAGAGATGAGCAAGGGAGTTTGGGAAGAGGGCAGTTGCTCTCTGAGGCTGAAAGGTGATCTTCGATCAGACATAACATCCATGTGGGATTTAACCGCATACCGAATTAAGTTTCAGGAGCATCCTCACTCAATGGATGCTTACTGCATCTATCCTACCTATGATTATACGCACTGTCTAGTCGACAGCATCGAAAACGTCACGCACTCGCTATGCACTTTGGAATTCGAGACACGTCAGGCTCCAAATGGACCCTACTACTGGCTTCTCCATACGTTGGACATGTACAAGCCAGTCACTTGGGAGTTTTCACGCTGCAATATCACCTTTAACGTTTTATCTAAACGGAAGCTCAATATACTAGTGACACAAGGGTATGTTTCTGGATGGGATGACCCGCGCTTACTCACCTTGGAAGGTCTTCGTAGGCGCGGATACACCCCAACAGCTATCAACCGTTTTTGTCTTGAGCTTGGTGTAACCCGAAACGACAACACACAACACCTTGAAAAACTGGAGCGATGTATACGCGAAGAGTTAGATGATGATGCCGATCGGAGATTTGCAGTGCTAAACCCTCTACCGATCACAATAACGAATCATCCAGGAGGGTCCTTACCAGTGGAATGCCCTTCACACCCAAAATTTTTAGGTCGAGGAACCCGGGTTTTGAATTTCACATCAACTGTTTTCATCGAGCACGAAGACTTTCGGGCAGTTGACGACCCAACATTTTATGGCCTGGCGCCTGGGAAGACTGTGCGGTTACTTTTTGGGTACAATATAACTTGCATAGGGCTCCAAAAGGACGCAGCGGGTGCTATCGTTTCCCTGGAGGCAACATATGATTTGGATTCTCTTGGCTCGAAACCTCCAAAAGGAACTTTACACTGGGCCGGTTCAGACTTCATTCCCGGCGAGGTCCGTGTTTATGATAAACTGTTTTCAGTTGAGGTACCAGGGAAAAGACTCATGCCTGGAATCGAGAACGATGAGATAGTAGACCAGCTGGAAGACGGAGGCGTTGATTGGCTTTCGCAGCTGAACCCTCGCTCACTTGTTGTTCACCAAAAAGCTCTGTTGGAGCCACTGATACTTGATGTTGCGGGGGCTGCACTGACATCTCGATTTCAACTCCAGCGGCTGGGTTATTTTACGATAGATAAGGACTCGAATGTGCAAAAACCTGTGCTGAACAGGATTGTGACCTTAAAAGAGTCAAAAGAGCTCGTGGCGCTCAAGAATACAGATTCAAAACAGTTTCGGTAGAACTTCAAGTATTTTAAAGTGAGTTCCCTAGCATCAACGCATCTCCACGAGCGTGTTTTGAGTTTTATCTGTGAGGACGTAGGTAAAGTGTCATTCCAAAGAGTTTTTATTCTCTGAAAAGAAGTGTGTATGCCGCGATTTAAACAGAAAAATGTCGCCTTCACACTCTCACTCTGTCAGATGTTCATCAAAACTTCAGTGGATCATCAAACTTGCATACGTCGAACAAGCTATCCATATTCAAAGGGGATTTCACCTCGTTCCAAAGGTGCTCACAGAAGCCCCTTCGATCCACATGAACAGAGTGGATGAAACCATGTTCAATGGCACCACACACATTATCCCTGGAAGGAATGTCAAAGTTGAGCGACAGTCTGTGTTGGATTCCTCTGGGCCGTAAAAACCTACCAACTATCGTCGAAAAATATGATGTCAGATGCGAGGACTTTCAGGTCCGTAGGACATGCTTCGAGCATTCTGCAAGCCAACGCCTGGGGATGAGGTGATGTGAGGTCAACAAGACGGGTACTTTTTCTTTGGAAAAAATACTTCCAGGTGAGTTTTGAATATTAACTGGCTAATGAGCAACAGCCGTAAAAAGTAGCCTCTTGGGGATAAGGGTTTTGCGCACCCTAAGCATCGGCACTTTGCCTCCTCTCATTATGCAACCGTCGTTAGTTCCAAAGTGTGACGGGGTGCAAATATTCTCACGATTGAAAACACCCCTACCAATTATCCTATCCATATACGCTTGAATCACCTCATATTGACCGAAAGATGCGATTGCAACTGCGATACCCTGCTCTTGTGCACGGTCAACGAAATGTCTGAAGAAATCAATATCCGCAACGTCATCCGACAGTGTCCGACTTGCAACATCCTCTGCTCGAATTCCTGCTCCCCATGAGTGAATTGATAGTAGTGTCAAGTCGAAGTCCCAAACGATTAGTTTTGGCCAGACTGTTGACCGTAAATCATATATCTCAATTTCGCGCATTTAGTCAATGCGACCGATTCAAATCCAAAACATTCCAAAACCAAGGGAATGTGGGTTTCTGGTCGCCTTCTACCCGGGGCTTGAAAGCAAGAAAGTCAACGCTCGTCACCGCGGGGATCGACGCGAAATGAACGGCGCACACGAATTTTACGGATCCAACCGTCAAGGAATAATAAAATAATGAGAGCATCAATTATGAAATAATACATATCATCAGATAGAGAGAGCTACATTATTTATTACCTTCGTACCTTGCTTGGTGACCAAGTTTCGAACGAAGGTGAAGGTAGTTCCAAATATTCCGGTTAGATTTCCGGTCAGGCGTAGGCGAGTTTTATTATCAAAGATTGGTGGGGGGGGCAGCCCGTGTGTCGACGCGCACCTCCCGACCGCGGATGAGGATTTCAGGACGCACCGCCACTGACGGACCTACTCAATCTAACGTATAGAAGCTGATGACCCAATAACATGATACCACCTCTAATCAAGATTCTGGCATTCGCCGTTGACGTGCGCGCAAGCTGGTGCCATGTAACTCAACCAAACCAACAACGTTTTTGCACTCCTTCGTTCTGCGAAAAGCACCTAAATTCAGAAAGTTCTGACTATTTGCCTCTGTGACCGAACGGGTCAGACTCGATCTACATTCTCTGGATCGGCGGCATAGCTATCTCTAGTCTATATGTAAACACCCTCTTATTATATTCGGCATTGCCGATTATTCTACAGGAAACACTTGCTTGCAAAAATGTCGACCCTCATCTGGTTTCGTTAATCAAGAATTACGGTATATTAGTTTCAAACAATGTCGACATGACCTGGTAACGTTAATCAAGAATTACGGTCTATTCGCTTCATACAATGTGAACATGACCTGGTATCGTTAAGTAAGGATCACGGTCTATTCGCTTCATACAATGGTGACATATGATTGCTCATACGTCGACTGTTAATTTTAGTTAAGATGGTAATTCATGTGATTCTTGATTATGATATATCTACGAACGAAGGTATTTAATATTTAATATTCGTTCGGACGGACGGACGGACGGACGTGTATCGTGGTGTATCCATTTTTATTTACATATTATATTATTATTATTAATTTTATTTAATAATATAATGATAAAGATCTTAATCTTAATATTTTTATATATAATAATCTGGGACGAGTCAGTTCACTACTGACGAAGTCACATGCATTTAGCAACACCATCCAACCCGGTCATTTTCCCAAAATGTCCGATTTTTACGTCTTCTGATTCGTCGAGAGCTCGATCATTTTCAAAAGTCATAGACTAAATCACCGCACGGTCGGTGAGTGATACTGTATCTCTGAATAACAACTATGTGCGACGCCTTTTCATTCTTCGGACGCCGGCTGTTCAGCGGGACGGCCTTACCATTGCGCTAAGCGTGCACGTAGTCGTCGTTAATACATGCACGCCACCTGTGAACGAAGAAACGACGCCAAGCCATCTTCTGAAGACGCGGTAGTGGACGTCGAAGTTGACGGATGTATCGATGAAAATTCGGCTTCAAACCTAAAACATCGCCTTTCCCTCAACAACGCTTCATCGACCAAAACCGAAGATCCATCGATCAACCAAATTTCGGACTCGTCCCAAATAGCCTCCCCGCAACCCCAATTATCTTTCTCACATTCACAAAGATAGCACCTACCACGGATATTATTCATACAATGCATGTAAAAAATCTGAGTTATTATATTAAAACAAAAAGCAAGCTCCGTATGGGCAATTGGTTTGACATGGGCAATTAGTATGACATGTTACCTTTTCAAGTTAATAGACCGGCTCATAGGAGGTACAAAAAAGTCGCGCCTCGGTAGCGTCTTTGAAATCACGAAATTTGATAGGAAGACGCAGCGACTAAAAAAGAATGAAATCGCGCTTTATTTTTAGTGCATCATGTTTTTTTTAATAACTTCATTCTATTGATATTCTCCATTATTTATTTACTAAGAGTTACATTACCGGGAGTGCTACGACTTTTGCTTGTTTATCCGTCTGCGAACCGCTCCACAAACTGACCCTGCCTCGGGGTCATCCTCAGAAGCGGCGACGTCAGCATTAACACTTCATTGTGGGAAGCTGACACGAACTTTTCTCTAATTTGCCGTGCTAGCAGCAGTTTTTGAGAAAAGAGGGTTCGGCACTGCTACCGACACATTCGCACAGTATCATTTGCTCTTTTGCTTCCTAAGCAAAAGCGCACACATCGCAGGGCCTCGAGCTTCGCATTTCTAGAACCATCGCGGAGGCAGTGGCGATACCGTGGCTCGCTTGCATCGTTTGCTAAACTGGCCCTATCGACGCACGTGATGGGTTTCAGAGGGCGCGGACTGAGTTACAGGCCGACACAACTTTCTCACTCTATCTCCACCGGTCGTCGAAGGTTTGCTTCAGAGAGCCGCTACGGCTCCAAGCGATCGGTGTCCATCGTTGTTGGCTGGAGACGTTCGCCCACTCATGGCAGAAATCCGCGTGGCGCTGTTTCGATCGTGAATGCATCCTCGGGAAGAGGCTCACACCAACCTGCACAGTCCATTTTAGTACCAGAGGCTCAGACAGAGCTAGCAAAAGGTTTTAACACTCTTGAAGCCTTGAGAACAAACGGCGCATGCAAACCGGATGATTCGTACACTGAAGGACACGCAAACGAAACAAAGTGCTCAAAAACCTCACAGATCAGCGTCTTTTCAGCTAAAAGTATCGCAGAGTTTTCAGTTGCTGCGGAACTGAGAGCCACTGCTTTTTATGATGACCTTGAGGCACGTCAAGCCCTTCCTTTCCCTCCTCGCTTCATAGCGACATTTCGACGAGAATTTGCGCAGCGAGAGTGTTTAGCACTCAAGGAACGCACTGCAAAGCTTACGGGAACTTCTCGGCGATGTCTCTGTCTTATGGCTAAGCATTCAGAACTTGGCCTTGTTGGTTGCTTGGATATTTCTGCCCGTGTTGGCCCATGTGCCTCTCAAGTGAACGGTCTATGCATAGATGACGACGAGGAGTATGTATATATCGACAATGTTGCGGTCGATGGGCGAGCGCGCAGGCTCGGTTCTGCATCAGCAATGCTTGAGGTTTCATCTGGGATTGCCTTGGAGTGGGGAGCTTGCTTTGTTTATACTCATGTCCATGCAGACAATGTTGCTGCACGGCGCTTGTATCATGCATATGGCTTTCGGGCACCTAAGGGGAATCCATTAGCAGATGTCTTACCTTCTGGGAAGGCAACACCGTGGGCATCTCCTCGGCTCGCTGGTCTCATTCTGTTGCGTGCGCCACTGCCGCTTGTGAGAGAAGATGAGGGCACAGCAAGCTTAAACTGTATCTGTGGTGCAAGTTTTGAGAACTGCGAAAAGTGCGTGTGCAGATCAGTTTCACGGCGATGCACAGCGGAAAGAATGAGAGATGGAGGTGGGAAGACTGAGTAGCCACGTCGAGTAGTTGTTGCCGGGAGAAATACAAGTCAAGTATTTATTTATGAGTACAAGTAAGCTGTAGAACCTTTCGAACAAAAGTTACAGAGGTTCTGTTAAGAAGATGTATCTTCTGTCTATTGCTCCGGAACCGCCCGGCATCCAGTATTATCCGTCTACAAAACACACTTTCTTCACGTGGTTATCCATGCACTATGCCCTCAATTGATTTAATGCTTTGCTGGCTGGCTTGTCTTGCGTGAAGAGCACTGTCCGTTTGCAGCAAGGATTGAAGCTTATCGTCATATTTGATAAGATGTCGACCAATAATCTCGTGCACACGTTTTGTTTTGTCCGAAGATGTGTTGCCCACAGTCTCATCCTCGGTGTTCGCGCCTTTCAACGATAGCCATGCGGAATGATAGGCTTCAGAAGCCTTGCAAACCTGCGAAAATGTCTTCGAGAAACACATATTACGCAAACGGTCCAAACCAGCCCGTGAAGCACGTCTCAATCGAGCATTAGAAAGCAGAATATCATGCACGTTGGAGTTTGATACATCGCCAGGCGCCCGCAGTGCTTCGTTTCCACGGGATTCGATAGTTTGCACATGTTTTCCTGCAGGTTTTGTGTTGTGTTGTTCACATGACAGAGCTTTCAATTCTTTGCGCAACACCATTCCGAAGGTAAATGCATCGTGCCGGCGTAACATTTTTATGGCTAAGAGTGCATCCTCGGCACGCGCCCGCTTCAAATGCCTGACGAACGTGTATACGCTAATGAGTTGCTTTCTCGACAACCGTATGCAGACTCGAGGGGTGGTGTGCTGCGTGAAGTAAACAAAAAATACTGTAAATAAGCCAGCGACACTCTCTTCAAGGCGCGCACCGTCCCGAAACATATGGGACAATCCAGCGTCATATAAGTTCTGTGTATGGCGTCCAACTGAATGCTCGAGCAGTCTAGAGTTGTGGATGAACGAAAGCGAGCAACTTCTCCAACTCCTTTTGAAACTCAACAACGAGAGATCGTTGCCGTGTTCACAAATGTGTTTGAGTATTATACGCGTGAGGTCAAAGTTGATGATGTCGGGCTCAAACTCATCGAGTCTGTGTTTCTCGCGCATGAAGTGAAGGTATCACCAGCGCAACACTCACACGGCCGAGCAACATGCAAAATGCCTGCCGCGCGCTCTAAAAAGTAACAAAAACAGCTCCTAACTGTTTGATTGCGAACCCCAACAAATCAGACGTTCAATCACCACCTGAAACACGTTCGTCCCTATCTACCTGAAAGATTTTTATAATATTATAAAGAGACCAATAAACGTGTTTCAGCACTCTAGTTCTTTTTCCAGCCCGCGGGTTTGAGCCAACTGAAGTTATCGCGTCTTCCTGTGCCGTGTGCCCTGTGACCGAACGTATCGATCGTGGCGATCGTGGCATTAAGCGCCACGACAGCCACGATCTTGTCCGGAGCCCATGGAAAACGCAGACGACGTCGTAAATAGGAATGAACGCCTTCTTAATTTGAGGGAGCTCGATTTAGAAATTAAGCAACGCGAGCTTGACCTGGCGTTGCATCTTAATGACTTGGAGGAGCGCGAATCTGCCTTGATGAAAAGAAAAACTGCAATCAGTTCAGAGCTTGAGTATGAACTAGCTCTTGAGCTTGCGCGTGTTGAGTCGCATGAAAAGGAGATGAGAGCTCGTCACGACGCGCTCGAGGTCGAGTTTAGCAAACGGGAGGAAGCGCTCGCGAAAAGAGAGCTCATCATATCGGAGAGAGAGTGGACACTTCGTGCAAAAGAGGACGAACCGAAGGGAGAGATGGCAAAGGTGTATGGTGCACTGAACTTAAATAGCTCAGAACGTTACTTTGACTCCATCACCAAGGCAGAACCACCGAGTCGGATTTCCGGTCTTGGTGGTGGGGGAAGCATTGCTACAAGAGATAGAATGGCTGCTCACGAGTCTCGGAAACCAGCCGGCGTGAAGAATGATCTGGAGAGCAGGATTGAACAACACGATGCCCTCCTTACAAATGATAACTCGTTCTACAAGGCTCCGCAAACGGACTCTGAACTGGCAGATTTGGCTGCCAAAGCAAACGACCTGCGCAGGCACCTTGCAGCAGCTCGATTGAGTGCCGACCTCAATCGGGTGAAGAAACTGGTTGATGAAACGGCAAACGGCGTCATGAGCTTAGATGTCCGATGTGAGCAAAATGAGTCTCGTATCGGCGCAGACCATAGTACACTGCTGGAGGCCGCCAGCATTTCCTCAACCGAGGAGAAGGAAGCAAAGATCTCGACTAGTTTGGACTCTTCTTTCAAGCAAAGCAAAGCCGCTTCTGGAGCTTTACTGTCCGCCGATCCTGTAATTCGCGCACTTCAATTGGAAGCCCAAGCGGAGAAACTGAAATCGAGGATACGACACTACGAGCGGAAACTTGGAACTGGAGATGTTGTTTCTTGAATGCTGCATTCAATTCAAGGGAGATACTTTGACTCCTTCTTCAAATCAATTAACATCGCACCTAGTGAGACAAGTAGTGAGACAAGTACGTTTCGTTGCCCACATCTGTTATACTTTAGCCGAATCGCGCAATTCAAATGGAGTTAAAACTAGTCCATCTCAGCTGTGAGGGTAGACTCAGACATAGCCGCGCTGTCGCGTGTACCATTGACAAGATTTTCTGAACCGTCCACAATTTTGATGCTTTTGATGAAATCACCAGCCTTTAGCTCTCTGAGAAGGTCTTGGCCATCAATCACATATCCGAAAACACTGTAGCGTCCGTCGAGGATGTTCGTGCCAGAAGGTGTAAGCTCAGACTCCTTCAGCAGAAAAAAAAACTGAGAACTCGCCGAGTTTGGCTCTGCCTCTCGGCGAGCCATTGCAAGAGTACCAAAAGCATTGAAAGGAAGAGCTGGCTCGTCCCTGTACTTTCCAACGTCCTCAAATGTGAAGTCGTAAACGGGCGCTTCATTTTTGCCCCTTGTTTTTGGCATTATTTCAAGAGGAACTATGCGCTCCTTTCGCGACACGGGGTCGATGAAGCCGTCCTGGCCCTTCGAACTTGGCTTCCCTGACTGTACAACAAACCCATCAGAGCGCTGAATTTCCATGCCATCGTAGAACCCACGCTGTACTAGATCACTAAAATTGCCTGCAGTCACAGGAGCGTTGAATCCATCCAAGACGATGGTCATGATGCCTGCGTCGACATTCGGATTGTCTTTTACCTTGACCTCAATCTCAACTGTGGCACGACCCTTTAGGAGGGGTGCGGCGTCATAAGGTGCTGGGACGTCGAAGGGGAAACCGCTAACCATGTCCTCCTCCAAGCGCCCAACCAAATCGAGAGCACGTTGCTGAGCATAAGGAACCTCTTGTTTGTCTCTGTTAGTGACTATCACTTTGAAGTCTTCAAGTTCGCGTCGCAGCTCGGCGAGGACGGTTGATCCGTCCTTCAATTTGTCTGGTGCTACTGCTGCCAATATTTTCTGAGAGTCATTGCTGACAACTTTGTAGGCTCCGTTCACCGATGACTCTACGCCTGAGAATCTCACGCCTGGGACACGCAGATCATCTGAGATTGATTCAAGCTTTCTCTGTACATCACGAATTTGTTTGTTGTCGATAGGCAAGGCGTTACGAAGGAGAGCGCGGGCATTTGTCACCGGGTTTGCTTCCAACCCAGCTAGATCACCGATGACTGAAGTGTGCTCGAATATTGATGCGGATGAGGGACCCGCAATGATGGCAGATGCAAGCACAGCCGCACCAAACTTTTTGGCTTCCGCGGAAAACGAAGCCGTTGCGCAGGTGCGTTCAGACTCGCCGAAAGTTGCCTTAACTATGGCGAAGCGGCGCGCCATAGGATTTCGGATTGATGTGACTGGCAAACGGCTAGTGGATGGGCTAACCGCGCACTTTGAGGAGGTCAGAGCAAACATAGTTTTGTTGTCCAGCAGCAAACGTTCCAAACCAAAGGACGTGTTTGGATAACGTGCAGTTTCTCCGTAAACTTTTATCATCAATTGCAAAACTGATGTCGTGACCCAGCCCGAGTTTTTTTTCGGGGATTTTGAAAAGCGGATATCTGCTGGACTTTTTCGGACTTTTTCATCGAGCAAACAATCACGACCATTGCCCCGGAAATTAAATTTCAGCGGATTTGCCCCCTTTTCGGTCCCTTTTCCGCTGAAACTTTTCGAGTTTTTCTCAGTCATCAGTTTTGCAGATAGTGATATGTGCACAACACGACGCAGACATTAATCAATAATCAAGTAATATAAGGAAGTGTATTTGATCATATATTTGCATTCGGCATAATAGCCGATTCTAAGGAAACACTTGCAAAAATGTCACACTCACCTGGTATCGTCAACCACGACTTACGGACTATTCGATTCATAAAGAGGGTCAAAATGCTAAAAATGGAATGAGACAGTGTCTCTGTGCCAATTATCTGACTTAAATATTAGACAGGCAGACAAAATACTTTGTCGCTATAAACATTCAGTCATGATGAAATTGAAGATTTAGATTGTTGGCCAATATCACACGGCCCAAGCAAGAAGCCGATAAATAATGATCATATCACATGGAGAAGGACACTTCTTGCCGCGCCTGGCATCAGGCGCCGTAGACCGACATACTGAAATAGCCAATATCGCCCCACAGGAACGGCGAGCACGCGCGGACGGGGCGTGCGAGGCGCTGGAGGCCGCCGCACAGCTGCCCGGGGCGAGTTGACCCGAGCGGTTTACCGACCCCAGTATCAAGATGTAAAATATCCACAGCAGCGTATGAGAACCGCAAGATCCACCAGCGTATGAGTTTTTTCCTATAGAATCTGTTTAGTCTACTCATCATATGCAACATGTATAAATAGTCTGATATGATTTACGTGCGTTCATGATAGAGTGTAATCAATACATAACACTTAGACTATCAATACCTCCCTTGATTTGCTTACTTTTTCTTTTCGCCGGCGCAATTCCTATGAGTATTCAATGTGGGACGATGGTGACTGTCGTTTGCTCATACATCGGCCGTTAACTGTAGTTAAGTTGGTTATTCATGTGATTAACTAATTAACCACGCCTCTGAAGCTATGCCGACCCACCTGGAGCGTATCCAAACAAATCAGGCATTCAATCACATGTTCCTGTAAACGATTGCAAATACTGCCGCGCGCTACGCGCCAAACATTTTGGGTCGCATGTGTTTTTCCCCCCTTGGCGCCTAGTCTGGACGGCGCGTGCGCTAAGCCGCCGCTTGCCAAGTTGCCGTTCGGCGCCAAACACTGAGGACGAACTCCGATCGTGCCGCACATTATTTCACATTAGTTCAAGGGGAATTCAACTCAAGGTTTGACGGTTCATTCAATCATGTCGATCACGCAGCGGTGATCACCCGCAGGGTGACAGGGTTGACGACAGGGTTTAGTTTTGATAGGAGCGATTTGATCGCGGAAATGTCTGTTTGATACGAGCGTTTTTTACATGAGCAAGATGCGCGCTCATGTGGCCGCTGACGCGCGAGTAACGAGCGGTGCACTGTATCTTTAATGTCAACGCCGTGTCTTTAGGG
>MDSW01004948.1_pt1 | contig 16047 bp, 15 predicted proteins | sample 811171 | NCBI WGS metagenome assembly MDSW01 (sample SAMN05326641, study PRJNA326480) | marine metagenome | isolation source: seawater | place: Atlantic Ocean: North West | collected 2012
AATAATATTTGTATTGGATACAACAGTGCAAGCTCATCAACTTCTGTCTCAAACGAAATCACTCTTGGAAACTCAGCCATAACTTCACTTAGATGTGGCGTAACCACTATATCAAGTTTGTCTGATGAACGTGATAAAACAGCCATTGAAGATTTGTCTTACGGTTTAAACTTTATAAACGATATGCGACCAGTTCAGTTTACTTGGAATAGGCGTGATGGCACTTTTGGTACAAGAAAAGATTTAGGTTTTATTGCTCAAGATTTAATGGATGTTGAAATAGAACATTCGTCAGCAACAAGAACAAGATTGGTAAGTACTGAAAACCCTGAAAGACTTGAAGCTGATCCGATGAGGACTTATCCTATATTGGTGAAAGCTGTTCAGGAATTATCTGCAAAAGTGGATGCTCTTGAGGCTAGAATTGCAACATTAGAAGGAAACTAAAATGGCGGTAAATGAACTAGATAGAGATTATTTAAAAATGGTGCATAATTGTGACACTATTTTAAATATTATAAATAATAGAAAAATGACGGAATCGCCCATAGAAGAAAGAAAAGGGCAAGTCGGAAATATAATTATGGTTCTGGAATTGGAACTGCTTGACGATAAATACACAACAGCAGGCAAAGATTTAAGTTACATAAATGAAACGATAACACAGGGTCGCACATATTGGCAGGGTGAAGATTAAATGTCGGAAAATAACGAAGTAGTAAACATAAACGGCAAAGAATATAATCAAAATGATTTGTCAGATTTGCAAAAATATCTAATAGCGCAAATACAAGAGTGCCAAGCTAGAGTTAATAGAGCCTCTATGGATACTGATAGAGAAAGAGCCGCTTTAGATAGTTTTACATCAAGATTAATAGCCGACATAGAGGCGCAAAAGAAAGCTAGTTAATGTTAGGTCTTAACCCTTTAGCATCTGCACCGTTAGGTGATTTAGGGGTTAAGAATGTTTCCCTAAGTGGGAGCGATGTAACGACAAATGCGCCTACGGTAGCAGAAGCCACTTTATCTCAGCTAGGCGTTTTTGCAGGGCAAAGTGTAATTACGCAAAACCCTGTAATTGACACAAGTGCTATAAGTCAAAACCATTCCTTAGACGCAACATATAATGGCAATGGTGCAAGCGTTCCAAATGGAACAATGTTTGAGGACGAAAGCTTCTCAGCACCTAACGTCATTACTGGAACCGTTAGAGTTGCTAGTGGTGTTTTAACACAAAACCATGATTTACAGTCAACAGATGTTACGGCGCAAAATGTAAGTATCGCAAACACAGCTATCACTGAAAACAATGATTTAGCACTTTCTGATATAACAACTGGTTCTCCAACGCTATCAAGCACCGCCGCAACAGAAACATTTGTAGTTACGGTAGTCGGTGGCAATCCGTCAGATCACCCATATTATAATGTTGGTTCAACAAATAAATTTGCCATAGGTGGGTCAACAGCAACGGCTGATGTTGCTTTAACTTTAATAGAGGGTAGAACGTACAGATTTGACCAATCGGATAGCTCTAACGGTAATCACCCATTAAGGTTTTCGACAACGGCAAATGGCACTCATGCAAGCGGTACAGAATATACAACAGGTGTAACGGTTGTTGGAACGGCTGGTCAATCTGGGGCATATACAGAAATATCTGTAGCAATAGGTGCGCCGCAACTTTATTATTATTGTTCAAACCATTCAAATATGGGTTGGAGCGCTGACACAGACGCAAATACAACGATAGCAATTAGCCAAGACCATGCAGTTTCAAGTGCAGATTTAGCAACAGGAAGTGTTTCTGTAGCATCGACAGCTATTACGCAAATACATGACATAAGCACAGATAATTCCGAAACTGGTAATGTAAGTTTACCAAACGCCGTATTAACGCAAATACATGATTTAGGTTCGCAAGATGTTGAAGCGCAAGCGGTCAGCATAGACAGCACAAATTTAGACGAAAACCATGATTTAAGTGCTTCTGATATTACTTTTGGAGCGCCTACGGTTGCATCAACTAATATTACGCAAATTCATACTTTAGACAACCATGATGCAATAAGCACAGGTGCGGTTTCAATAGCTTCTACAGCAATTACGCAAGTTCACAATATTACTAGTGATAATGCAGAAACAGATAATGTTGATGTTGCGACTTCTGCCATTACACAGGTCCATGACTTAACAAGCGATAGCGTTACAAGTGGCGCAATATCTATATCTCAAGGTGTATTTACGCAAAATCACCCATTTTCATCAGCAGATATATCACTTGGAAACGTAGAGATAGATACAACCACTTGTATATTTTCTTTTGATTTTGCTACTTCAGACATTAATTATGGTACGCCGACAGTAGCCCAAACATCTATAAGCCAAATACATAACATAGAAGCGGTTTATAATGGCAGACCTGCTGATGTTCCGTCACTAACTGTTTTTGAAGATGAAACATTTAGTGCGCCTGACGTATTTACTGGAACAGTTAGAATTGCACCTGCTGTATTCATACAAGATCACCTATTTGCAAGCGCAGACATAGCTACACAGCAACCAAGCGTTGATAATGCAATATTAACAGGAAATCATGTACTTACGTCTGATGATGTAACCTCTGGTGCAGTAACAGTAGATGATACCAATGCTGTTATACAGATAGAATTTTTAAGTGACGATGTTACAGCGCAAGCGCCAGTTATAGACCAAACTGGCATTACCCAAATACACAATATGCAACCCACCATTTCTATAGGTGGTGTTGATGTTCAGACTACAGCAATAACGCAGCTACATTTCTTAGCAGGTGATGATGTTATTACCAATAATGTTGAGGTTCAAAGCACTAAAAATCCTTGGGATGCAACAACAGATACAGATGATGATGATTATACAGAAAACTTACCACCATCAGAAATCTGGTCAGATGCAAGCTCTGCAAATACGAATTTTAGTGAAGTAGATATTTCTATTAATCTTGGGCTGAATTTAATATCTTCTACGGAACCACCAGACGAAAGTTGGAGAACAATAACAGAAGATATAACAAGATATAAAAACAAAACAGGAAGAATAGTATTTTATCATCAAATAGACCCTAATTCTGGAAGTAATTTTTTCAAAGCAGATTTGCAATTAGATAATATAAATGTTGATGGGTCTATAGCCACTTGGTCAACAAATCCACAATATCAAACGTCAACTAGCTCAACTAGTTATGAAGATGCAACTTTTGCAGGTATTCCTAATGGAGCTAATAATGGCAGGTGGAGCAGATTAAATACAACTAATACACCAAGTTCAGGTACAGGCGCTAATAGGTTTTCTAATGGGTTTGTCTACACTGAAGCATCTTCACCTGCGTTCGCAGGTTATGAATTTTGGATGCGTACACCAGTAATTACATTATCTAATGATCCTGTTTTAAGTTATGTTCTAGCATCAAAAGGTTCTGCAATAGGAACATTTAAAGTTTATTTTGAATTAACAGAGCCGCTTTTTTCAGATATTACACTAGATAGTTCAACATGGACGCAAGCAGCATAACATGATACAGTGTTTTTAAATTAGGAGATTGACATGGCAATTACTATAACCAAACCTACTGTTGGTGGTTCTGAGGATAGTTGGGGAACGACTATTAATACTGCTCTGGATACAGTTGTTAACGCTGTAAACGGTACGTCAGGAACCCTTGCACCTAATTTAAGCACCCTTACTATAAATAGTGCAAATGTCACAGCAACATCAGCAGAATTAAACAAATTAGCAAGCTGCACTTCATCTACTGCTGAATTAAATAAGCTTACAGGTCTTACCGCATCGACAGCAGAAATGAACCATTTGGTTGGTGTAACCAGTGCTATACAAACCCAAATAAATGCAAAAGCTCCAACTGCCAGCCCAACATTGACAGGAACAACAACAGTTTCAACGATAGCATTACCGCAAAACTGGACGATTTCAGTTTCAGGGACAGGTGCAAGTAGTTTTTTAAAAGTTGCATATAACGGAACGAATATCCTGTCATTATCAACAGCAGGTGCATTAATTGTTGAAGATAACGTAACAGCTTTTGGAAGTGCATAAATGCCATTACAAGATCAGGGAGTACCAATATCTTTAAATGACCTTCATGTTGAGGTTGGTGGAACTACTGGAACGATTTGTTCCTTAAATGATGCCGATATTAGAGATATAATTGGTAAAGCTTCTGGAGCAACTAATTCTCTTTTAGAGTATTATGGTCAGAGTTCAGAAGAACAATTAACGTCTGGTAGTACTATTAATGGTCAGGCGCAAAGACAAGAAATTACTGCATCAAGTTTTATTTCTTCAGGCGGTACTTTGCGTATTCCTTCAAATATGTGGGTGTGGTCTGACAACGTATCAACAGCAGCTTTAACAATAGATATTCCTTGTACAATTATTAATGACGGATACATCATTGGTAAAGGCGGCAAAGGCGGTAATGGTCAAGGAACAAGTGGAAACACAGCTCAAAATGGTGAAGCTGGCGGCAACGCCATAAAAATTAATTCTAATATTTCAAACGTCACTATTACTAATTCTTCAGGTGCATATATTGCAGGTGGCGGCGGTGGCGGTGGTGCTGTGCAAAACGGTGGTGATGATGCTGGTGGCGGCGGCGGTGCTGGCGGCGGTAATGGTGGTTATTCCAACAATAACCATCAAACTAACTTCGGCACTGGCGGTCAGTTAAATGCCTCTGGAAACGATGCAGGTGGTTGGGGTGGTGATGGCGGCGAAGGTGGCGGTCGTGGCGGTTATGCTTTTACAAATTCGTCAGATAGTAGCTATCGCGGTGGCGGTGGCGGTGGCGGTCGTATTTTACCTGCTACAACACAAGCTGATGCTACAAGTGGTGTCTTTAGTTTGCAGGATAAAGGTAAAGGCGGTGGCGGTGGTGTTGCTGGTGGTAATGGTGCAGATGTAGGAAATAGTTCGCGTGGTGGCGGCGGCGGTGGATGGGGTGCTGCTGGTGGTAATGGTAATAGTGGTGGTGGTACTGGTGGCGCTGCTGGAAAAGCTATTGAAGATAGTGGAAACTCTTTCACACTTACAAATAATGGAACAATATTTGGAGCAACAACATAATGCCAAAAATAGGAATAAAGCCACCCAAAGGATTTTATGCTAATGGAACAGAGCATGACCAAAAAGGGCGTTGGAACTCTGGTTCTTTAGTAAGGTGGATAGACGATGTATTGCGTCCTATTGGTGGTTCAAGAAGGTGGAGTAATACATCTCAAGGAAGTGTGCCATACAGAGGTTTACACGCTTGGTTAGACCTATCAAGAAACAAATGGTTAGCTTTTGGGGCGCATAATATTTTTAAAGCTGTACAAGGCTCTGGTGCTACCTTTTTTGATCTAACTCCTCCAAATTTAGGTATTGGTAGGCAAGACGCTGAATATGAAGATGGATATGGGTATGGGCTTTATGGCAGTGGCACTTACGGTATGCCTATTCAACAATTACAAGATGGCGCATTAGACCCTGCAACTACATGGGACATAGATAACTTCGGAGAAATACTCATAGCCTGTCATTCAGATGATGGCAGAATATTAGAATGGGATTTATCGACAACAGGCGGTCCTAATTTATTAGACGCTGCAAATGCAGATTTTTCACAATTAACAGGTTTAGATGCAACAAGTAACGGCGGTTTAGGTGGCGGCGGTTGGACAGAAGCCCCTGCAATAAATGGTTCTGGTTGGGAAATAGATACATCGGCTCAAACGTGTACTTATACACCTTTCAATGGAACAACACAGCTTAGATATGAATTGCGCGGTTTAACAGTCGGTCAAAAATACAGAATAAGAGGCACTAAAGCTGGAACAGGGGCGTTGTATATAACCGTTCTTAACAGTTCATTGTCACCTGTTACTGACTTAAATTCTAGCTTGAGTATATATTCACGATTTTATAGTCTGCAAAATGACGATAATTCTCCTTACTTCGAAGCAACAAGCACCACCATGCATATACGATTTAACGGAGACACCTTTGGGTCTAACACAACCACTATATCAAATATGAGTTTTGTCTCTGCGCCTGTTTTAACTGCTGTAACAAATGCACCAGTAAATAATAAAGGTGTATTGGTAACAGATGAAAGATTTGTTTTTGCTCTTGGCTCTGGTGGAAATCCTAGAAAGATCGCTTTTTCAGATAGAGAAGATCGTAACACATGGACACCAGCCGCCACAAACGAAGCTGGTGACATAGAATTAAACGACACTGGCGAAATCATGTGTGGAGTAAAAACCAGAGGTCAAACACTAATTTTAACAACAACATCTGCACACACCATGCGCTATATAGGTGCGCCCTACGTTTACTCTACTACTATTGCTGGCTCAAACTGTGGAGTTATTTCTAAAAAAGCTGCTGTAAATACTGAAGCTGGTGTTTTTTGGATGGGTGACAAAAGTTTTTATTATTTTGATGGTAACACCGTTAGAGATTTAAATTGTGATGTATTAGATTTTGTATTTAATGATTTTGACTATGGGCAAAAATCAAAAATATTCGCTTGGGTAAATAGTAAATATAATGAAGTTTGGTGGCATTATCTAAATTCTACTACTGTTGAAGATGCTCTTACATATGTAGAGCCAAATAGATACGTCAGCTACAATTATAAAGATAATTACTGGATGATTGGAGATTTACTTTCTGCTAGGACTTCAGGCATAGATGCTGGGATTTTTGAATATCCACTAACAATGTGGAACCTTGGATTAGATGGTTTTGCAAGAACAGCATATATTCAAGAGCAAGAAGTAGGTGCAAATTTTGGAGATAGTGCCTTTGCTGAAGCTGGTGCTTTAGAGATAGGCAAAGGTGATAATATTATGAAAGTTTCTTCAACTTATCCTATCGTTCAAAATAGAAACGATGTGCGAATAAAATTATATGCCAGAGATTACACTGGCGATACTTGGTCACAGAAGTTTACTATTTTAACAGATCAAGGCAAAAAAGATACTAGATTTCAAGGTAGAGAAATTAAGTATAGGGTTGAGGGTAACGCTGATGCTGATTGGCGTTTTTCAGAATTAAGATTTGATGTTACTGAAGGTGGAAAACGATAATGCCAGTATTGCCACCAGTTATAGGAAACGACATAAGGCAGTGGGGTCAAGAAATTAATCTATTTCTAAACCGAAATCTTGGCCGTATTTTTCATAAAACACAATCAGATACCCCTGCTGAAAACGGTATTTTTTTGTGGGATGATGATAAAAATTATCCTGTTGTTTCGGCGCAAAACGTATTTAAGCAGATTGCTATGAAGCAAACTACACCTAGCTCAAGTGTCGGTGCGGCTGGTGATGGGGCTGGCATGATAGCTTGGGATACTAATTATATTTATATTTGTACGGCTGCACATGATGGCAGCACAGCAATTTGGAAGAGGGTAGCACTGTCTACATATTAGATGCCTAAAGACGTACAGCAAGTTGATGAATTGGAAAGGTGTCGTCCTTGGATAGAGGATGCTTTACAGTATTGTGGTGGTACGCATCATTTTGACGACATTGCGGCAGGTGTTTATGCTGGTAGGATGCAACTTTGGCCTGCTCCAAGGGGGTGCATTGTTACAGAAATTGTGGTATACCCAAGAAAAAGGGTTTTAAATTTGTTTTTAGCTGGCGGTGAATTAGACCAAATAGTAGATATGAATAACGATATTACAGCTTGGGCGGTAAAAAATGATTGTACTGCTGGCACTATGTCTGGGCGAATTGGTTGGAAAAAAGTATTAGAACCGTTAGGATGGAAGCAAATGTATACGACTTTTCAGAAGGAAGTTGATTGATGGCAAAAGGTGGCACACAAGTAGACATGGCAACATTGCCAGAGTTTGCAGAAACTAAAATACAACAAGGTCTGAATATGGGCGCAGATGTGGCTGGTACAGGCTACGTTCCTTACTATGGACCAGATGTGGCGGCATTATCTCCTAGAGAAGAAGCGGCGTTTAAAAGCACCGACATGGCAGCAAGTGCTTTCGGTATGCCAACATCAGGAGCAGGTTCGTATTTACCTGAAGCTACGACAATGGGTGGTGCAACAGGATATTCTTCAGCGCCAATGTTTGAGGCCAGTGTAGACGCACTGAAAGCAAACAGGCCAGCGCAAGCAGATTATTTAGAAAGTTTTACAATAGATCCTGTAACTGGTGAGGAAGGCTCAAGAATGGTACAAAATCAACCTTTTGCATTAGAGATGCAGGGTCAAGGCAGAAGAGGGGGCAAGTAAATGGGCGGTTCAGCAAATCCAAATATGGTGCAACCAACAACTGGGACACAGTATGGTTTCGGTGGTGGCGTAAATAATTTTGGCGGTGGCGGTTCAGGCATGGGCGCATCTCAAAATGTTACCCCTGCAACTGGTGTAGAACCTAGAGGTGGCAATCCATATCAACAAGCTTCACAGGCTCAAGCAGGGGCATTAGGTGCTATGATGCCAGCTATGGGTAGGGTCGGCGCTGGCATGACAGAAACGGCTGCTGCTGGAATGGCAAACTATCAAAACCCATATGAGGATGCCGTTGTCCAAAAATCTATGATGGATATAGGCAATCAAGGTTTGAAAATGCAAAACCAGCTAGGCGCACAAGCAAGTGCAGCAGGGGCTTTTGGCGGTTCTAGGCATGGTATTGCAGAGGCAGAGCTTGCAACAAATACGCAACAGCAAATGTTAGACCAAGCTGCGAAGTTACGACAACAAGGGTTTAACACCGCATTAGGGGCTTCCCAAGCAGATCTTCAAAGGCAGTTAGGTGCAGCAGGTCAGTTAAGCGGCATGGCTAATAATCTATCTGGATTAGGGCAGACATCATTTAATATGGGCAATACAATAGCTGACAGGCAAGCAGCAGCAGGTGGTGTTGAACGTGGAATTATGGATGATTTAATAAGCGCTGGTAAAGGCCAATATGACCAATATACACAGCAACCAACCAATGCTTTAAATACGTTATTAGGAACAATTACAGGCACAGGAGCGCCTAATTATCAGGGTACTTCTAGCAGCTTCAACCCAGGATTATACAATATATTTCAAACACTTGCGATGATGCCTAAAGGTTAATTTATGGTACAAACGATTGGCAGCATACCCTTTGGCACACAACTAGATTGGCTTTGGGCTGAACTCCAAGGACCAGAAAAGAAAACGTGGCAAAACTTCCTGACCAATCCAAACCTGATTACACCGCAAGACTTTGCGACTGCTTTTGAAAATACATATGAAAGAGCAGATGGTAAGCATTTAGAAAAAAGAAAAGGTTACGCAAAAGAAGTATTTGGAGCATACAATGCTAACAAGCAAAATATGTTGCCAGAGAATGTAACTACAGCAGTAGATTATTTGACAAAAAAGGGAATGTCACTAGCGCAAGCTACAGGCGTTGTAGGCAACCTAATGGCAGAAAGTGGGTTTGAGTTAGACCCTGACGCTTACAACCCCTCAGAGGGCGGCATAGGGGCTTATGGGATAGCGCAATGGCGTGGTAGCAGACAGAAAGGGTTGCAAGACTATTATAACAGGATGCAGCCACAGCAGACACAAGAGGAAAACAATATGCAGCAACAGCCTAATAATTTACTTTCGATGCTACAGGGTGGTTTAGGTAATCTTATGAAGCCTCAAGATGAAAATGAACTTTTTACTAGAGGTGAAAGATTTGCTATGGCTCTTGACCCTCTTATTCATCCAAACTTTCGGCAAGGAGATGCAATTGCGAAAAGGGCTGCTGCAAGTAAACAATTTAGGATGCAACAAGGCGCACAAAATAGAACTGCTGCTGTATTAAAGCAGGCTGCGGATGCAGGTGATGAAGTAGCAGCTAAAATTTTATTAGCTGTTGAAAATAAATTAATACCTGCCAGTGAAGCTATGAAGCTTTATTATAAAGAAAAGTTTAGCAAAAGCGACAAACCTGCAAAAGTACAAATGTACGAATATGCACTAAATACATTGGGCAAAACACCAGAAGAAGCAGAGGTTTTTGCTGACACAGCAGCTAAAACAACAATTAATACTGGTGCTACAATAGAAAGATTGATGGCTGAACAAGGTATAGAATACACAAATAAGTTATATTCTAAAGCAGATACGGCTGCTGCATTTAGAAGCACATTAGATAGACAGCTTGCTTTGTTAGATGATCCAAATTTTGATGCAGGTGCAGGGTCTTTTTTAATTACTGGCGCAAAATCTTTACTAAACAGGTTTGGTTTTGAGGGTGCTGATCCTTCTAGCAATCAAGAATTTGTAGCGCTAATGAACCAACAGATTTTAAATAATTTAGGCGGCAGTTTAGGTGTCGGTGTTTCAAACGCTGATGTTATGTTTTTGGAAAAAATGACAGCTAATCCAGATATGTCTCCAAAAGCTATAGAAAGAATGTTACTAGCGGCAAAAGCCCTTTTAAGGCGTGAAGAGGAATTAAGGGCATATGCGCGAAAGTGGATGAACGACAACAATGTTAATTATATTTCTGATCCATATAAATTTCGTGATGATGCAAAAAAATACTTTGACAACAAACCGTTAGAGTTTCCAAGGGGAGATGTGTAAATGTCAGAAGAAACAATTAAACTTGAAGAAATGACATTGGAGCAACTTCAGGAATACCATGATAACGTGGTAAAACCTGCTGCAAGAAAGGGTGTTGCAGGGGCGGCAGCACAACTAGACGTAGTTAGAAAGCTTGCAGAAAAAAAATTCAGGTATGATTTATTTTATAAAAAAAGTTTAATACCTGTTAGTGAAAACATGACTGCTGGCGAAATTGCAAAAGATGTAGGCATGGCTGGAACAAAAGGGGCTGTTAGTTCGATAACAGCTACGGCTGATTTGCCTGCGTATGCTACTCAAGGAGCGCTTTCAGGAATTGATTTTGTTAATGAAAAACTTTTGGGTAGAGAGCCTACATCTGATACTTTCAAAAGCACTGTAAAAGACACTTTAAGACGGTCAATTCCTCTTGTCGGTGACATGTATGATTTTACAGAGCCACAGGCGAGTAAAAAAGCAGAAGAACTTATGCCATCTGTTATGAATTACGAGCCACAAACAGAAATTGCAAAAGTTTCAGAGCGTGTAATGGAGTTTCTTCCATTCGCAGGTAAAAATGTTATATCAATGGGTGTATTGCCTGCGGTAACATCTTATTATGCAGGTGAACTTAAAGGTGTAAAGGATACGCCCCTACAGTTGCCAGTAGAAATTGCTACGGCTGTTTTTAGCCCAAGCGTGGCAAAAGCGGTAATAAGCCCAAGAGGCGGCGAGCTTACAGGCATTACAAAAAAATATGTTGATAAATTAAAAAAAGAAAAAGTTGTACCATCAGCAGGTCAAATATTTGATGATGACCAATTAAAAGCTTACGAGGGGGCAACTCGTCATGGTAGAAACTATCAGCAGCAAGCATATGATAATTTTAGTCGCGCAGCATTAAAAAGAATAGGTATTGCGTCAGATCGCGCAGATGAAGCAGACCTAGAACGTGTTTATAGAGAAATGCAAAAAGTTTTTCAAAATACTATAGGATCGTTGCAAACAAGTGGTGGTAAAAAAATTGTACCATCAAAAAGCCAAATTGATGAAGTGGTAGAAACGATTACAGAGTACAGTTCTAATCAACCTCAAATGCTTGCAAAGCCTATTTATGGACAAATTCTAAGAGCTTTTAAAAGATCCTACGAAACAGGACAATCTTTAAGTAAAAATCAAATCAAACGCTTTCATACATTATTAAATCAAAATACTCGTTTGGGAAATGAAGATGGCGATTTGGCAAGAAAAGTATTGCCAGTTGTTAAACAAATGATTTTTGACAACTTGGGAGAGGAAACAAAAAAAGTTTTTGTTGAAAATAACAGAAGATACAGAGATTTTTTAGCGATTGAAAAAACCTTGCAAAGAGGTGACGGTTTGTACGAAGGGATAGTTTACCCATTAAAATTAGCAAACGCTACGCAAGCAGTTTATAAAAGGCAAAATCTTTTTGGAAAATCTGATTTAGGTCAATTAGCTAAAGCAGGCGCTTCTGTTATGAAAAGATTACCGCAAACAGGATCAGCGCCTAGACTTGGCGGTATGCAGGGCGGTCAAGATGCGTTAAGGGGTGGTGCAGCAGGTTTTATGTTTGACCCATCAAATCCTACTAGCGCCGCTATAGGTGGTGTGATTGGTAGTGGCGTTCCTTATGCAAAAAGTCGATTGATGGGAAGGCCAGATGTGCAAGATTATATGAAAAATCAATTAATAGGCAGGCAGGGTGAATACGGATTATTGCGTATGCTAGGAGCAAGCACTTTGCCAAATATGTAAGGATAAAATATGCGTTTAGAACCACTAGATAAATTACAGATAGAAAGTATTGTTTCCACAGCAATACAGGACGCAGTTGATTTTATAGACGCAGAAATAGCGCCACAAAGAATTAAGGCGCAGCGCTACTTTGATCTTGAGGTTGATATAGGCCATGAAGAAGGGCGCAGTAGTGTCATTAGCAGCAAATGTAGAGATGTTGTTAGAGGGTTAAAACCGTCACTTCAAAGAGTGTTTTTATCTAGTGAAAAACCAGTGGAATTTAGCCCCAGAGGACCAGAGGACGTACAGGTTGCAGAGCAGGCTACAAACTTTATTTCGTACAAGTTTCAACAGCAAAATGGTTATAAGTTGCTTAATGATGTTTTTCAGGATGCGTTAGTTAAAAAAACTGGTATTGCTTATGTCTATTTTGATGAAAAAGAAGAAACACAAATAGAGACATATGAAGGTTTGTCAGATGATGAATTTGGTCTTGTTGGTTCTGCTGACGATGTAGAAATTATTGAGCATGAAATGCGTACAGCAACAATAATGAATGAGCAGGCAATAGAAGAAGATTTTGCGGAGCATAATGTAAAAATATCTAAAACAATTACTAAAGGTGATATTGCAGTAAAAGCGATTGCGCCTGAAGATTTTTTTGTAGACCGTAACAGTCGGTCAGTAGAAGATTGTTATGTGATTGGTCATAGCTCAGAAATGAGAGTGGCAGATCTTCTAGCTATGGGATTTAGCTTAGACGATTTGGCTGGTTTGAACAGCACAGAATACTCAGTAACAGATGACGAAGCAGAGTTTGAGCGCAGAGGATACGCAATAGATGAAAGTGAAGATGAAAACGCTTCTACAGCATCTAAAAAGATAACAGTTACACAGGCTTTTATGGAGCTTGATATAGAGGGTACAGGCGCACCCATATTGTACCAATTTATTTGTGCTGGGGCTAACTACAAAGTGCTAGATTTCTATGAGGCAGAAGAAATACCTTATGCTATTTTTGAAGTAGATCCAGAACCACACGCATTTTTTGGAACGTCTATTGTTGATCTTGTTATAAATGACCAAGACGCTTCAACTTCTATGCTTCGTGGCATATTAGATAACGCTGCATTGGTTAATAACCCTGCTGTTCAGATAGTCGATGGTCAGGTAGCCGTAGAAGATCTTTTATCAAATGAGATAGGGCGCATTGTCAGAGTTAAAAATTTAGGTGCGGTGTCAGAAATGGCAGTGCCTTTCACAGCAGCACAAACTTTGCCAGCCTTACAATACTTTGACCAGTTAGTAGATAACAAAACTGGCGTTTCCAAGATGGCCCAAGGGCTAGATCCTGATGTGCTGAAAAGCGCTACAGCCACAAGTGTAGCGGCCTCGTTAGAAGGTCAGGCAGGTCAGGCAGAAGTCATTGCAAGAAACCTTGCTGAAGGTGGCATGAAGCGCCTGTTTAAGTTGATGTTGAATATTATGGTTAAGAACATCGACAAAGAACAGATTATAAGATTAAACGGTTCTTTCGTTCCTATTGATTTGAAAAATTGGAATGTCGATTTAGATTTAATTTGTAATGTTGGTGTGGGAACAGGCAGAGAGCGTGAGAAAGCAGCTACATTGCAACAGACTTTACAAATTCAACAGCAAATTTATCAGGGGTATGGGCCACAAAACGGTGTGGTTACTCTTAGCCAGATGCGTAACACATTAGCTGACTTATTAGCTCTAGGTGGTTTGAAAAACGCTGACCGTTATTTTATGCCTATGACACCAGAGATAGAACAGCAAATGATGCAGCAACAGCAACAAGCAGCACAGCAAGCGCAGATGGCACAGGGCCAACAGCCAAACCCAGCGCAGATGTTAATGCAAGCAGAGCAGATGAAAGTCCAAACAAATGCACAGGTGCAGATGGCAAAAGCTCAAATGGACAATCAATACAAAATGCATGAACTAGCAATGAAAGATGATTTGCAGCGTGACGAAATGGTGCAAGATCTTGCAGTAAAAGTTGCAGAGATATTAGGTAAATACGGAACAGCAGTCGATGTTCAGCAGGTCAAAGAAGAGCAGGCTGCGTTACGAGAGCATAACGCTCAAATGATGGGAATGAATGGTGGAAATTGAACAAAAAGCCAAACGCTCTAAAGCGTTATTGGAAAATGAATGGTTCGTGGAAACTATAAAGAATTTGCGAGAAGAGCAAAAAACTGTTTTCGCAGATAGTAGCGCCCAAGAGGTAGAGAAACGTGAGGATGCTCATGCTATCTTGAGGGCATTAAATGCAATAGAAGTGTCACTTAAAGCAGATGTAGATGCAATGGCACTATTACAGAAGAAGGGAAAGCACCTTGGCTGACGAGACTAACCCAATCAACGGCAGAGACTTAGGGGCGGTTGCCGAAAGTTTGATTTTAGAAACGCCTACTAATCCTGAACCTGAAGCAGAAGAAACTGTAGAGGCAACTGAGGACACTCAGACCGAAGCAGTGGAAGATGCTGAAGTAGTAGAGGATGTCGATGAGGTATCAGACATCGATGAAGAAATAACTGATACTGAGGATGTACTGGAAGAGGACGCAGCCGTTTCCTTTGAGCTTACTGATGATCTTATGATTGAATACAAATCAGACGGAGAAATCAAAAAGAAAACATTAGGGGAACTAAAGCAAAGCGCCGCTGGACAAGATTATATTCAAAAGGGTATGGCCGAAAATGCAAAAGCGCGGAAAGAAATTGAAGCACTAGCGCAACAGGCTACTCAGGAACGCCAAATGCTACGCCAAATGATGCAAAACTTGCAACAGAACGGTATGCCACCAATGCCTGAATATCCACCAGAGGAACTTAGAGAAAGTGACCCTCTAGGCTATTTAGAAAAGGAGGCAGAATATCGCAGGGCTGTCGATAAGCGCCAACAATGGGAGCAGCAGATACAAGCTGTAAATCAAAGAGATGCAGAGCAGAAAGCACAGCAACATAATGCTAATATGCAGCATCAAATTGTACGGCTGGCAGAATGGATGCCAGAATTTGCTGACCCAGAAAAACGTGCTTCATTAGTTCAAGACATTACGACTAAAGCAAAAAAACACTATAAGCTGACAGATGAACAAATGTCAGTGGTGGAAAGTGCTGAAGAAATATTGATTTTGAACGATGCACTAAAATGGCGTGAGCTACAGGCTAGTAAGTCTAAAGCCACTAAAAAGGCTGAAGGAGCTAGACCAGTAGTGAAGCCAGCAGCGAAACGTGCTGTGATAGCAGGTAAGAAATCAGCGCAGGCGAAAGCAAAGGCAAATATGGAGAAAACTGGCAGTGTCGATGATGTTGCTAAGTTTTTATTATCTTAACTTTTGTCTAGGAGACTAAATCATGGCAGTTACAGCCAACACAAATGAAACATATGATGTTTCTACAATAAGAGAGGATTTAGCCGAAGCTATGGCCTCTATAAGCCCAACAGAGACAATTTTTATGTCTACTATTGGAACACGCAATGTTGACAACACTTACTTTGAGTGGAGTGAAGTTGACCTTGCCGCAACTGGCGCAAACAGACAGATAGAAGGTGATGTTGGTCTTACAAACACAGCACCAACTAACGCTGTTCGTAAAGGTGGCTACACACAAATTTCAGCGAAAGTTGTTGAAGTATCTTCAACT
>MDSW01065304.1_pt1 | contig 16047 bp, 10 predicted proteins | sample 811171 | NCBI WGS metagenome assembly MDSW01 (sample SAMN05326641, study PRJNA326480) | marine metagenome | isolation source: seawater | place: Atlantic Ocean: North West | collected 2012
GCCGAAGGCGGTGCCGCGCAGCTCTGCCGGGACCGCTTCGGCCACCAGCGCGGCCAGCAGACCTTGGGTGAAGCCCATATGCATCCCCCAGAGCAGCACGCCGACCGCAAGCCCGCCGATCCCGCCGACCAGCGCCAGCGTCAGGTCCGCCGCGATCAGCAGCCCCAGCCCGACCAGCAGCAGCCCCACGCGCCCGACCCGGTCGGAGAGCGCGCCCACCGGATAGGCGATCAGCGCATAGACCGCGTTCATCCCCACCAGAACCAGCGGCACGAGCATCACCGGGATGCCGTCGTCATTGGCGCGCAGGATCAGGAAGGCCTCGCTGAACCGGGCGAGGGTGAAGAGCGTCGCGACCACCACGACCCACCAGAACATAGGGCCCAGGAGCTTGAGCTCCGAACGGGCGAGGGGATTGCGCACGCGGCGTTGCGTGCGGGGATGGACGGGCTCTTTCACCACGAACAGGATCAGCCCGAGCGACAGGAAGGCCGGGATCACCGCGACCCAGAAGACCGAGCGGAAATCGTCCGAGAACAGCCACATCAGCCCGATCGCGGCGAGCGGCCCGAGGAACGCGCCCACCGTGTCGAGCGATTGCCGCAACCCGAAAGCCGCACCGCGCATCTTGCCCGGCGCGAGGTCGGCGATCAGCGCGTCGCGCGGTGCGCCCCGGATGCCTTTACCCACCCGGTCGATGAAGCGCGCGGCCACCAGCCAGTCGAATGTCGGCGCGAGCGGAAAGATCGGTTTCGTCACGGCGGCCAGCCCATAGCCGAGCGCGGCCAGCTCCTTGCGCCGTCCGATGCGGTCCGACAGCGCGCCCGAGAAGACCTTGGTGATCGCGGCGGTGGCTTCGGCGATCCCCTCGATCACGCCCACCGCCAGCGCCGTCGCGCCAAGCCCGGTCATCAGATAGACCGGCAGCAGCGCGTGGATCATCTCGGAGGAGATATCCATGAAGAGCGACACGAACCCCAGCGCCCAGATGCCCACCGGCAATCCGCGTCCAAATTTGCCCGCTGGCGTGTCCTGTGCCTCTTGCGCGTCGTCCGTCATGTGCCTCCTGCAAGCGACGTGAGGGGCTTACTGCCCGCGCGCCTGTGCTCTGCGATCATAAAGCGCGCGAATGAGCAAGGCCATCGCCCCTTCGAGGGGCAGCCAGACGAGACAATAGAGCCAGACCAGCAGCGCGGGCCCCCAGCCGATCGGCGTCACGAAAAGCCCGTAGACCGCGATCAGCGTGCCCAGCAATTGCGTGGCCTCGGTCGTCGCAAACAGCCGCAGCGCCGGGAAGGGCCGCCGCCAGAACCAGCTTTGATGGCGCGTGACGAACAGCGTCATATGCCCCGAGACGAGGAGCTTCAGGAAGATGATCGTCTGGATCTCGTTGCGCGGCAGGCCGAGATAGGCATCGACGAACCAGAACAGAACGAAGGTCTCGATCACCCCGGTCACGCCCAGCGTCGCGGCCACCGTCAGCACGCGCCGCATGTCCCAGCGCACCGGGCGTGGCGAGACCGAGACATTGTCATAGGCGATCATCATGATCGGGAAATCGTTGAGCACCGCCAGCAGCACGATCATGATCGCGGTGACGGGGTAGAAATCGAAGATCAGGATCGAGAGCGTCATGAACAAGAGCACCCGGATCGTCTCGGCCACGCGGAAGGTGGCGTAGCTCGTCATCCGCTCGAAGATCCGGCGGGCTTCCTCGATGGCGGTGGTGATGATCGACAGGCCCTTGTCGGTCAGCACCAGATCGGCGGCGGCGCGCGCTGCATCGGTCGCCCCGCTTACCGCGATCCCGGCATCGGCCTTGCGCAGGGCAGGGGCGTCGTTCACCCCGTCCCCGGTCATCGCGACGATGGAATGCCCGGCCTGCAGCACCTCGACGATGCGAAACTTGTGCTCGGGCAGGACGCGGGCGAAGCCGTCGGCGGCGCGGACATTGGCCTCCACCGTGGCCGGGTCGCCATCGAGCAGCTGGCCCGCCGGATAGATTTTCTGCCCGAGGTCCAGCTTGCCCGCGATCTGGCGCGCGATGGCCTCGTGGTCGCCGGTGATGATCTTGACGTCGATCCCCATGTTGCGGGCCTCAGCGATGGTGCTGGCGGCATCGGGGCGCGGCGGGTCGATGATCGGCAGCAGGCCGAGGAATTCCCAATCCTGCCCGGCGCGCTTCTGTGCGGCCCCGAGCGCGCGGTAGCCCTGCTGCGCGAGGGTTTCGACCTCGTCCTCCACCGCCTTGCGCGCATCGTCCGCGAGGGCTGCAAGCTCCACGATCACCTGCGGCGCGCCTTTCGCGACCTGCCAGTGATCGGCCTCGCGCTTGACCTCCGCCTCGCTGCGTTTGCTCACCGGATCGAACGGGGTGAAGCTGAGCGTCTCGATAGCGTCGAGCGCAATGCCCTCCGCCGCCGCCAGCACCGCCTTGTCGATCGCATCGGGCGCGTCGCGGTCGCAGGCAAGCGCCGATGCGCGCAGCAGATCGTCGACCGGGATGCCCTCTGCCGGGCGCGGGTCCTCGACGGTCAATTCGTTCAGCGTCAGCGTCCCGGTCTTGTCCGAGCACAGGACGTCGACGCCTGCCAGTTCCTCGATCGACACCAGCCGCGAGACGATCGCCTTCATCCGCGCAAGCCGCTCGGCGCCCACCGCCATCGTCACCGACAGAACCGTGGGCAGCGCGACCGGGATCACCGCCACCGTCAGGATCAGCGCGAACTGGATCACCTCGAGCGGCGGATTGTGCCGCTGGAAGGAGACGATCACGATCATCGCCACCAGAACCAGCGCCGCCGCGATCAGGAAATTCCCGATCTGCATCACGGCCTTCTGGAAATGCGATTTGCCATTCGTGCTCTGCACGAGCGAGGCCGTGTGGCCGAAATAGGTGTCCATCCCGGTCGCCGTAACCTCGCCGGTCATCTCGCCCAGCTTCACGACCGAGCCGGAATAGGCGCTGTCACCGACCGCCTTGTCGACGGGCAGGGACTCGCCCGTCAGCGCCGCCTCGTCGATGGAGAGATATTTGCCCTCGAACAGCGTCAGATCAGCCGGAACGATCTGGCCGATCGACAGCCGCACGATATCGCCGGGCACAAGATCGCGCGCGGCGATCTCCTGCCATTGCCCGTCGCGTTTCACGCGGGCGCTCGGGGCCAGCTGCGCCTTGAGCGCCGCGATGGCCGAACTCGCCTTGCTCTCTTCCTTGAAGCCCACAGCCGCATTGAGCAGCAGCATCACGAAAATCACCGCGAAATCGGACCAGTCGCGCAGCACGAGCGACAACAGCGCCGCCAGTTCGATCAGCCACGGGATCGGTCCCCAGAAATAGCCCGCGATCCGTTGCAGCAGGGTTTTCTCGTCGCTTTTGAGCGCGTTCGGACCGTATCGCTCGAGCCTCTGTGCCGCCTCTGCCGCGATCAGACCTGTCTTGCGGTCCGTTTGCGGCACATCCTGCGTCATCGGTTCAGCGACGGTCTGGTCCATTGTTCGTGTCTCCAGCTTTGGCCCCGAGCTTGCCGAGCCACTGGCCGATTTCCGGCCAGACATTCGAGAGGGTATGGCTACCCATGAAGAGGCCGATATGCCCGCCCTCGACCAAGCGGCTCACGATATCCTTGCGCGGCGTGCCCAGCAGCGTCTCGGCGGCGAAGACCTGTTCGCGCGTGGTGATGTCGTCCGCCTTGCCCGCCAGCAGAAAAGCCGGGCAGGTGATCGCGCCCAGATCGAGCTTGCGCCCGAGGCCCACGAACTCGCCCTTGGCGAACAGGTTCTGTTTGAACAGCAGGTCGATCGCCTGCAGGTAATAGCGCCCCGGCAGGTCGATGGGGTTCTCGTACCAGCTCTCGAACCGCTCGGTGCGTTTCATGAAATTGCGGTCGTCGATATGTTCGTAGAGATCGACGAACTTGCCGAAATACTGCTGATCGGCATGCATGTTCTTCCAGCCGGTGAGCATGAACCGCCCCGGCATCCGGCCCTCACCGGCCTCGACCATCTCCTGATAGGCCGAAAGGGGCATCTCATGGGCGAGCTTGCGGATCGGGCCGTGCCCGGCATCGGTGTCGATGGGCGAGCCCGCCAGCACGAGGCCTGCGACTTTCTCGGGGAAGCGCGCGGCATACATCGCCGACATCCAGCCGCCCTGACACAGCCCCACCAGCATCACCCGCCCGCCGAGCTCATCGACTGCGACATTGATCTCGGCGAGGTATTTGTCGATGTCGAAATCGCGCATCTCGGGCGTCGCGCTTTTCCAGTCGGTACACAGAACGCGGCCGAGGCCTGCATCCAGCAGCGTCTCGATCAGGCTCTGGCCCTTGGCGTAATCCGCGATGGTCGAGGAATGCCCGGCATAGGGCGCATCCACAATCACCGGAATGCGGCCGCCCGTGCCGCCGAAATCGCGCAGCCGCATCGTGTCGAGATCGAGCAGAACGTCGTTCTTGGTGGCCCATTTCGGATCGGGCGGGTGCGTGATCTTCGCCGCCTCGTCGAGATAGGTCAGCCCTTTCTCGACCGCGTCGAGCCCGATCTTCTGCCATTCCATCGCCGCCGCCATCGGCCAGAAGAAGGGAACGCTGTGTTCGTAGGTATTCTTGGCATCGCTCATGTTCGACACTCGCAAGACGCTTTGGTGCACAGATGCACTCTTTTGAGACCCCAAGGCCCGTTAGAATGCAAGCGCAGCAAAGCTCGAGCGCGCGAACGTGAAGCTTATGTGTGGACCGGTGAGGCGGTTTTGGCGGCGGGTGACGCTTTCTTAATCCGTGCTCAGAAGCGCCGTGACCAGCGCGCTGGACGGGTCGGACAGCTCCTCGATCACGTCGAAATGGTGTCGCCCGTAGGCCGCGACCAGATCGGCCGAGGGCCAGTGCTCGGCGAGCAGGGACGACTGGCGCAGGAATTCCGGACGCTCCGCCGCGCCGACCCAGACGGTGACCTTCACGCCGGGGCGCAGCTTCAGAAGGGCGGGGCTTTCGCTGGCGGCGATCTCAGGCGTGATCCCCAGCCGCGCGTTCATCGAATGCATCTGCAGCGGGCGCAGATCATGCACGCCGCTCACCGAAATCACCCGCCGGATGCGCGCCGCGGTTTCGTCGGAGAGCGCGCTGCCCTCGGATACCGAGCGCGTTACCAGATGCCCGCCCGCGGAATGGCCGACGAGATGGATCGGGCCTTCCACCAGCCCCGCCGCATGATCGATGGCGCGCGCGACCTGCTGCGCGATGCCGGGAATGCTGTTCTCGGGGGCGAGCGTGTAGCCGGGCAGGGCGACGGTCCAGCCCTGCGACAGCGCGCCCTCTGCCAGATGGGACCACATGTCCTTGCTGAATTTCAGCCAGTAGCCGCCATGGACGAAGACCACGAGCCCCTTGGACGCGCCTTCGGGGCGGAAGATGTCGATCTTTTCGCGCGGCGCAACGCCATAGGCCACCTCGCTCATTCGATCGGCATGGCGCGACCGGAAGTCTGCAGCGCGCTTGGCCCAGAGATCGGGGTAGGCGCTGCCATTCTCGATATAGCCGCCGTTCTCGAAAGCGTCTTCCCAGTCGATTCCGCTCAGGTCTTCCATGTTCCCTCCCGCTCGTTTCGCGTCCCATTCGGAGACAGAGCATATCCGACGGGATATTGCGAGGGCATGGTTGCGCGGGTAGCGTGCGCCGGAGCCGAAACTCTCAAGGCGCATCAGCCGATTGCCGGGTTTCGAGACGCGCCGAAAGGCCGCGACCATCTGAGGGAGAGAACCATGCCGAACCTGCCGAGAAAGCATCTTTTCGATCTGCCCGAGGGGGTGATCTATCTCGACGGGAACTCGCTCGGGCCGCTGCCGCGCGGCGTGGCGGAGCGGCTGGAAAGCTGCGCGCGCGACGAATGGGGGCAGATGCTCATCCGGGGCTGGAACGAGGCGCATTGGATGGATCAGCCCGCCCGCGTCGGCAACAGTATCGGTCGGCTGATCGGCGCGCCGGAGGGCTCGGTCGTGCTGGGCGATACGCTCTCGATAAAGGTCTATCAGGCGCTTGCCTCTGCGCTGGAAATGCGGCCCGACCGCAAGGTGATCCTGTCTGACAAGGGCAATTTCCCGACGGATCTCTATATGGCGGATGGGCTGATCCGCTCGCTGGCTCGCGGGCACGAGCTGCGCACACCCGCGCCCGAGGATGTGGCCGACGCGATCACCGAAGAGGTCGCGGTGGTGATGCTGACGCAGGTCGATTACCGCACGGGACGGATGCACGATTTCGAGGCGATCACCCGCAAGGCCCACGCGGTCGGGGCGGTGATGATCTGGGATCTTGCCCATAGCGCGGGCGCGGTGCCGGTGGACATGACGGCGAACGGGGCCGAATTCGCGGTCGGCTGCACCTACAAATATCTCAACGGCGGCCCCGGCGCCCCGGCCTTCATCTATCTCCGCCCCGACATCGCTGACACGGTGCGCCCGGCGCTCAGCGGCTGGCTCGGCCATGAGGCGCCCTTCGCCTTCGATCTCGACTACCGCCCCGGCCGCGCGGTCGAGCGGATGCGCGTCGGCACGCCGCCGGTCCTGCAGATGACCGCGCTGGAAGAGGCGCTCAAGGTCTGGGACGGGCTGACAATGGAGGAGGTGCGCAAGCGCTCCGTCGAGTTGTCGGAGCTGTTCATCCGCGAGGTCGAGGCGCGCTGTCCTGACCTCAAGCTGCTCAGCCCGCGCGACCCGGAGGCGCGCGGAAGCCAGGTGTCGTTCGGCTTCGCCGACAGCTACGCCGTGGTTCAGGCCTTGATCGCGCGCGGTGTGATCGGAGATTTCCGCGCGCCCGATGCGATGCGCTTCGGCTTCACGCCCCTTTACCTCGACGAGGCGGACGTGACGCGCGCCGCCGAAATCCTTGGCGATGTGATGGCCGAGCGGGCCTGGGATACCCCTGCGTTCAAGGCGCGTGGGCGGGTCACTTGAGCGATCGCCTTTGCGCAGCCATCAGCCCGGCGTCGTGAACTCGGCGACGACCTCTCGGATCAGCTCGCGAAGCCAGACATGGCCCTGATCCCGGCGCAGATGCGGGTGCCAGGCGATCTGGCTGGGGAAGGTGCCGAGGTTTATCGGCACGGGAACATCGCGCAAGCCATAAGGTCTGGCGGTCATCGCGGCGACCCGCGCAGGCACCGTGGCGATGCCGCCCAGACGCGCGACCGCGGGCGCGGCGGTCAGGAAATGCGTGACTACGACAGCCGTGTTGCGGGACAACCCCGTCGCCTCGGTGCGCTTGTGAACGCCGGTGCGCCACTTGCCGGGCGGGGCGACGACCACATGCGGCAGCGTCTCATAGAGGCTCCGGTCGAGCGACGCGCCCTCGGGCAACGCCTGTGGCGCGACGATGCAGCGGAACCCGTCCTCGAACAGGTCCGAGACCACGAGATCCTCGGGCGGAGAGTCGAAGCGCCCGACCGCCAGATCGAAGGCCCGCCCGGCAAGCGCGCGGGGGTCCAGATCGGGCCCGATGGGCGAGATTTCGAGACGCGCCGACGGGGCCCTGTCGGCAAAGGCCGCCGCAAGTTCCGGCGCGAGAACGATCTCGGCATATGGGCCCAGCAACAGCCGGAAACGGCGCGTGGTGCGCGCGGGATCGAAAGGCTCTGCGGCGCGGAAGGCCTGTTCCAGCCGCTCCAGCCCGGCGGCGATGTCGGGCGCGATCTCGAGCGCCTTCTCGGTGGGCTCCACGCCGTAGCGGGCGCGCAGGAACAGCTCGTCACCCAGCGCCGCACGCAGACGTGACAGCGCCGCGCTCACGGTGCTCTGGGATTGGCCGAGCCGTTGGGCCGCGGCGGTGACATTGCGTTCTTCCATGACCGCATGGAACACGCGCAAAAGCGATACGTCGGGTGTCATGTCTCCGGAATATCGATTTCTGACGTTGTCTGCATCAATTTCTCGATCAGTGAACGCAACCTATCTCTGCTGGGACGCGTTGACGGCCCGAGACGAACAGGACCGGAAATGCCCTGAAACGCACAACGAAGGAGGCCAAACCCATGGCACGTATTCTTATTCTTTCGACCGCAGCTGATGCCCTTGGCGACACCGGCAAAAAGACCGGCGTCTGGTACGAGGAATTGGCGACGCCCTATTACGCCTTTCTCGATGCAGGCCACGAGGTGAAAGTGGCCACGATCGGCGGTCGTTCGATCCCGATCGACCCGAATTCCGACGTGACCGGCGACGACGCGCCGGCTTCGGTCACCCGCTTCCGGGATGACGCCGACGCCAAGGCGGTTCTGGAAAACCCCGCGCGCATCGAGGACGAGGATATCACTTCCTATGATGCGCTCTACATCCCCGGCGGCCACGGCGCGATGTATGACCTCGCCGAGAGCGATATCTCCGCGAAGGCGATCAGCACCGCCTGGGATGGCGGCAAGATCGTTGCTTCGGTCTGCCACGGCCCCGCAGCCTTCGACAAGGTGAAGGACAAGAATGGCGACTCCATCGTGAAAGGCCGCAAGGTTTCGGCCTTCACCGACAGTGAGGAGCGCGGCGTGGGTCTTGCCGACGCGGTGCCGTTCCTTCTGGAAACTCGCCTGCGCGAGCTCGGCGCGAAGTTCGAGAGCGTCGACGACTGGCAGCCCCATGCCGTCGCCGACGGGCGTCTGGTAACCGGCCAGAACCCGGCGTCGTCCGAGGCGGCTGCGAAAGAAGTGCTGGCCCTGCTGGGCTGATATCGAGAGGCGCCGCCCGGTCCGGGTGGCGCCTTCTTCGTTCCCACCAAATTCAAAGAGGCTGACATGTCGAAAATCATTCTCATCACCGGCGCCTCCACCGGGATCGGCGAGAGCTGCGCGCGCCATGCGGTCGAAGCGGGCCACAAGGTGGCTCTGGCCGCGCGCTCCGAGGACAAGCTCGAAGCTCTGGTCAAAGAGCTGGGCGCAGACAACGCGCTCGCACTGCCGACCGACGTCACCGACCCCGACGCTCAGGAACGCATGGTCGCGCGTGCGGTCGAGCATTACGGTCGTCTCGACGTGGTGCTAGCCAATGCGGGCGTCGGCGCTTCGGCGCGCGGGACCGAGGCCGGATCGGTCGAGAGCTTCCAGAAGATGATCGAAGTGAACTGCCTCGCCGTGACCTACACCGCGAAATTCGCGTTGCCGCATCTGCGCGCCTCGAAAGGGCATATGGTGCTGACCGGCTCGAAGGCGTCGCAGGGCGCGATGTTCGGTTCGGTCTATTCGGCGACCAAGTGGTTCATCCGCGGCTATGCCGACAATCTCGGTGAGGAGCTTGGCGAGGCGGGCGGCCGCGTCACTTGCCTGCATCCGGGCATGGTCGACACGCCGTTCTTCGACGAGGCGAAACCGGATGCGCTGCGCCCCGACGACGTCGCGCGGGCCTTCCTCTTCGCGATCGACCAGCCCGATCACGTTCTGATCCCGCATCTGCCGGTCTATCCCAAACCGAAGACGGATTGATCCGAGCGGGCCGCCTTTGCGGTGATCCGACATTGAAAGGAGCCGGCCCATCGGGGCCGGCTCCTTGCTGTTTCGACCCTCTGAGAGCCCGGCTCAGATCGGGTAATGCTGCTTGGGGTCCTCGACGGTGATCCAGCGCAGATCGGTAAATTCGGCAATCGCCGCGCGCCCGCCGAACCGCCCGTAGCCCGAGGCCTTGACCCCGCCGAAGGGCATCTGCGGCTCGTCGCCGACTGTCGGGCCGTTGATGTGGCAGATCCCGGTCTCGAGCCGGTTCGCCAGCGCCATCGCGCGCGAGACATCGGCGCTGAAGATCGCGCTCGACAGCCCGTATTCGGTGTCATTGGCCACTTTCAATGCCTCTTCGTCGCCCTTCACGCGGATGATCGATTTGACCGGGCGGAAGCTTTCCTCGGCATAGATGCGCATGCCTTCCGAGACGCCGTCGAGCAGCGTGGCCGCCACGATCGTGCCTTCGCGCGATCCCCCGGCGACCAGCTTCGCGCCTTTCCCGGTCGCGTCGGCAATCAGGGCGTCCATCTTCTCGGCCGCCGCTTCGGAGACAAGCGCCCCCAGCGCCACATCGCCGCGCGGATCGCCCGCGGGCAGGGCACTGGCGCGTGCGGCGAGCTTTTCGACGAAAGCGTCGGCCACTTTCTCGTCGACGATGATCCGCTCGGTCGACATGCAGATCTGACCCTGGTTCATGAAGGCGCCGAAAATCGCGGCATTCACCGCCCCGTCGAGATCGGCATCGTCGAGCACGATCAGCGGCGCCTTGCCACCCAGCTCCAGCAGCGAGGGCTTCAGATGCTCGCCCGCAAGCCGCCCGATGATCCGGCCGACGGCGGAAGAGCCGGTGAAATTCACATGCTTGACCGCGGGATGCGCGATCAGCGCCTCGACGACATCGGCGGCGTCCTCGGGGGCGTTAGTCACCACGTTGAGCGCGCCCTCGGGCAGTCCGGCTTCTGCGAAACATTCCCCGATCAGGCGATGCGTCGCGGGGCACATCTCGGACGCTTTCAGCACCACGGTATTGCCGCAGGCAAGCGCCATCGCGACCGCCCGCGTGCCGAGAATGACGGGCGCGTTCCACGGCGCGATGCCGAGGCAGACGCCCTTGGCGCGCGCAACGCCCATCGCCATCGTGCCGGGCTTGTCGGAGGGGATGATCTCGCCGCCGATCTGGGTGGTCATCGCCGCAGCCTCGCGGATCATGCCCGCGGCGAGATGGACGTTGAACCCGGCCCAGGGCCCGGTCGCGCCGGTCTCGGTGATCATCGCCTGAACGAAGTCGTCGGCTCTAGCCTCCATCACGTCAGCGGCTTTCGACAGGATCTTGCGCCGCCCGTTCGGTCCGGTCGCGGACCAGCCGGGAAAGGCGCGCGCGGCGGACGCCACGACCGCCTCGACATCGTCACGCCCCGCCGCAGCGGCGCGGGTGGCGACCGCGCCGGTCACGGGATCGATCCGGTCGAAGCTCGCGCCCGAGGCGGAAGGGGCGGAGGCCCCGTCCAGCAGCATTCCGATCTCTTTCATAGGTATTCTCCTCCTCGATTTCTGTCGCATTTGCAGGGTGCCGCGCGCGTCCGTCGGGTGTCGCGTCTTCCCCGGCAATCACAGCGATAGTCCGGGCACCGAGGTGCGGATTGCAAGGGGGGGGTGACGTCACAAAACCGCAGCGGCGGGGATAGCCTTTAGTCGGAGAGTGTCAGACCGACGCTCTCCGACCCAGATCGGGCGAAGACCTCCGTCAGACGCGCAGCGCGTCGGCGGGGTGCTCGACAGAGGGGGCCGTCTCCTCGGGCTCGGGATCGGCGGTGCGGATGCCGAAATCCTCCAGCACCGCGAGGATCGCAGGGGTCACGAAGAGCGACAGCACCGTCGCCGCGCTCAGACCGAAGGCGAGACTCGCCACGATCGGGCGCAGGAATTGCGCCTGCGTCGAAGTCTCCAGCAAAAGCGGGCCGAGCCCGACCACCGTCGTCAGCGAGGTCAGGAAGATCGCGCGGAAGCGGTCGCGCACGGCCTCCTTTCCGGCCTCGAGCATCGGGGTGCCGGTCGCACGCCGCTCACCGATGAAGGCATCGAGCAGGATCGCATCGTTCACCACCACACCTGCGAGCGTCGCCAGCCCCACGAGGCTCGGCAGTGAGAGCGGCAGCCCAAGCAGCACATGCCCCCATATCACGCCGATCAGGCTGAGCGGGATCGTCGCGATCACCGCGACGGGGCGGATGAAGCTGCCCATGTAGAAGGCCAGCAGCAGGTAGACCCCGATCGCGCCCGCCGTCATGAAACGCACGAGCGACGCGCCGGTGGTCGCGGTGTCCTGTTCCTCGCCCAGAACCTGCACCTTCACGTCGGGACGCTTTTGCGCCAGTTCGGGTAGGTAATCGGCCCGCATCGCCGCCATCAACTCGCGCGAATTGGCTCGCGTCGGGTCGATCGTGCCCTGCACCGAGACCGCGCGTTGCCCGTTCACATGGGTGATCGTGGTGTAGCCGCGCGTCTCGCTGACCGTGGCCACGGCCGAGAGTGGCACCAGTGCGCCGTTCTTGCCGGGCACCCGCAGCGCGAGAACATCGCCGATAGCGCGCCGCTCAGAGGGCGCGAGCCGGGCCACGATATCGACCTGACCGCGCGCATCGGCGAAGCTGACCGCGCTGTCGCCCCGGAAGGCCGCGCGCAGCTCCCCCGCCAGCGCGGCAGGCGTCACGCCCAGCAGGTTGGCCACCGCCGGTTTCATCCGCACCACCAGCTCGGGCTTGCCCGGCTGCAGATCGAAGGTCACATCGCGCACCCCGTCGAAGCCGCGGAAGAAGCGACGCAGCTCGCGTGCGGTGGTCGCCAGATCAGCGAGATCGGGGCCGGTCACCAGCAGGTCGATCGGTTTGCCTCCCGCGCCGCGCTCCTTGTCGGTGATCCGGAAGGCGGCCATGTCGGGCATCTTGCCGACCAGCTGCTTCCAGCGGTCGAGCACCGTGCCGACATCGGTGGTGCGCGTCCCGGCAGGCAGCAGCGAGGCGCTCACCGTGGCCATGTTCGGCCCCGTGGTCGGGCTGTCGGCATTGCTGCCATAGGTGATCGTGTAGCTTCTGACGAGCGGCTGGCCGTCCGGCTGAGCGGGGCTCAGCTCGGCATCCATCTCCTTGAGCGCCTTGACGACTTTGCTCACCCGTGCCTCGGTCAGCGAGAGCGGCGCGCCCGCGGGCAGCAGAAGCCGCGCCTCGACCGTGTCGCTCTCCAGCGTCGGGAAGCTCTGGTATTTCAGGAAGCCCCCGGTGAAGGGCGCGACCGAGAGCGACACGAGCAAGATCGCAAGCCCCAGCGTCAGGTAGCGCCAGCGTAGCGCGACCCCGGCAAGCGGCACGATGACACGGTCGCGCAGCCGCTCGAAGACGCCGTTGACCGCGCGTTGCACAGGGCCGGGGCGCATGTCGTGTTTCAGCGAGTGGCGCATATGCGCGGGCAGGATCAGGAAGGCCTCGATCAGGCTGACCGTCAGCGTGATCAGCAGCACGATCGGGATATATTTCAGCAGCGCGCCGATATTGCCGGTCAGGAAGCTGAGCGGCCCGATCACCATCGCCGTGGTCAGGAAAGACGCCAGAACCCCGGGAAAGACCTGCATCGTGCCTTTGACGGCGGCGACACGGGCGGGCTCTCCCGTTTGTCGCCTGCGCACGATGTTTTCCGAGATCACGATCGCATCGTCCATCAACAGACCCGTGGCGACCAACAGCGCCACCATCGTCATCATGTTGATCGTGTAGCCCAGCATCTGCATCGCGAAGATCGCGCCGAGGAAGCTGATCGGCAGACCCATCGCGACCCAGAAGGACATGCGCAGCCCGAAGAACAGCCACATCGCGACGAGCACGAGGATCAGACCCTGCAGCCCGTTGACCCCGATGATGCGCAGGCGTTCGACGATATTGCGCGTCGAATCCGCCGAGATCGCAAGCTGGATATTGCCCGGCGCCTCGGCCTGCGCCTGTGCCATCTCGCGATCGAGCGCGGCCCGCACCCGCAGCGCATCCTGCGAGGCGGTCTTCTGGACCGAGACGATGGCGGCGCGCTTGCCGTCGAAATAAGTGGCCTGCGAGGGATCGGCGAAGCCTTCGCGGATCGTCGCGACATCGCCCAAGCGCACCTCGCCGCCCGCAGCACTGCCTGCAATCGGGATCTGCGCCAGCTCCGCAGGCGTGCGCCTCTCGCCAAGGAAACGGATCGCGACTTCGCCCGAACGCCCTTCGAGCGAGCCCGCGGGCATGTCGAGGCTGTAGCGCGCCAGCGTCGCACCGACAGAGCCCATGTCGAGCCCGAAGCGCTCCAGCGCGGCGCGGTCGAATTCGATCGCGATCTCGCGGTCGGAGAAGCCGTTCACCGAGACCAGCGAGATTGCCGGATCGGCGCGCAGTTGATCGGCGAAGCTCTGGGCATAGGCGTAGAGCACCGCCGGATCGTACGGCCCGGTCACTGCCACCGACGAGACCGAGGCGGTGCGCTCGACGATCTGCACCACCGGATCGTCGGCCTTGTCGGGGAAGGAATTGATCCCGTCCACCGCATCCTTGATGTCGTTGTAGAAGCGCGTCATGTCCGCGCCCTCGATCATCTCGGCGGTGATCTGGGCGCTGTTGTCGCGCGCGAGGCAGGTCAGTTTCGCAAGGTTCTCGACCCGCGTCAGAACCGGATCGGTCACGGTGCAGATGCCGGTCTCGACCTCCGAAGGCGCGGCGCCGGGATAGGTGATGCGGACCGAGACATCCGAGGGTGGCGTGGCGGGGAAAGTGTCGCGCTGCAGGCTCGGCAGCGCCATTAGCCCGAGCCCCGCAATCGCGATCATCGCGATATTGGCCGCCGTGCGATGACCAGCGAATAGCGCGATCATTGCGCATCTCCCGCGGGTTTGGCGGCGCTGTCTCCGCTGGGTGCGGCGTCGCCTTCGGGCGCGGTGCCCTTGCCGCCGCCGCCACCTCCGCCGCCACCGCCACCGCTGCCCGGTTGCGGGCTGGTGGCCGTCTGGCCGAGCGCCTCGGCGGCAATCTCGGCCTTGCGCGCCTCATCCTCGGTCGCTTTCACCGTCATGCCCGGCACGGCGATCGAAGGATCGGTGACGACCAGCTTGTCGCCCGCCTTGAGGCCCTGCGCGATCACCGCCAGATCGCCCGAGACGAAGCTGGTCTTCACCGCGCGCTTCTCCAGCGTGCCATCTTCCGACACCACCATCGCACTCCCGCCCGCGACCGCCTCGGCGGGCACGACGAGCAGGCTCTGCTTCGGCGCGGCGAGTTCCACCGCCACCACCATGTTGCGCCGCAGGGGAGGGCGCTCGCCCGCCTGCGCCTGACCCAGCGGATCGTCGACGCGCACCACGACGGGCGCGCTTTGCGTGGTCTCGTCGATCGCCTCGCCCATCCGCTCGACCCGGGCCTTCCAGACAACGGGATGCTCGGGCTCGGGCAGGGTGACGCGCGCCTTTAGATCGGTGACCTTGGTGCCGTCGCCCGCGAGCCGGAGCAGGGGGCCCATCCGCCCGATCGGAAATTGCGCGGAGATATCGACCGCCGCGACGCCCTCGCCACTCAGCAGAACCTGACCGCGATTGACATATTGCCCCAGATCCGCGTCGAGCGAATTGACCCGCAGCTCGAAAGGCGCCGAGATCGTCGACAGCCCGATCGAGCGGTCGATCGTCGCCGCCTGCGTATCGAGCACCTCGCGTTCGGCCTCGTTCAGCTTCAGCTGGCTCTCGAGATCGGTCACCTTGGTCTGCGCGGTCAGCTGCTGGCGGCGCGCCGCGTCGAGCTGGGGCTGGGTGATCCGGCCCAGATCGTGCAGCGTTTTCTGGCGGTCGAGCTCATCCTGGGCCAGCGCAAGGTCGGAGCGCGCCAGTTCGAGGCTCGTGCGCACCGTCTCATCCTTGACCTTGGAGGCCGCGACCTGCGCCTCGAGACTGGCGCGCTGCAGTTTCAGATCGCTGTCGTCGAGGGTGAAAAGCGGCGTGTCCTTGGCCACGATATCGCCCGGCGCGAGCGGCTTGGCGATGTCGCGGATCTCTCCCTCGATCCGGGCGACGGCGCGCCATTCGCGCACCGGCACGACCGTGCCATAGCCGGTGACGCGCGGGATCATCTCGATGGGCGCGAGCGTGATCACCCGCACCAGCGCGGCGGGGCGGTTCGCCTCGCTCGGGCTGGGCAGAGATTTCAGATCGCCCGCAAAAACGATCGCCGCCACACCAAGTGCGCTCGGCACCGCCACCATCGCGAGCCGTGCGAGGCCCGTACCAATTCCAACCATGACGGCCCTCTTCGAGCATGTCTTTTGACTACTTATGCAAACCTTGGCGCGTCGGGCTAGCGCAAATGTGACGCACCCCTGAAAGGCCCCGTGGCCAGGCCGGGGCGTCGCATGCGGCTGGTGGGTCGCGGGAGGCTTGGCGGGCGCGGCGCGGGCCCTACCTCAGGCAGGATCACGTCTCGAGACACGTACAGACATCTGTCAGGGAGCCAGACCAGCCATGAAATATCCTCTCATCGTGGCCGCCGCGGTCTTCGGGGGCGCGCTCGCCTCCGCCGC
>MDSW01090202.1_pt1 | contig 16045 bp, 12 predicted proteins | sample 811171 | NCBI WGS metagenome assembly MDSW01 (sample SAMN05326641, study PRJNA326480) | marine metagenome | isolation source: seawater | place: Atlantic Ocean: North West | collected 2012
AGGCGCGAGTCGCCGCATCGTGGCGTGCCACGATCAAGAATCGCAACGCCGCAGGGCGCGATTTGCGGCCCAACCCTTCGGGCCAAGCGCTGTTTTGCGGCAATCCAGCGTTCTAGCGTGCTTGCGCAGAATGACTGCGCGGCGCGCGCTACGCCTCGTCTTGCCGCAAAACAGCGCTTGGCGCGGACTCGTATGAAACCTCAACAGGCCCTAGCAGCTGTAGTACATATCGAACTCGGCCGGGTGCGTGCTCATCTTCATGCGCAGCACTTCTTCCTGCTTGAGCTCGATGTAGCCGTCGATGAGGTCATCGGTGAAGACATCGCCCTTCTTCAAGAACTCGCGATCCTCGGACAGGCTGCGCAGGGCTTCTTCAAGCGACTGCGAGACGGTCGGGATCATCTTCTCCTCTTCCGGCGGCAGGTCGTAGAGATCCTTGTCCATGGCTTCGCCCGGGTGGATCTTGTTCTGGATGCCGTCCAGGCCGGCCATCATCATCGCCGAGAAGGCGAAGTACGGGTTGGCGGTCGGGTCGGGGAAGCGCACCTCGATACGACGGGCCTTGGGGCTCGACACCCACGGGATACGAATCGAGGCCGAGCGGTTACGCGCGGAGTAAGCCAGCAGCACCGGCGCCTCGAAGCCCTTGACCAGACGCTTGTAGCTGTTGGTCGAAGCGTTAGTGAAGGCGTTCAATGCCTTGGCGTGCTTGATGATGCCGCCGATGTAATACAGTGCTTCTTCGGACAGACCGCCGTATTCGTCGCCGGAGAAGATGTTCTTGCCGTCCTTGGACAGCGACTGGTGCACGTGCATGCCGGTGCCGTTGTCGCCGACGATCGGCTTGGGCATGAAGGTGGCCGTCTTGCCAAAGGCATGAGCGACGTTCTGCACGCAGTATTTGTAGGTCAGCGTTTCGTCCGCTTTCTTGACCAGCGTGTTGAACAACATGCCGATCTCGCCCTGGCCGGCCGTGCCCACTTCGTGGTGATGCACTTCGATGGTCAGGCCCATCTCTTCCATGGCCAGACACATGGCCGAGCGGATGTCGTGCTGGGAATCGACCGGCGGGACCGGCACATAGCCGCCCTTCACGCCCGGACGATGACCCATGTTGCCTTCGGGATAGTCGCGACCGGTATTCCAGGCAGCTTCCTCGGAATCGATCGAGAAGCCGGCGCTCTGCATTTCGTTGTGCCAGCGCACGGAATCAAAGATGAAGAACTCGGCTTCCGGGCCGAACAGCGCCGTGTCGGCGATGCCGGTCGAGGCCAGATACGCCTCGGCCCGCTTGGCCACGGTGCGCGGATCACGCTCGTAGCCCATCATGGTGTTGGGCTCGAGCACGTCGCAGCGGATGTTGACGGTCGGCTCTTCGAAGAACGGGTCCAGCACGGCGGTGCTGTCGTCCGGCATCATCACCATGTCGGAATCGTTGATGCCTTTCCAGCCGTCGATCGACGAGCCGTCGAACATCTTGCCTTCTTCCATGAACTCTTCGTCGACGACGTGCGCCGGCATGGTCATGTGCTGTTCTTTGCCGCGGGCGTCGCAGAAACGAAAGTCTACGAACTTGGCCTCGGTCTTCTTGATGAGTTCGAGCGCTTTACTCGCCATGATCACTCCTTGGTGGTGGGTGCGCTGCTGCGCGGCCTATCCCGCAGCCAGTACAACGGGTGCACTATAAAGGCAGGTTCCATGCCACGTCATCTATGGCCTAAAACCGTATTTTGTCGTTTATCTGTGCTTTTTTAGTGCAGAGATGCGCACCAAATAGAAGCGCGATGATTATCTTGAACCAAAACAGTGCGCGGCATTCTTAAACAGGCTGACTCGTCCGAGAGCGGGGTTCGTTACAATACGCGTTGCATTCGAAGCGCCCACGCCAATGGATTTTCAACAGCTCATCTTTACGCTGCAGCAGTTCTGGGCCGATCGCGGCTGTGTCGTGGTTCAGCCGCTGGACATGGCGGTAGGCGCCGGCACGTTCCATACCGCTACGTTTCTACGCTCGATCGGGCCTGAACCCTGGCGTGCGGCTTATGTCCAGCCATCGCGCCGGCCAACCGACGGGCGCTACGGCGACAACCCCAACCGCCTGCAGCATTATTATCAGTTCCAGGTGCTGTTGAAGCCCTCACCCAAGGATATCCAGGCCCAGTATCTGGCCTCTCTGGAAGCCCTGGGCCTGGATATGTCGATCCACGACGTGCGTTTTGTCGAAGACAACTGGGAATCGCCCACCCTGGGCGCCTGGGGCCTGGGCTGGGAAATCTGGCTCAACGGCATGGAGATCACCCAGTTCACGTATTTCCAGCAGGTGGGCGGCATCGACTGCAGGCCCGTCTCGGGCGAAATCACCTACGGGCTGGAACGTATCGCCATGTATATCCAGAACGTGGAGTCGGTCTACGATCTGGTCTGGTCGCAGTCGGCCTACGGCACGGTCTACTACGGCGATGTGTTCCACCAGAACGAGGTGGAGCAGTCGACCTACAACTTCGAGCATGCCCCGGTTGATGCTCTGTTCCGGCGCTTCGACGAGCTCGAGGCCGAGTGCCTGTCGCTGGTTGAACACGGCCTGCCGCTGCCGGCCTATGAGCGCATGCTAGAGACTTCGCACGCGTTCAACCTGCTGGACGCACGACATGCGATATCGGTCACCGAGCGCCAGCGCTTCATTCTGCGCGTGCGCACGCTGGCTCGCGGCGTGGCCAAAGCCTATTACGAGGCCCGCGAAGCGCTGGGCTTTCCCATGCTCAACGACAAACAGGAAGACACCGCGGCATGACGGCCACGCTACTGATCGAAATCGGCCTGGAAGAACTGCCCCCGGCGGCCATGCGCCCGCTGGCCGAGACGTTCGCACGCCAGCTGGGCGACGCCCTGGACGGCCTCGGGGTAGCCCGCGGCGTAGCCACCGCGCTGGCCACCCCGAGGCGACTGGCGGTCTCGATCGCCGATGTTGCCGGTGAAAGTGCTGCGGAAACAGTCGAGAAACAAGGCCCCACCCTGGCCATCGCTTACGACGGCAACGGCCAGCCGACCAAGGCCGGCGAAGGCTTTGCCCGCTCGGTGGGCGTGGCCATGGACGCCCTTGAAGTCGAAGACAGCGAAAAAGGCCAGCGCCTGGTCTATCGCGGCACCCGCGAGGGCGCGCCGCTGAGCACGCTGCTGCAGGGCGCGGTGGATGAGGCGCTCAAGAACCTGCCGATCCCCAAGCGCATGCGTTGGGGCGACTCCCAGGCCGCCTTCGTGCGCCCGGTGCACTGGGTGGTCGCCCTACACGGCCGCCAGGCGCTGGATCTCTCGGTGTTTGATGTCGCGGCCGGCCGCGCATCGCAGGGGCATCGCTTCCATCACCCCGAGGCCATCGAGCTGGCAAGCGCTGATGACTATGTCGCCGCGCTGCGCGACCCCGGCCACGTGATCGTCGACATGGACGCCCGCCGGGCGCTGGTAGAGTCCGAGGTGCACCGCGCAGCCGAGTCGCTGGGAGGAAGCGCATTGGTGGATCCGGCCCTGGTGGATGAAGTCATTGCCCTGGTCGAGTGGCCGGCGGGCATTGCCGGGCGTTTCGACAAGCGCTATCTGACGCTCCCCCGCGAGGTGCTGATCGCCACGCTGGAAGGCCACCAGCGCTATTTCCCGGTCGAGGATACAGGCGGCGCGCTGATGGCCGGTTTTGTGACCGTGGCCAATATCGAAAGCCGTGACCCGGCCCAGGTGGTGGCCGGCAACGAGCGTGTGGTCGACCCGCGCCTGGCCGATGCCCTGTTCTTCTGGAACGCCGACACCCGCGCCGGCCAGGCCTCGCGCATTCCTGCGCTGGCGGCGGTGAGTTTCCAGCAGTCGCTGGGCAGCATCGCCGACAAGAGTGCACGGGTGGCGGCCCTGGCCGCGGCACTTGTGACTCCGGCCGGTGCCGATGCCGGCGTGGTGGCGCGCGCCGCCGAGCTGGCCAAGACCGATCTCGTGACAGAAATGGTCGGTGAGTTTCCCGAGCTGCAGGGGGTGATGGGCGGCTATTACGCCCGCGAGGCCAACGAGCCCGCCGCCGTGGCTGATGCCATCGTGGAACACTATGCCCCGGCCTCAGCGGGGGCTGCGATCGCGGCCTCGCCGGCCGGCCGGGCGCTGGCCGTGGCCGATCGCCTGGATACTCTGTCGGGCATCTTTGCCCTGGACAAGCGCCCCAGCGGCGACAAGGACCCGTTCGGCCTGCGGCGTGCCGCACTCGGCGTGCTCCGCACGCTGATCGAATCCGGCATGCGCGTGGATCTATCGGCGCTGATCGACGATGCCATCGCGGCCCAACCCATCGAGGCGGCTTCCGGCACCCAAGCGGCGCTATGGCAGTTCCTGATGGAGCGCCTGCGCGGCTATTATCTCGACCGCGACACCACGCCGGCCCAGTTCGCGGCGATTGCGGCCCAGGATGTAACTGACCCGGTAGACTTCGATGCCCGTCTGGCCGCGGTGAAAGCCTTCGAGCAGCTGCCGGCAGCCCCCGTGGTGTGCGGCGCGCACAAGCGTATTCGCAATATCCTGAAGCGCAATGAGGGAGCCACCGTGGCAGCCAAGGTCGATGCCGATCGTCTGGTCGAGCCGGCCGAGCAGGCGCTCTACCGCCAGCTCACGGCGCAGACCGAGACGATTGAGGCCGCTGCCGCAGACGCGGCCTATACCGATGCCCTATCGGCACTCGCGCCGCTGGCCGAGCCCCTGGATGCGTTTTTCAATGAGGTCATGGTCATGGCCGATGACGACGCCCTGCGGGGCAATCGGCTGGCGCTGCTCGCCGCGCTCGACGGCGAATGTCGCAAGGTGGCCGATATTTCTTGTCTGTCGGTGGAGAGTGGCGCATGACGCTATCGACGGTGGTGCTGGATCGCGACGGGGTGATCAATCGCGACAGCCAGGCGTTCATCAAGTCGGCGGCCGAGTGGCATGCCCTGCCCGGAGCGCTGGAGGCCATCGCGCGCTTGAAACATGCCGGGCTGCGGGTGGTGGTAGCCAGCAATCAATCGGGCCTGGGCCGCGGCCTGTTCGAATACGACGCCCTGCTGGCCATGCACGACAAGATGACGCGCCAGATCGGTGATCTGGGCGTGGCCCTGGACGGCATCTTTTTCTGCCCCCACACCGCCGAGGCCAACTGCGCGTGTCGCAAGCCAGCCACCGGCATGCTGGAGGACATCATGACGCGCTGGCATCTGGCGCCCGGTGAATGCGTGATGATCGGCGACAGCGCCACCGATATCCAGGCCGCCCACGCAGCCGGCCTGTCGGCTATTGGCGTGCGTTCCGGCAAACCCATTGATAGCGACGACCCGCTCTGGGCTGACGTGCCGATCGTGGAGGATCTGGCCGCCGCGGTCGATCGCCTGCTGGGGCGCGATAGCGCGGTCTGATCGCCCCCCGGCTGTGCTGTCTGGCAAGCCTTGGCCATAGAGCGCGCCCATCAACCGGGCGCCTATGAAAAAGGCCGCGTCACAACGCGGCTTTTTTTCTGACCGGTTGTGGCTCGGGCTTACACGTCGAGGTTGGAGACCATCAACGCGTTTTTCTCGATGAACTCACGGCGCGGCTCGACGTGGTCGCCCATCAGCGTGGTAAAGATCTGATCCGCGCCCACTGCGTCGGCGATCTTGACCTGCATTAGACGCCGGCTTTCCGGGTCCATCGTGGTTTCCCAGAGCTGTTCCGGGTTCATTTCGCCCAGGCCCTTATAGCGCTGTACGTTGAGACCGCGCTTGGCCTGTTCCAACAGCCAGCGATAGGCCTCGTCGAAGGTGTCCACGGTCTTTTCTTTTTCCCCGCGGGTGACATAGGCGCCCTCACCGATCATATCGGTCAGCTCGGCGCCCAGGCCCGACATCCGCTGATATTCGCCGCTGGCAAAGAAATCCTCATGCCAGACAAACACATGCGGAATACCGTGGCTGAAACGCGTCACCTGCAGATGCAGCGGGTGGTCGTCGTCGGCCGGGTTGATCTGGACCTCGTAGCGATGCCGCGGCTCGTCGCGCGCATCCAGGCGCGCCTGTAGCGCCTCGGCCCATTCGGTCATCCAGGCGGCATCGGTAAAGGCCTCGGCGGTCACCGGCGCCAGATAGGTCATCTCGGTCAGCGTGGCCGGGTCAAAGCGCCGTGCCATGCGGTCGATGTCTTCGAGCATACCGGTATAACGATGCGCCAGATCGGCCAGCGCGTCCTCGGCAATCGGCGGCGCGCCTGCCGACATACGGAACTCGGCCTTGTTGAGCGCCAGTCGCAGCAGGTAGTTGGACAACTCCTTGTCGTCCTTGACGTAGTACTCCTGCTTGCCGGATTTCACTTTATACAGCGGCGGCTGGGCGATATAGACATAGCCCGCCTCGATCAGCTCGAACATCTGGCGGTAGAAGAACGTCAACAACAACGTACGGATATGCGAGCCGTCGACGTCGGCGTCCGTCATAATGATGATGCGGTGATAACGCAGCTTGGACGGGTCATACTCGTCGCGCCCGATGCCACAGCCGAGTGCGGTGATAAGCGTCCCCACCTCGGCCGACGACAGCATCTTGTCGAAACGAGCTTTTTCCACATTCAGGATCTTGCCCTTGAGCGGCAGGATCGCTTGGTTGTGGCGATCACGGCCCTGCTTGGCCGAGCCGCCGGCCGAGTCGCCCTCCACCAGGAACAGCTCGGAAGCCGCGGGATCTTTTTCCTGGCAGTCGGCCAGTTTGCCGGGCAGGCCGGCGATATCCAGCGCGCCCTTGCGTCGCGTCATGTCGCGCGCCCGGCGGGCCGCATCCCGCGCCCGTGCGGCGTCGATCACCTTGCTGGCAATCACGCGGGCATCCTTGGGGTTTTCCAGCAGAAAATCGTTGAGCTGCTCGGCTACCTGCGATTCCACGGCAGCCCGCACCTCCGAGGACACCAGCTTTTCCTTGGTCTGGGACGAGAACTTCGGGTCCGGCACCTTGACCGAAATAACCGCCGTGAGGCCTTCACGCGCGTCATCACCGGAGGGGGCCACTTTTTCTTTCTTGGCCAGGCCTTCGGATTCGATATAACCGTTCAGACTGCGCGTCAGCGCGCCGCGAAAGCCGGCCAAGTGGGTACCGCCGTCACGCTGCGGGATATTGTTCGTGTAGCAAAACACGCTTTCCTGATACGAGTCGTTCCATTGCATGGCGACCTCGACCACGATGTCGTCGCGCTCGCCGGTGAAATAGAACACGTTCTCGTGCAGCTGGGTCTTGTTTTCGTTCAGCGCTTCAACGAATGCCCGGATGCCGCCTTCATACTCGAAGACCACATCCCGCTCGCTGGCCTCTTCCTTCAGGCGGATTCGCACGCCCGAATTGAGAAACGACAACTCTCGCAGGCGCTTGGCCAGGATGTCGTAGTTGAAGTCGATATTGGAGAAGACTTCATCGCTGGGGTGGAAATGGATCGCTGTGCCGGTCTTTTCCGTGTTGTCCAGCTGTGCCAGCTCTTCGGTGGGCTCGCCCATGCTGTAGCGCTGACGATAGTGATACCCGTCGCGATGGATATCCAGCTGCAGGAAATCAGACAGCGCGTTGACCACCGATACGCCCACACCGTGTAGGCCGCCCGACACCTTGTAGGAGTTGTCGTCGAACTTACCGCCGGCATGTAGCACGGTCATGATGACTTCGGCGGCCGGCTTGCCCTCGCCTTCGTGCATATCCACGGGGATACCGCGCCCGTCGTCAGACACCGTAATACTCTGATCGCGGTGAATGGTGACGACGATTTCGTGGCAATAGCCGGCCAGTGCTTCGTCGATCGCGTTGTCCACGACCTCGAACACCATGTGATGCAGGCCGGTGCCGTCATCAGTGTCGCCAATATACATGCCGGGGCGTTTACGAACAGCCTCTAGGCCCTTGAGCACCTTGATGCTGCTTGAGTTGTAATCGCCGTTGGATTCCGCCATGCGCCGACTCCGGCTGGTATCTGGAAAGTTTGAAATTTTAGCACGAACAGACCCGGGTTTGCCCTGATACGAAACGCTGACGTGCAGTTAGCAGCGAGGAGTGTGCAATGTAGGCGCCACAGGCATGTGGCTCGCTGCAGAACGGTAGATTATGCGCTGACGACACCCTGTTCCACGTGGAACACCCGCTCGTCGGATAGCACTCTCGGGATCAGTGAGCGATCCAGAAAAGTGATAAAACACTGTGCCTGACTGCGAACAATCTCTTTAGCGAGTGTTTCTCGATAACTCTGGCCCAACTCAGCGGCCATGTCATCAATTAAAAGTATCGGTTTCAGGCCCCGGAGATCATTCAGAATATGCGCCTGGGCAAGCAACAGGGCAGCAGTGAGTATCTTCTGTTGTCCACGTGAAACCCAATCACGGGCTCGGGTTGCTGCGATATTGATCCGGATGTCGGCACGATGAGGCCCGTTTCCGGTAAACCGTGCCTTGACGTCTTGATCGAGCGTTGCTGCCAGGGCAGCGCCGTAACCATCATTTCCGCGCCAACCCGGTTGATATTCAAAAACAAGCGCGTCTTCGCCGATCAGTGCTTCGGTGTTTTCGGGTAGTTGTTCCTTGACGAGTGCGAGGTAGCGCCGGCGACAAGCATCGACGATCTCGCCTTGCTCGACCAGTTCAGCGTCCCAGGCGACGATTTCATGCTTTGGGCGCTGATAGCGGAGCGCGCGATTACGCTGCTTCAAGGCCCGCCGGTAGCGACGCCAGGCCGGAAAGAACGCATGTTCCACGTGGAACACGCCCCAGTCGAGAAAATGACGCCGGTGCTGCGGGCCTTCTTCCAACAGTCGATGGACGTTGGGGTCGATGTGTTGCAGCGGTAAGGCACTAATCAGGTCGTAGCGCCTGGTGGTTGTCTGGTTGTCCAGCTTGAAGGCGGTCTCACGCTTAGTGATATGACAGCCGATCCGGTGGGTCGCGCCGAGGTCGTCGTTCTCGACGAGCGCTCGTACCGTTAACGCGCGGGCATCGTGGTGAATCGCCTGGGACAGTTGGCTCTGCCGAAACGACTGGCCCCGTCCCAGAATATAGATGGACTCCAGAACGCTGGTTTTGCCTGAGGCGTTATCACCGACGATACAGTTGATGCCTGGTGCCGCCTGCAGATCGCATCTTCGGATACAACGAAAATGATCGACGTATAGAGACTCGAGCCGCACAACCGCTGACTAGAGTCGCATGGGCATCACAACGTAGCGACTGCTTTCGTCGCCCACCGCCTGTAACAGCCCGCTGCTATCCGGGCCGGATAGCGCCAACAGAAATTCTTCGCCTTCCATCGCCCCCAATGCATCCAGTAGGTACGTCACGTTAAAGCCGATTTCTAGCGGCTCACCGTTGTACGACACCTCGATCTCGTCTTCGGCTTCTTCACGCTCGACGTTTTGTGCCTGCAGTTTGAGTGTCTGGTCACCCAACGTCAGCCGGACACCGCCGAATTTTTCATTCGACAGAATCGCGGTCCGTGACAGGGCCTGGCGGATCGTATCGCGATGCGCGGTCATTTCCTGCTCCGGCTGTACCGGAATCACGCGCTCGTAATCTGGAAAACGACCGTCAATCAGCTTGGTGGTGAAATTCAGGCCGGGCAGCTGCAGACGCAGGTGCTTGTTGGACAACATCAGGCGAATTTCTGCATCGCTATTGCCGAGCAGTCGCACCAGCTCGGTCACGCCTTTGCGCGGAATGATGGCCTGGGTGGCTTCTTCAACGTCGACGTTGATATCCGCGTCGGCGAGTGCCAGACGGTGGCCGTCGGTGGCCACGCAGCGTACGCGGTCAGCTCGGAGTGCCAGCAGCAACCCGTTGAGGTAATAGCGCACGTCTTGTTGGGCCATCGCGAAATGGGTGCGATCCAACAGCCCTTTGAGCGTGTTTTCCGGTATGGAAATAGTGTGCCCGCCTTCGACCTCATCCAGGTAGGGCCAGTCATCAGCTGATAGCACCGACAGCGTGAATCGAGAACGATTGGACTGAATCTTGGTCTGGTTGCCTTCCTGACGACATTGAATCTCTGAATCGTCGGGTAGACCGCGACATATATCCAAGAGTTTTCGCGCCGGTACGGCAACAGCCCCGGGGGCTTCGATTACTGCGGGGCAGTGCGTGACCAATTCTAATTCGAGATCGGTCGCCGTCAGCGTGAGCTGATTGTTATCGCCCTGTACGAGTACGTTCGACAAGATCGGCATGGTCTGGCGCCGTTCGACGACCCCGATGACAGTCTGCAGGGCAGCAAGTAGGTCTCGACGTTGGACGGTGAACTGCATTGGCTTCGAGCTCCGGGCGCTTGGGCGTAGGCTTGCTGTCTTAAGGGCTTTAAAAAAAGACAGTAGTAATAACAACAGGCGCGATACGAACCTGTTAATAACCTATTTTCATTTTATATTTCAGTTACTTGTAGAGTTATTAACACTGTTCGCTATAGGCCGCACAAGCTGTTGGCGGCGTGTGTGAAAATTGTGGATGAAAATGAGCTTCGAGACGACCTTTGGTGTTCGCATGCGGTTATCCCGGGGTTATCCACAGCTAACTGGTGAGGATGCGACTCAAGTTGACATAATCCTCGTCGAACCGTGTGTCGGTCTCGCGTAGTTCCTTGACCTTGCGACAGGCGTGCAGAACGGTGGTGTGATCGCGTCCGCCAAACCCCTGCCCGATTTCCGGCAGGCTGTGGTTGGTCAATTCCTTGGCCAGCGCCATGGCCATTTGGCGTGGCCGAGCGATGGTTCGCGTGCGCTTCTTGCCCAGCAGATCGGCCAGGCGGATCTTGAAATACTCGGCGACGGTCTTCTGGATGTTCTCGATGGTGACCAGCCGGTCATAGACCGCCAGCATGTCGTAGAGCGCCTGCTTGGCAAATTCCACGGTGATGGCGGCACCGGTAATCTGCGCAGAGGCTTTCAAGCGATGGAGCGCGCCTTCCAGATCGCGCACGTTGGAACGCACGCGCTTGCCGATGAAAAACGCCACTTCCTGGGGAAGCTCAATGCCGTGAAATTCGGCCTTGGACAGCAGGATGGCCACACGGGTCTCCAGCTCCGGCGGCTCGACGGCTACCGATAATCCCCAGGAGAAGCGCGACTTCAGTCGGTCTTCCAACCCGTCAACTTCCTTGGGGAAGCGATCACAGGTGATCACGATTCGCTGGTTGGCCTCGAGCAGCGAGTTGAAGGTGTGGAAGAACTCTTCCTGCGAGCGGTCCTTGCCGGCAAAGAACTGGATATCGTCGATGAGCAGGGCATCGAGCGTGCGGTAGTGCTCTTTGAAACGCTCCATCCGATTATGTCGAATGGCGGTGATCATCTCGTTGACGAAGTGCTCGGAGCGCACGTAGGCAATACGCGCTCGCGGATTGTTGGTCAGCAGCCGATGGCCGACGCTCTGCATCAAGTGGGTCTTGCCCAAGCCCACGCCGCCGTAGATCAGTAGTGGGTTATAGGCCATGTTCTGCGGGTCGGCGGCCTGCTCGGCTGCCGCGCGGGCAATCTGGTTGGACTTGCCCTGCACGAACGACTCGAAGGTATAGCGGGCATCGAGATTGTGGCGGGCGGTGTCGGTCAGCGCGGGGGCATCGCTGGCTGCATCCACCGGCTCATCGACGTGTTTGCCGCCGCCCACCAACACGCGGATACGCCGCGGCGCCTCGCCGAGTTCGGACAGGGCGTTGGCGATGGGAGCGCGCAGTTCACGCTCAACCTGGTCGCGCACCACTTCGTTCGGCGCCATGAGATCCAGCCCGTCGTCGCCAAAACGCGCTTCCAACGGACGCAGCCAGAGATTGACGTCTTTCTCGGGCAGGCGGGTTTCGATATGGGTCAGACAGCGCTGCCAAAGCGTATTGGCCAAATCGGTTGCTCCGTGCCGGCAAGAAAAGACACCCGCGATGGCACGCGGCCGAATAAGTTAACGTACTTGTCACAGCTTATCCACAGCCTTATTCAAGGCTTGCGAAGCAGCCCGGAGACGCATAAAATCCGCGCTCTTTTACGTCAACATGTGCCTTGCCAAGGCGCAGGAGCCTTCTCATGAAGCGCACTTTTCAGCCCAGCAATCTGCGTCGCAAGCGCACCCACGGCTTTCGTGCCCGCATGGCCACCAAGAATGGTCGTCGCGTGATCGCCTCGCGCCGCGCCAAGGGCCGCAAGCGTCTGACGCCGTAAACTGCGGCCCCATGCGAGCCGCGTTCCCTCGCGAGGCGCGTCTGCTCGCCCCGCCGCAGTTCCGGGCGGTCTTCGCCAACGGCGAAAAGTTTGTCAGCCGCGGTTTCGTGGTCATCGCTGCCCCCTCGGCCGCCGGCCGTTCTCGGCTCGGCCTGGCGCTGGCCAAGCGGCGCATAAAGCGAGCGGTGGATCGAAACCGGGTCAAGCGCGTCGCTCGTGAGTCGTTTCGTCACCACCAAGATACGCTGGCCTCGGTCGATATCGTCATACTGGCGCGTAGCCGCACCGATGAGCTGACCAATGCCCAGCTGTTCGAACAGCTCACAGGGCTTTGGTCCAAGATAGCGGCCTCGAAAGCGGTGAACCGGCCAGTGGCTTGTGGTCAAGCCGGCCAGCCTGCAGAGATTTAGTTTACGCCTGCCGCCCGAACGACCATGTCTTAAGCGTCGTTGCAGCGTCCTCTTGCGAACCGGGAATTCTGACCGATGGACAATATTCGCTTTGCCCTGCTCTGTGCCGCCGCGGCGGTCTGTTTCTTCCTGTATCAGGCTTGGCAGACCGACTACGCCGACCAGACCAGCACCCGGGTCACCCAGTCCAGCGATAGCCCGGCCGCAACCCAGGGCAAGGCCAGCGGCGGCGATGATGCCGACGTGCCGGATATCGGCGCACCGTCCAGCCAGGGTTCGAGCACGTCCAGCGACGGCTCCGGCGGCAACGCCTCGCCGGGCGATATGGCCGAAGTGCCCGGGCGCAACAGCTCGCCCGTGGCCCAGGGTCAGAAAGTCCATGTGGTGACCGACAAGCTGGATGTGGTCATCGACACCCAGGGTGGCGCTCTATCCCAGGTCGCACTGCGCGGCGTGCCGTTGTCCTCGGAAAAGCCGGACACCGATCTGCGCCTGCTCAACGACTCCCTGCCCGATTTCTTCATCGAGCAGAGCGGGCTGATTTCCAAAGACGGTGATGCCCCGACGCATACCGCCGCCTTCTCGGCCGAAAAGACCGACTACGCGATGGCCGACGGCCAGGACACGCTGGTCGTACCCCTGAGCTGGACCGATAACGCCGGGCATACGGTCGTCAAGCGCTATACCTTCCATCGCGGCAGCTACAAGATCGGTCTGGACCAGCAGGCCGGCAACCAGACCGATGCCCCCTGGAACCTGTCGCAGTATGTGCGCTACTGGCGTGCGCCGCAGACGGTGACCGGCGATGTGCCGTTCTCGTCGCCGTTTTTCGGCGTCGGCTGGTACCAGGCCAAGGGCGACGATGAATTCGCCTACAAGACTCGTGGTCGTGATGATGTCTTGAGTGATTCACTGACGCTCAACCAGACCGGCGGCTGGATCGCGATGATCCAGCACTATTTCATCGGTGCCGTGGTGCCGCCGGCGGATCAGCAGGTGCGTTTCTTTGCCCGCGGCAAGGATATCCAGGGCGCCAACGGCGGATATTCCACCGGCTTCGTGGGCGCCCAGCAGGCCGTGGCTCCCGGCGCGAGTACCGACTTCTCCTCGACCCTGTTCGTGGGGCCGAAGTATCAGGACCAGCTCGATGGCATTGCACCGGGCCTGGATCTGACCGTGGACTATGGCTGGTTCTCGGTGCTGGCGCGGCCGATCTTCACGGTGCTGGAGTTCCTGCACGGGCTGGTGGGCAACTGGGGCCTGGCGATCATCCTGTTGACCTGTGTCATCAAGGCGCTGTTCTACAAGCTTTCGGAAATCCAGTTCCGCGGCATGGCCCGCATGCGCAAGTTCCAGCCGCGCATGGCCAAGCTCAAGGAACAATACGGCGACGACAAGGCCGAGCTGCAAAAGCGCATGATGCAGCTCTACAAGGAAGAAGGCTTCAACCCCATGGCCGGCTGCTGGCCGCTATTGGTGCAGATGCCGGTCTTCATCGCGCTGTACTGGGTGCTGCGTGAATCGGTTGAGCTGCGCCACGCGCCGTTCATGCTGTGGATCAACGACCTGTCGGCGCCGGACCCGTTCTACGTGCTGCCGGTGATCTTCGGCTTGACCATGTTCCTGCAACAGCGCCTTAACGTAAGCGCGGCCATGGACCCCATGCAGCAGCGGGTGATGCAGATCATGCCCGTGGGTATGGCAGTGTTCTTTGCCTTCTTCCCGGCGGGTCTGGTGCTCTACTGGTGCACCAACAACCTGCTGACCATTGCCCAGCAGTGGTATATCTATCGTAAGCTGGATCGTGAAGAAGCCGCCGGTACGGCCAACACCAAGCCGAAGAAGGCCGGCAACAAGAGCTGATGGCCGTAGCCGCGCCGGATACCATCGCGGCCCTGGCCAGTGCGGCGGGTCAGGCGGGCGTGGCGGTCATTCGGCTCTCCGGGCCCGACGTGCCGGCTATCGTCACCGCACTCACTGGGCGTCTGCCGGCCCCGCGCCACGCCGCGCTGGCCGGCTTTCTCGACGAACACGGCCAGGCCATCGACCGCGGGCTGGTGTTGTATTTCCCGGCTCCTGCCTCTTTCACCGGCGAGCATGTCGCCGAGCTGCATGGCCACGGCTCCCCGGTGCTGGTGGATCTGTTGCTGGCGCGTCTGGTGGCCCTCGGCGCCCGACTGGCCGGGCCCGGCGAGTTCTCCCAGCGGGCGTTTTTAAACGACAAGCTCAGCCTCGATCAGGCCGAGGCCATCGCCGATGCCATCGCGGCGACCAGTGCCGTAACCGCGCGGGCCGCCGTTCGCTCGTTGGAGGGCGTATTCGCCCGTGACGTGGACGCGCTCGTGGCCGAACTCACAGCACTTCGGGTCTATACCGAGGCCGCGATCGATTTCCCCGACGAAGAAGACGTCGACTTTCTCGGCGACGGCCAGATCCTGGGCCGCCTGGACGCTATTGCAGCGCGGCTGGCCGATCTGCGGGCCGCGGCCGGCCAAGGGGCCGGCTTTCGCGACGGTCTGCGAGTGGTGATTCTGGGCGCGCCCAACGTAGGCAAGTCCAGCCTGCTCAACCGGCTGTCCCGGCGCGATTCGGCCATCGTCACCGCCATTGCCGGCACTACCCGCGACGTGCTCACCGAGCAGCTCTCCATCGACGGCCTGCCGTTGACGCTGGTGGACACGGCCGGCCTGCGGGAGACCGATGACCCGGTCGAGGCCGAGGGCGTACGCCGGGCCCGGGCCGAGATCGCAGGCGCTGATCGCGTGCTGCTGGTCATCGACGACACAGCCGGCGTGACCGCCAATGACGCGGCCTTGCTTACCGAGTTGGCGCCGGCGGCCGGGGTCACGCTCATTGCCAACAAGATTGATCTGTCCACGAACGCCCCCGGTGCCTGTGCCATCGACGGTCATACCGCCGTGCGCGTGTCGGCCAAAAGCGGGGCCGGTTTCGATGCGCTGGCCGCACACCTGAAAGCCCTGGCCGGCGTGGATGACCAGGCCGAGCCGGTATTCGTGGCCCGCCGCCGTCACCTGGCCGCGCTCGACGAGGCCGGCGTGTGCCTGACGACCGCCCGCCAGCGCTTGACCGTAGACGCCGCCGGCGATCTGGTGGCCGAAGAGCTGCGCCTGGCCCAGAACGCGCTCGGGGCGATCACCGGGCGGGTGACCAGCGACGACCTGCTGGGCGAGATCTTCTCGAGCTTCTGTATCGGCAAGTAGGTCGAGGGCGTGTCGTCATAAGATATGACGTCGCATTGCCCGCGCCGGGCGTGTCAGGCAAGGCGCGGGCCGCCGAGCGTGGCTAGCCACGGTCAAGGCCCGGAACGCCGCATGGCGCGTCCGGCGCGGGTAACCCGACGGGTCGGCGGCCAAGCCGCGGCAATCCCGCGTTATCGCTCACTTACGTGGAATGACCACGCGACGCTCGCGATGCCTTGTCTTGCCGTGGCTTGG
>MDSW01119272.1_pt1 | contig 16044 bp, 16 predicted proteins | sample 811171 | NCBI WGS metagenome assembly MDSW01 (sample SAMN05326641, study PRJNA326480) | marine metagenome | isolation source: seawater | place: Atlantic Ocean: North West | collected 2012
ACGGCTTTTGTAGCAGAATATGGATCTGGAAGACCAATCATAGGAATAATGGGTGAGTTTGATGCAAATCCAGGTATATCTCAAAAAAAGCAGCCTACAAAGGAACCTCTTTTAAAAGGAGCTGCTGGCCATGGTTGTGGTCACAATCTATTTGGAACGGCTAGTCTTGGTGCTGCCATTGCTATAAAAGAAATGATTGAGTCTGGAGAGATTTCTGGAACTGTAAGATTTTATGGTACCCCTGCTGAAGAGACAATATTCGCAAAAGTATGGATGGTTAGAGAAGGCTTATTTGACGATCTTGATGTCTGTATGGACTGGCATCCAGGAGATGAAATTGTGGCGAGCACGCAGAGCAGTAAGGCACTTGTTGATTTTAGATTAAAATTTTATGGTGATGCATCGCATGCATCTGGAGATCCCTGGAATGGAAATAGTGCAGTTGATGCCATGGAGTTATATACAACTGGTCTGAACTACTACAGAGAACACGTCAGACCAACTGCTAGGATCCACTATGATATTGAGAAAGCTGGAGATGTTGTGAACGTAGTTCCTGACTATGCTCAGATATGGACTAGGCTAAGGGAGAATGACAAAGAAAATGTGAACATTCTTTATGAAAGATCTAAAAAAATTGCAGAGGCCGCATCGATGATGGCAAATGTTGATTACGAAATGCAATTAATTTCTGGTATTTATGAAATTATCCCAAATAGGTTTGGTGCTGGAATTATTCAAAAGAACTTTGAGATGCTTGGAGAAATTACGTATACAGAAGATGAGATTAATTATGCTAATACCATTCTAAAGGAGACGGGAAAAGAACTTAAGGGTATTGACGGAAAAATTAAACCAATACGACCTACATTACCTGCTCAGGGCGGATCAACTGATGTTGGTGATGTTAGTCAGGTAGTGCCAGTTGTTAGATTAAGTGTTACAGCTGCTGCAAAAGATGGTCCTTGGCATTCTTGGGCTGTAGTAGCTTGCACGGGTATGTCAATAGGACATAAAGGCATGATATATGCGTCAAAAGCTCTTGCGATGACCATGTTAGATCTTTATAAAAGCCCTAAATTAATAGAAGGTGTGAAGGAAGAATTTTTAGAAAGGAAGGGAGATAAAGTTTATGTTCCGCAGATACCTCCAGGCCCACCTAAACTTATTGACTAGTCATTTTTAACATCATACTTCTTTGGAGCAAACAAGAAACCAAAAGCTTTAGCTCCTTCTTTCGTATGGACTTTGTGATGCACATAGTGTGCGTTCATGATTCTTTTCATGTATGCACTTTTAGCTTTAAAACTAATCTTGATTCTTCTGTGGACAATGATATCATGAAAAATAACATACGCAACACCATAAAGAAATATGCCAATTCCAAAATATTTTAATATACCATACGCTTCATATGTAAAGCCAAAATATATTAAAAGTATTGAAGGTATTGAAAATACAACTGCAAATAAGTCATTCATCTCTAGAAAATGATCGTGCTTCTTGTGGTGAGATTTGTGCCAACTCCATAACATCCCGTGCATGATATACTTGTGAGTAAACCAAGCTACTCCTTCCATAAAAATAAATGTACCAAGTACAATAAGTATATTAATTAACATGTATTAAAATTCTAAAATTTTTTCTTTTACCTCTTCCATAAGCCACATTGGTGTTGAAGTTGCTCCACAAACACCTACTTTTTCATTTCTTAAAAACCAGTCTTTTTTTACTTCTTCAGAGGATGATACGAAATAAGAATTATCATTGTTTTTTTTGCATACATTATAAAGTGCGTTACCATTTGAGGATTTAGTTCCCGACACAAAAATTATTTTATCAAAGTTTGTAGAAAAGTCTTGTAACTGGGTATCTCTATTACTTACTTGTCTACATAATGTATCATTTACATTAACTTCAGTCCCAGTTTTCGTCAATTTACTTACTATACTATAGAACTTTTCTTTACTCTTAGTAGTTTGAGTGTAAAGAGTTAAAGATTTAGGTAATGCGTCTAGATCAAGCTCGTTTATATCTTGAAAAACTATAGCATCTTTTCCGGTTTGTCCCATTAGACCCTGAACTTCTGGGTGACCATGCTTACCATAAATATAAATTTTTTCGTCTTTGTCGTGAGACTTTTTAATTCTATTTTGAAGTTTAAGTACTACTGGACATGATGCATCAATTAGGGTGATATTATTTTTTATTGCAAGATCGTATGTTGAAGGTGGTTCTCCATGAGCTCTTATCAATACTTTTACATCATTCATTTCTTTAAGCTTTTCATGGTCAATTATTTCTAGTCCCATTTTTTCAAGCCTATTAACTTCTCTGTCGTTATGAACGATATCACCAAGACAATAAAGTTCACCTTCCTCTTTAAGGATATCTTCTGCCATTTCAATTGCAAATTCTACGCCAAAGCAAAATCCAGATTTAGTGTCAATGGTTACGTCTAAGGATAACATGGTGCAAAGTTACTTTATAAAATTTTTACAATGATTAAGACTTAAATTTTTCATAAAATGTTACATTCATAAGTAATAAAAGCATACTATAGAAAAAATCTTCAAAGGGAATAGTTACAAACCTGATAAAAAGATTCTCCTCATTATTATACCATACTACTGGTTCTGTTAGGAAATTAAAATCAAAATTACCATCTGTAAGAATTCCATTAACTATAATAAATGGTATAAGATGAAACAGATAAGAAACAATAAAATTTGCGTGGTAGTCTCGTCTCTTGAATGTACTATACATTAGAAATAATCCACAAAATAGAAAATTCCAAAATGTATAGCTTCTCTCTATGTTAACAATAGAGGTTATAATTAGGATAACTCCAATTCCCATTAAAATATTCCTTGAAATATTTTCATATTTATTTAAACTGAAAAAATATTTTACACTTTCATAAATGAAAACACATGAAAAAGGAATGATTATGAAAAAAAGCCATTCTTCAACAGGTAAATAAAATAAGTTGATATTTGATGTATGAATTTCACTAAACCCCCAGACTCCATTTTTAGTAAAAATTATATCCCAAATAATAAAAAATGATGCTGTAATAAATATTGCTGGAAACAAATATTTGAACTTTGAGGCATAATTAAATCTTTTGTCCCATGATGCTAACAATGGAAAAGATAATGTGAAAAGAAGTAATGTAAAGTATAAAGTCACTTATATAGGATTGAGATATGTTGACAAAAATATTACAAACTTTTTAAAGTTAGATACTCTAATTCTTTCTCTCTTTAAACTATTAGTATCTAATAATTTTATCTTATTTAATAGTTCTCTATAGTAATTATATGATAGGTAAACCCCTGATCTAGCAGTGCTCGGAAGTTGCTTAATTCCAATAAGAGCATGGTTAAAATCCTTTTCAATATCTTCTTCTATTTCAATTTTTTCTACATTAGAAAATGAATTATAGTTTATTCCAGGAAAATAAACCCTTCCTCTCTCATCGTAATCACTTTTAATGTCTCTTAAAAAATTAATCTTTTGAAATGCTGATCCTAAACTTATAGCATAAGGTTCTAGTTTCTGGTATTTTTCTTCATTGTCACAAAAAACTTTAAGGCACATCAGTCCAACAACTTCTGCAGATCCGTATATGTAATTGTTGTACTCATTTTCTGTAAACTTTTTCATTGTTAAATCCATTCTCATGCTATCTAGAAAAGCTTCAATGTGTTTTCTTTCGATATTGAATTTGTTCACTACCATCTGAAAAGAATGAAGCACTGGATTTGTTGAGAAATTATTATTTATAGAAGTGAACGTATCTTTTTGAAACTGAAGTAATATTTTCTCCTTATCAAGATTATGGAAAGTATCAACAATTTCATCTGCGAAACGAACAAAACCATAGATACTATAAATATACTTGTGAATACTTTTATGAAGAGTATTTATCCCTAATGAAAATGAAGTGCTATAACTTTTTGTTATAAGCTCACTGCAGTTAGCGCTAACATCGTTATAAAGTTTTATGGCACTGTCCATATGGCTACCCTCTACACTTACTTATAATTTTATTTTTGAATTCTATATCTGACTTAATTATGTCAAAAAAGGATTTTAGATAAGAACTAATTCTGTTAAATTCTTTATCAGAAAAGTTTTCTTTATATGAATTTAACTTACCAAAAATGTTTTCTTCCTTAGATATATAAAACTCTCTCATCCCAGCAAATACTTCAGGGTCTCTCCGGCAGAGACCTCGATAAACCCTTTCAGTCACACTTGATATTTTTAGCATTGGATTTGGTTTTGCGTAATATGCATTAACTAGCCCACTATGATCAAAATCATATGGTATAGCAACGAGTTTTTTGCCATTGAAAAACATTTCAGTATTATGTTGATAAGCCATAGACCAATCCGTATTTCCAATCATGTATGAGAACAGTGTAAAATTAATTGCAGATGAGTCGGACACTATCATTGGACTCACCCTTCTCTTCGGGAATTTTTTTATGTCATGTCTTTTAGCAACTTTATTATCATCTTCAATTAAGAAAGCAAACATTGTATGCTCAATTTCTTTGCTTCCTTTCTTCTCAATAATTTTTAGAGATATTGGCTGAGTCTTAAGATGTACCTCAGATAAATCTTCAAAAAACTTATAAGCTAACATCTCTTTATAAATTAACTCATCTTTTCCTTTCTCGTTTTGACAAGGAACTACTAGCTTAAGTTTTCTGTTTTCTTCAAATATTGTATTTTCTGCTTGCTTCTTTCTAATCTCTATACGCATTGGCTTGAAGTAACATATTTTCTTTCTAAAATTACCTCTAACTCTAATCCTAACTGTTATAGAATCTTCATCAATCCCATTTCCAGAAAAAATCATTTTAGACTTAATGTAAGTGGAATCATTTGTATTTTTATAAAGATCTTTGAAGTCAAAAGATAGCTGAGCCTTTAAATTTAAATCCTCAGAAAATAATTTTTCATTTTGATTTTGTGCAATTATTTGAAAATTAAAAAAATATAAAGTAAATAATAATAGAATTTTTTTAGTTTGTTTATTAAATTTCATTTCTATGACATTAAGAAAGTATACAAGTGCATTAAATTTTAGAACTCTAATTTCTGTAATTATTTCTTTGATTGCAACATGGATTGCATATAAGTATAATTTATCATTTAATCTTGATTTAACCTTGATTTCAATAGCTGTAGTATTTCCACTGGTTTTTACACTTGGTAGTGCCTTTCAGAGGAGAGAAAAAGCTCTTGAACACCTTGGTAGAGCAAAAGGTTCCTTAGCCGCAATCAAGTATATTTTTTCAGTTTCAAAAGTTTCAGATAATGAAAAGAAAAATATTGAGACTCAGGTAAAAAAAGTAAAGTCACAGTTAATAAAATATTTATATTCTAACTCTAATGATAGAGGTGAGCTAAATAAATCAATTAATGAGATCAAAGTATTCATTGATAAAAATAGAGAGTTTTTAGGTAGGAGTATTTCGGTAAGAGTTTATAGACTTATGAGAGACGTTATTATGGGAGTCGAAAATTCAATTTCAATTAAACTTCACAGAACTCCTCAGACAATTAGAGCTTATTGTGAGTTGTTTATCTATATATTCCCATTTTATTATGCACCAACTTTAATTTTCAATCTTGGAACTGCATCTATGGGATTTGAGATAGGTTCAACATTTGGTGGTTCAGAAGTTTTTGATACTACATTTTTAGTTTATGCGCTAAATGTAATTATATCGTTTATATTAATTTCTCTCTTTAACGTCCAGGAACAAATAGAAAATCCTTTTGATGGTGATGGGATGGATGATATTCAACTTGATAATTACGAGTTGGAATACTAATTGTTTATATTCTTTTCAACTTGATTAGCAACTACATGACCAGAAATTAAAGAAGGAGGAACACCTGGTCCAGGAACTGTTAATTGTCCACAGAAAAATAAATTTTTTAACTTTTTATTTCTTAGCGAAGGTTTCAGAATTGCAGTTTGAAATAAAGTATTAGCAAGGCCATAAGCATTGCCTTTAAATGAATGATAATCTTTCTTGAAATCTCTAATTGAATAACTTTTTTTATAAACAATATGATCTTTGATATTTTGATTTGTTAATTTTTCCAGCCTCGAAATAATCAGCTCAAAATATCTTTCTCTGATAATTCTATTATCCTCTAAATCAGGCGCTGTAGGCATAAGAAGAAACATGTTTTCATTTCCCTTTGGTGCTACCGAAGTATCGGATTTAGATGTAAATGATGCGTAAAATAAAGGTTCTGATGGCCACCTTGGTGTAGAATAAATTTCTTCAGCATGTTTCTCAAAATCTTTATCAAAGAATAGGCAATGGTGAGATACATTTCTTAATTTTTTGTCTAAGCCTATATAAAATAATAATGATGATGGCGCTAGAATTCTTTTGTCCCAGTAGGTTTCAGAGTAATTTCTAAATTTTTTGTCTAATATCTTTTGATCGAAATGGTTGTAATCACCAGAACAGATAACATAGTCTGCATCGTAAGTCTTCTTCGTAGTAATTACGTGAGATATTTTTCTTTTTGAATACGAAAGTTTTGTTACTTCCTCATTTGTATAGAACTTAACTCCTTTTTCTTTTGCTAAATTAACCATAGCTTCTACTACTTTATACATTCCTCCTTCTGGATACCATGTGCCAAGTTTTATGTCTGCATAATTCATAAGGCTATATAGAGCAGGAGTGTTTCTCGGTGTAGCTCCCAAGAATAAGATAGGAAACTCAAGGAGTTTAATAATTTTATCATTTTTAAAAAACTTACGAATATGTTTATGCATGGACTGAAAAATATCCAATTTAAAAATTCCTGATAAAGTTTCTTTGTTTAGAAATTCTGTAAGAGATAAACCTGGTTTGTAGACTAGTTTTTCAATTCCAACTTTATATTTATTTTCAGCTTGATTTAGAAATTTATCAAGTTTATCTCCACTACCTTCTTCTAAATTTTCTAATAATTCTTTTAGTGAATCATAATCTGATGGAATATCAATTATTTCATCATCAAAGAACACTCTATATGATGGGTCTAATCGTTTTAAGTTTAAGTATTCGTTTATGTTCTTGTCAAAATCTTTAAAATATTTTTCAAAAACATCTGGCATCCAATACCAAGATGGCCCCATGTCAAACGTAAAACCTTTAGACGTGAATTGTCTTGCTCTTCCACCTAATTTAGAGTTCTTTTCAAGAACGAATACACTATGACCTTTATCTGCCAAATATGTTGCAGATGACAATCCAGAAAACCCGCTACCAATTACACAAATATTTTTTTTATTTTTCATCTATACTTAAATAGCAATTAACCCATTCATCATCAAAGGTCATGTTTAGCTTTTTATAGAAGTTTATTCCTGTTTTGTTCCAGTCTAATACCTGAAGAGAAATACCAGTGCATGAAGATTTTTTAGCAAATCTTTTTACTTCCTCAAATATTTTAATTCCTACACCTTTCCTCCTAAACTTATCAGTAACAATTAGATCTTCTATGTATAAGTTCTTTCCTTTCCACGTAGAATATCTAAAAAAAGTTATTGCCATACCTACTATTTTAGTATCAGATTCAGCAACAAATAAGTTATATACCGGAGACTCTCCAAAACCATCATTTTCAAGTCTTTCAACGGTATTTGAAACTTGATCAAGAGCTTTCTCAAATTCTGCTAGCTCTTTAATTAAGTTTAGAACTTGGGGTATATCTTTTTTAATTCCCTTCCTGACAATCATAAATTAATTTTTTTAAACCCAGTATACTCATGTAAAACTTCAGGTAAATTAATTTCATTTCCATTTTGGTGTGTTTCTAAAATTGCAGCTACAATTCTAGGAAGTGCTAAAGCAGAACCATTTAAAGTATGTGCAAGAAATTTATTTTTTCCATCCCTAATTTTAAGATTCATTCTGTTTGACTGATACGTCTTGAAATTACTAACAGAACTACACTCTAACCATCTTTCTTGCCCAGGGGAATAGACTTCGAAATCATAAGTAATGCTCGAAGCAAAACCTAAATCTCCAGCACATAATAAAAGTTTTCTATAAGAAATTTTAAGAGATTTTATTAGGCTTTCAACATAATCACACATTGATTCTAAAGCCTTTTCAGAGTTTTTTTCTTTTTCAATTTGAACAATTTCGACTTTATCAAATTGATGTAATCTATTCAACCCTCTAACGTGAGCTCCCCATGAACCTGCTTCTTTTCTAAAACATGGTGTATAAGAAACATTTTTTATAGGAAGGTCATTATCTTCAATAATGTTTTTTCTATAAATATTTGTTATTGGAACCTCAGCGGTAGGTATCATAAATAAATTCTCATTTTCTATTTTATACATCATACCTTCTTTATCTGGTAGTTGACCAGTTCCAAAACCAGATTTATCGTTTATTAAAATAGGTGGTTGAATCTCTATGTATCCATTTTTTTCAGCTTCATCCAAAAAATAATTAATTAGTGCTCTCTGCAATTTTGCTCCTTGATTAATGTAAATTGGGAAACCAGCGCCTGTAACTTTATTTCCATTATCAAAATCAATCAGATTAAAGTCTTTAACCAATTCCCAGTGAGGCTTTAGCTTTTGTTTATTGAGTATAGAAATTTCACTTTTTGATATTTCAATATTATCATCTTCAGAATTTCCATCAGGAACTTTATTGTCTGGAACATTAGGGATATTAACAAGGATATTTCTGATTTCTAATTCTTTATTTTTAAGTTCTTCTGTAATAGATTTACTTGAATCTTTAATTTCAGCAGATTTTTTTTTAAGATCTTCAACATTGTGATTTCCAGATTTAATTTTAATTCCAATTTCCTTTGCTATTGAGTTTGACTCTGAAAATAATTTGTCGAGTTTGGTTTTTATTGATTTTCTATTGTCATCTAGAGTTATGAGTTTATTTAGATTATCTTCTATATTATCTAACCCTCTTTTCTTTAAAGACAAAATATATTCTTCTTTTCTCTTTCTTAGCTCATTTAACTCTATCATAATTTGAAATTTTATATGAAGTTAGCATGAATGGTAATAAAAGTTCAATCTAATAAAAATTAATTTTTTTTTTGACAATATGCATAATAATGGTATCATTGCGGTGTCAATTGTTATTAGGAAACCCTAATACATCATTCAATTACGAATTATTAATCAACTAAAATTTCACAGATATGTATACAATGGACGAGTTAAATGATAAGTTATTATCAGAACTAAAAAATATTACAGAAGAACTTGGTATTAAGGGAGCTTCTAAGCTTTCAAAGCAAGATCTTATATATAAGATATTAGATGAACAGGCAATTTCTAAGCCAAAAAAATCATCTTCTAAAAAAACTTCTCCTGCTTCAAAGTCTCCTTCAAAAACAAAATCAAATGTTTCTACAAAAAGACCTAATCCTAGATCTAACCCAAGGTCAAGTGATAGGACTAATGATAGGTTTAGGGCGCCAAAAAACCCAGAATATGAAAAGAATGTTAAAGAGTTTGAAGGTGTTATAGAGAGCGAAGGTGTTTTGGAAATGATGCAAGACGGATATGGTTTTTTAAGGAGTAGCGATTATAATTACCTTGCAAGTCCTGATGATATTTATGTTTCTCCATCTCAAATTAAATTGTTTGGTTTAAAAACGGGAGATACTGTATTTGGTAAAATTAGACCTCCTAAAGAAAATGAAAAATACTTTGCTTTGATAGAGGTATCAAAAATTAATGGAAAATCACCTGAAGAGGTAAGAGATAGAATTCCTTTCAAGTACTTAACTCCTCTATTTCCAGAAGAGAAGTTAAATTTAAGTACAAATCAAGATAATTATTCAACAAGAATTCTTGATTTATTTTCTCCAATTGGTAAAGGTCAAAGGGGTATGATAGTTTCACAGCCTAAAACAGGAAAAACAGTCTTACTTAAACAAATTGCTAATGCTATAGCTGAAAATCATCCTGAGGTTTATCTTATGATCTTACTTATTGATGAAAGGCCAGAGGAAGTTACTGATATGGCAAGAAGTGTGAAGGCAGAAGTTGTTTCTTCAACTTTTGATGAACAAGCTGAAAGACATGTTAAAGTTGCTAATATTATTTTAGAAAAGGCAAAAAGAATGGTAGAGTGTGGTCATGATGTGGTGATATTGCTAGACTCAATTACTAGACTTGCAAGAGCACATAATACTGTTATTCCATCATCAGGAAAAATACTTTCAGGTGGTGTTGATGCTAATGCATTACATAAACCAAAAAGATTTTTTGGAGCTGCTAGAAATGTTGAAAAAGGGGGATCTCTTACAATTATTTCAACGGCATTAATTGAAACTGGCTCTAAGATGGATGAGGTTATCTTTGAAGAATTTAAGGGAACGGGTAATATGGAACTTCAATTAGATAGGAAACTTTCAAATAGAAGAATTTATCCTGCAATTGATGTTACTGCATCAGGTACTAGAAGAGAAGACCTCCTTATGGATAAGGATGAGCTTTCTAGGCTTTGGATACTTCGAAAGTATTTAGCTGATATGAATTCAGTTGAAGCAATGGAATTTCTTTTATCTAAAATAAAAGGAACCAGAAACAATGAAGAGTTTCTCGTATCAATGAACGGATAAAATTTTAACTTTTCTAAATTTTTTCTATTAATTAATAAATTTAATTTCTAGATTTATTTTCATGTTTTTTGAAACAGAAAATCTAGATAATACAAAGGTTTTTGATATAGTGTCAAATGACTTTATGTATGCAAAAGCTTTAAATTCTTTTGGTATAGACTTTTATGATAATTACGATCTAACTATAGATGAGGTTTGTAAAAAGAAAGGGCTTTCAACCAATTCAATTTATAGTTATAGAGTTGCAATGGATGAGTCTTTTGATTTAGATTTATCAACTCTTAAATCTTCTCCAATTAATCTTGTTATTGAGTATCTAAAACACAACCACAGTTATTTTATTAAAAACAAACTTCCATACATTAAAAACTTAATAAATAGCTTATCGCTTAATAATAAGAAGTATAGCTTTTTTAATGATTTAAAATTTATTTTTCCCCTTTTTTATGAAGATTTTGTTGAGCATATCCTAGAGGAGGAGAAGTATATCTTTTCTTATATTCAAAAACTTCATCAACTAGAGAATAATAGTAAGAGTCATGTGAAATTGTTTTTTGAAATGAAAAAGATATCATTAAATAATATTGCAAAAGAACATTTGAATGAAGATTCAGAAATGGCGGGAATTAGAGGTCTCACAAAAAATTACTCCATTGAAAATATTGACGATTTGCATTTAAAGGTCATATTTCTTGAACTAAAAGCATTCGATAAAGAACTTGATATTCATTCTAGGATAGAGAATGAAATTCTTTTTCCAAGGGCTCTCGAACTTGAAAAAAATGTTTCGGATAAGATAAGAAATACATCATTTCTTAATTAATGGGAAGAATTCTTTGTTTTGACTATGGGCTAAAAAGAATTGGGGTGGCAGTTACTGATGAATTAAAAATCATTTCCTCACCTTATGATACTATTCCAACATTAAAGATTTTTAATTTTATTTCAGAATACATTTCTAATAATAATGTGGATCAATTTGTTGTAGGATTACCTTATGATTTAAAGGGCAATGAAACAGATGCTACTAAACATACTTTAGACTTTATAAAATTATTAAAAATTAAATTTCCAACAATTTCTGTGGATTCATATGATGAAAGGTATACCTCTAAAATTGCTAAAGACTCTATCTTAAGTATGGGAAAATCCAAAAAGTTTAGACAAAATAAAAGTAATGTCGATAAAATTAGTGCGTCAATTATATTACAGTCATATTTGAAAAGGAAAAATTTATGATATATCCAATAATACTTTATGGAGATTCTGTTTTAAGAGAGAAATGTAGTGATATAATTAAAGGTGAAATTGATACTAAAATTCTTTCTGATGATATGTTTGAAACAATGAGTCACGCAGATGGTATTGGGTTAGCTGCACCTCAGATTGGTATTCCTAAAAGAATGTTTGTGGTTGATGGTTCATCATTAGATGATAAAGATTTGTCTTCATTCAAAAAAGTTTTTATTAATCCAAAGATTGAAGATCAACATGGAGACGAATGGGAGTTTGAGGAAGGCTGTCTTAGTATTCCTGGGGTTAGAGGTGTTGTCTTAAGAAAACCGAATATTACAATAAGTTATTTTGATGAAAATTGGATTTCGAGAAAAGAAAGTTTTAGTGGTATGAAAGCTAGAGTTATTCAGCATGAGTATGATCACATTGAAGGGAAGTTATTTGTTGATTATCTTTCACCTCTAAAAAGAAAACTTATTAAAAATAAATTATCTGAGATATCAAGAGGAAATTGTGATGTTAGTTATCAAGTAAAGGAACCATGATAGATAAAACCTTAAATAAAATATATTCTATTTTTAAAAAATCATCTGGTATTTGTACAGATACAAGAAAATTAAAAAAGAATTCAATATATTTTGCTTTAAAAGGTCCCTCTTTCAATGGTAATAATTTTGCAAAAGAAGCATTAGTTAAAGGTGCTATATTATCTGTTGTTGATAATAAGGATTTAGAAGGAATATCTGATGAAATTATTTATGTTGATGATGTGTTGAGCACATTACAAGGTTTAGCTAGGCATCATAGAAAGAAATTCAATATACCTTTTATCGGATTAACTGGATCAAATGGAAAAACAACAACTAAAAACTTAATAGAAAAGGTATTAAGTATAAAGTATAAGGTTAGGGCAACTCAAGGTAATCTAAATAATCATATAGGGGTTCCTTTGACTGTATTAAGTGTTTCTGAAAATGATGAAATTGCTATTATTGAAATGGGTGCTAGTGCTGTTGGAGAAATTAAACTATTATCTGAAATTTCAAGACCTAATGTTGGTCTTATCACAAACATCTCAAATGCCCATATCGGTGGATTTAAAGATTTTGATGGTGTTATTAGAGGGAAATCAGAACTATTTGATTTTTTGCTAAAAAATGAGGGGCAGGTGATTATTAATAATTTTGATTCTACAATAAAAAATTTTTCAAAAAGATTTAATAATTCCATTCATCTTGAAGGTCCAAATTCTATTGTTAATGTTAAGCTTATAAAATCAACGCCAGATATAAAATTTCAAATAAATAACAATAAAATCTTTTCTTCAAATTTGTTTGGAGATTATAATTTTGAAAATATTTTATTTGCCTTGACACTAGGAGAATACTTTAATATTGATATAGAAAAATCTTCAAAAGTTATTTCTGAATTTAGATCTGACAATAATAGATCTGAAAAAATTTATCATAAATCAAATTGTATTATTTTGGATGCATATAATGCTAATCCTTATTCTATGGATAAAGCAATTAATGCTGTTTATAATTTTGAGAGTAAAAATAAGGTTTTGATTCTAGGAGACATGAACGAACTAGGTAATTATTCAGAGGAGGAACATATTAAAATTGGAAAGCTAACAAAAAAATTAAAAATTCAGCATTTATTTTTTGTTGGCAGTAAAATGAAATCTGCTTTTAAAGAAAATCCAAATTCTAATTGGTCTAAAAAAGTTGACGACCTACTTAATAAATTAAAAAAGTTAAGTTTTAAAGATTCAGATATTTTAATTAAAGGATCAAGAAGTATTGAGCTCGAGAAAACATTAAAAACTCTTAAGCAAATATCAGTTTAATATTTGTTGTAAAGAGTTTTATTCCAATAGCTAACAAAATTATCCCAAAAACTTTCCTGAGAATATTAATTCCCTGGCTTCCTAATATTTTTTGAATCTTTTCAGAAGATTTTAGAACTATATATACTAAAATCATGTTTAGTGTAATTGCTAATATAATATTGATATCATCATATTCTGATTTTATGGATATTAAAGTAGTTAGTGTTCCTGGGCCTGCTATTAATGGAAAAGCTATAGGAACTATAGATGCTGTTTTAGGGTTGCTGTCTTTATAAAGTTTAATACCTAAGATCATCTCTGTTGCTAAAAATAAAATGATAATTGATCCGGCAACTGCGAATGAGTTAATATCTACTCCTAGTAGGTTCAAAATAATCTCTCCAACAAATAAAAACACAATCATTATTACTACAGATACAATCGAAGCTTTTTCAGATTCAATTACCTTGTATTTTTCTCTTAGTAAAATGATCAAAGGTATATTGCCAATAACATCAATTATAGCAAACAAAATCATTGTTGATGAGATAAATTCTTTTAAGTCAAAATTCATAAGTCAAAAATTTAGCGCGCAAATATATAGTTTTAATCTTAAAAGAAAAATGCCCCAAAAGAGGGGCACTAACTAACTAACCAAGTCTGTGTTTTTAAACCAAACTATAAAAATGAATATTTAAAATTATAAATATTTTAATATTATAACTATAAATATGAAATAATTATATTTTATTAAATAAAATATTATGTTTTGTATAAAAAAATGATTTTATTTTGAAAAAAATTAAATTTTTTATCAAAAAAAAGGATAAAATTAAAAAAAATTAAATGGCAATTATTTTACAACAGATGAAACAACTAACCTTCTAAAAATATTAGATGAATTATCAGGAATGTTTTGTGTCTGTTTAAATATCACGCCAATTACTTTATCATTTGGGTCTGCAAAGTAACTAGTGTTCCAGTATCCTCCCCATGAAATAGTTCCAGCTGTTCCTGTGCCTCCACTTTTTAAATCTTTATCTAGAACGACTCCAAAAGCTAATCCAACACCGAAACCAAATTCTTCTGGTAATTGGTTTTGAAAAATCAAATCATTAGTTTGTTTACTAATAAAACTATTTCCTTTGTAATTTCCATTATTTATAAAAACCGATAAAAACTTATAATAATCTTCTACTGTACTTGATAGACCACAACCTCCAGCAAAAAACTTTTTTTCTCCTTCTACCGGATAATTTTCATTAAATCTATCATCCTTAAAGATTACCCACTCATTTTCACTTTTAGTTAGTACTGGAACTAATCTGTCTTCTTTTTCAGAAGGTAAATAAAAATAAGTATCATTCATTTCTAAAGGTTCAAAAATTTCCTCTCTGAAAAATTTATCTAATTTTTTTCCTGACACTATCTCTATCATATAACCTAAAACATCAAGCCCCATTCCATAAGTGAATTTTTCTCCGGGTTCGTGATGTAATGGAACATCAGCCAAATTTTCTATAGCTTCTCCAATTGAAACATCTCCATCACAGAAGCACATTACTCCATTTTTCATAAAGGATTGTTTTTTCTTATGATAAATTGCTTTAATTGATGGGTTACCATCTATAAAGTCATAACCAATACCTGAAGTATGAGTTAGAAGTTGTCTAACGGTAATTTTTTTTGATGTTGGTTTTGATGTGTATGAAGAATCTTTTTCATTAAAACTCTCGAAAATTTCTACATCTTTAAATTCTGGGATATATTTTTCTATCGGATCATCTAGATATATTTTGCCTTTTTCCCATAGTTTAAGAACAGCGACAGATGTAATTGCCTTAGTCATTGAAGCTATTCTAAAAATATCATCATCCTTATATTTTTCCATAGTTATAGGATTTTTCACTCCAAATGCTTTTTTATAAACAATACCTTTGTCATCACCAACTAAGACTACTGCTCCCGGTAAATTATTTTCTTCAATATCTTTATTTAATAATTCTTCAATTGAGTTTAATCTATTTAGATCAATTTTTGTATTATTTGAATTGGTACAACCGATTATTAATACCACTAAAAAAATATATAACTTGCTTTTCATATAAGTAATTTGTTTAACATTTTAAGTTAATAAATTAATTTATTATGAGAGCTAACCAAACTATAAATTATAATTATATCATATTTCTTTTAGGTTTAATGATCACATTTTTATCATGTAAAAATGAAGTAGTTGATTTTAAAGATTTATGCCCCAGTACCTCTGAAGGTTTTATAGTTGATGAGAATGGATGTAAAATTCAAAATGAGTTTGACGCTAATTA
>MDSW01200300.1_pt1 | contig 16042 bp, 12 predicted proteins | sample 811171 | NCBI WGS metagenome assembly MDSW01 (sample SAMN05326641, study PRJNA326480) | marine metagenome | isolation source: seawater | place: Atlantic Ocean: North West | collected 2012
CTGTAAATCAGTTCTTACCGAATTAACTTCCTCGTCATATTTGACAAAATGCCATACTAAATCCACTTTTTCAACTTCAGGATAATTTTGTTTAATTCCCAGTGCATAGATTGCTAATTGTCTATCTATGTCTGCGGCAGATTGTGTCATAACTCTATTACTTGTTTTGTAATCGTGAATCTCAAAATGATTACCATTTTTTTTATCTAATCTATCTATATAACCAATCATTTTCTTCCCTTCAGGGAGATCTATGTATATCCTCTTTTCAAGACCCATAACTGTCGATTGATCAAAAGGCTTGTACCTTTCATAATACATATCTATGCAAAGCCTACCAATCTCTTTGTAATGTTTTGAATCAAATTCTCTTTTAATTACGCGAATCTCATTATTCCAGCTAGATTTCCATCTTTTTTCATAATAATCAATTACCTCTTTTTTAGTAGCTAAATCATGATTGATTGCAGTGTCATAAAGCCATTCAATCGCTTCATGCACAACTTTCCCCATATATGATTCAATAGAAGGACCTAACAGAGGGACGGCTTTGTCAATATATTTCAGTTTGTACTGAAATGGACAATTCTCATAAGTGCTAATTCTACTGTGTGAATATACTACCACAAAATGCTATTAGAATGCTTAATTAAAGGTAAATCTCCAAATACTAATTGCTTAAATAAATAAAGTTTATTTCAATTCTCAATTATAACTTTTTGTCCTGGAAGGTCCTGAAACGTTTTACTATTTTTATCAATCACATCTTCCCCCGTAAGAATCCATAGAATAGGTAATTTTGGTTCAACGGAGGGTGTAGCTGCTTGTCCATCTGTAAAATAAATAATTCCATCTATTTGTTGACGTAAGTGGGCTGACTTGGATTTAACCCATCTGTTTTTTTCCCAGTGAGTGATACCTGCTTCTTTACTATAGGTATGCCCCTCTTGATATGATTGAGTTGTACCGCTACGATCTATTTCCAGGCCATTTGCATAATTAATTAGTTCGTTATAATCTGTTCCTCCTCTACCTTTAACTTCAATCTTACCTTCTGGTAAAGGGAAAGGATATATTCTTTGTATCCATTCATCTACTTCAGCTACTAAAATTTCAACCTGCTTTTTTTGTAAGTGATAAAGTTCATTAAAAAATACAGGAAGGTCTTCATCGGTTCTAATGGAACCAGATGTATCTATTGCGACCAATAAACTTGATCTCTGACGAACTTTCAACCCGGGATATTTAGATTCCCAAATAGGAATAAAATGACCCTTACTATCTTTGAGAGGTATACCGTCTTTAGTTTCATACATTGGTTTACCGTCTGGCCAATGTGCTATCTTTTTGTATCTTCTACTTGGTCTTTTTAGTGTATTTGATAAGTATGTATTCTGACTATTTTCTGTAAATAGACGAAGAAAACGACGCCAGTCTACTTTTGGTTTTCTACTCTTCATGAATTCTTTCAAGTAATCCATTAAACTACCTGGTAAATCTCCCCAAGTATCGGTTGAATCTAACCTATTGACTGCATTAACTATTTGCCTATCAACCCATTCTTCGAGAGCTTCTTTTTGAGAATCTGAAGTTTTATCTAATTCTCCCCAAAAACCATGGTAACCTCCTCTTGCCCCCGGACCTTGTGAAAGGCCATCTTGAAGATTTGACCAAGATTCAGAAGAACCTGAACCACCGTCTGTTCCTTGGCCATCACCTTGTCCTTCTCCGTCTCCTTGACCTTCTTCATCTCCTTGAGTTTCTCCGCAATGTGGGCATTTTACGTCAGAATCTGAGGCTCCAGAGTCTCCAACATCATCACCTTCACCTGAACCACCTGAACCTGAGTCTCCAGAGTCTCCAACATCATCACCTTCACCTGAACCACCTGAACCTGAGTCTCCGGAGTCCCCAACACCATCACCTTCACCCGAACCACTTGAACCTGAGTCTCCGGAGCCCCCAACACCATCACCTTCACCCGAACCACCTGAACCTGAGTCTCCAGATTCTCCACCATCATCTTCACCAAATAATTGACCGCAATTAGAGCAAGTAGACTGAACAGACTGGCTGCCTTGTTCTTGGCCTTGTTCTTTTAAGAAATCATCCAGCTTGTCATAGTAATAACTTACATCCATTTCTGTTCTAAGATTTAGGTCTGGAAAGAATTCCAATTTTAAAGCTCCATCAATTAACCAATTGTTCTCAATATACTGATTTACAACTAAATCTGCTGCAATATTGAATAATTTAGGATTAGGATATCTTAAACGGCCTCCGATTTTCTCTTGAGCTCTAGTCAAATGTTTAAAAACTACATGTAGAACTTCATGTTTTATGCATCCCATCCTATGTTTCTTTTCGTTTAATTCTTCATTCCAAAAATTAGGATTTATACCCATAATGACTTTGTCATCATCTGAAGGACGAACCCACAAAGTCGGTCCCTCATCAGATAATTCACGATTTATACTTAATAAGAAATGACCAAAGAATGCATCTTTCATTATCAAATCAATGCAAGTTGATGAAATTTGATCTTGTAACTTGGCAGTATCGTATTTATTCTTCAACTCATCTTACCCAAAATATCTTTTGCCAATTCAGGATCCTCAAAAATAGTTGTTATCATTTTACGATTTTTCTTTAGAGTGTCACTGGCCTCTTTATCATTAAACGCTTTTATTGCAAAATTATACAAGTCTTTACCTGCAGCAACACGAAGATCCAAAGGTATTGCATCTAATTTTAAATATTTAACAACGTTATCTTTCTGTTTTTTTACAAAAACATCCTCCATGATATAGAGCTTATTTATCAATCTCTGTGTAATAATATTTGCAATATCTACTCTCTTAACGCTCTTACCATCACTAGGCGCTACTAATGAGGACATTCTGTCTTCAATATCTTTAAATTTCTTAGAATCAAGAATCTCATTTGGTTGAACTATTTTGGACCATGAATTTCTAACAAATTGCAAAAATTCTGCAACTGTTTCTGGATCAAGACACGATCTGCCTATAGTAGTTACTAAATCTGCATTATCTCTATTTCTTAAATCATCTATGCCTTCTATTGCATTGAAGAATTGAACTAGCGTTCTTGGTGTAGTTCTTTTACCAGTCATCAGTTCAGGATAACCTAAAACAAAACTTATCCCTCGAGGATCAATATGCTGAGACTCAGCCCATCTTGCCCAAACTTTTTCATCATATCTCATCTCAATATGAAGCATTCTAGTCATCATTGCATCATCCATTTCTTTAACAATATATTCGCCACCTGGTGGATTTGCTGTCAAAACTATATGCCATTCTTTTGGCATTGGCCATGAGGCTAATTCATAGTCTTGTAAAAGTTGCATAAGGCCGCTGATAATCCTTATATCTGCCCTATTTGCGTCATCTATCAAAAAAATACCTGGGCCATTCTTTCCAGTTTCTTCAAACCGTTTCTGTTCTACCTTAAAAGGCGTCCATTCTGGTGGAACTAAAATTGTCTTATCATCACTAGGGTCATCCAAAACACCAGGATCTATAGAGGGCATACCAAGAAGATCCCCCATCTCTTCAAACTGTGCTGGAGCTATACTAGTGAATAGCCATTTATCGCTCTCATCCCTTTCCTCTTCCATACTAAGTTCATTCGCAACTGATTTTAACATTTCAGTTTTACCTATTCCATGCGGCCCCCAAATACAAATTGGAACCTTCTTGCGTCTACCTAACAATCCCTTAGATATCGATTCTGAATTATCAATGTTCCACTGTTCCATTTTTTGATTAGATTTTATCATGTTCTTTGCAAAAGACTTAACTTTTTCTGCATTTGCGACTATTCCGTAGGATTGCTCACCACTAATCATAGATAGTTAAGGGCATAGTGCAAATAATAATTTCCTCTAATTTAATTTCTCAAGTGCCTTTCTAGCTTCTTCACGAGGCCATTCATGTTTATCGTCCAATAGTTTTTCTAAGTAATCTGCATATTTAGCTTTTCCAATATTTCCTAATGCCTCTGCAGCATACATTCGCACACCCCATTCTCTATCATTCAAAGATTCTATAATTTTATTAGAAGCTACAGAACCTCCTATTTGACCTAAGGCTTGGATAATCCCTCTGCGCACGTATCTATGTCCATTATTCATATTTTTACAAAGAAAATCAACATCTCCAATCTTAACAAGTGATTCTACAACAGCGTCTCTGACAAATGAATTCAGCGTACTGAGATTCTGAATTAATTGTGCTTTAGCTTCTTTGGAATCTTGCGTTCCTAAATCAAGTACAAATTTGACGTGTTTTTTTTCTTCTTCAGAATACATTCTATTGAATTATCTCTTTAATGTATTTCCGAACATGGGAACTTCGATCCTTAACGTAAGGAGTTGCCATATCTCTTATCTTTTCTCTTGCCTCATCATCAACTAATGTGTATGCTAAATTCAAAAAATGAGCGTAAGCAGTTCGCTCTCCAATATCTTTTGGCTCTTTCTTTACTAGATGTCCTAATGTTGATGCTAAATCAATTTGCAACAAGCAGGTCACTCCACTCTCAAATAATTTTGATTGATTAGACAAACGATGTCTCGTATCGTAGCTAGTTGATTTTTCTTCTTTTGAATCTAATCTTAAAAGATAAATCAGTTCCACTAATTGTTCAATATTAAAGTCAACTTTGGCCTTGTTAATTATTTCAGGTAAGAGTTCCAACATAAACTCAAACTTAAAAGTTTCAACCCGATTTGTAACTAATTCAGAATACTTGTAATACTCACCCCAATAATTATCTGCTGTAGCTTTTCTAAAATCAACTCCATTTTTTTTCATAAACTCAGTAAAGTAGTTATACATTTCCTCTGGTTGATTATTAGAAAGATTTTTGAGTATTGTTTTGTAAATAGATGTGTCTTGTATTAAATCACAGAATAAAAATTTGTAAGATAACAAGCGATTATCATGGACTGAGAAAAAATTTTCTATTATCCTTTCTGCATCTTTCTGGAGATCAGGGTCTATAGAATTCCGGTAACCTGAGCTGTTAGGCCGCTCGAATAAAATGTAAGGCAATCTGCTACAGAAATGCATGAATTCTTTTTCATTAGGAATTGGAAATGCCTCATGACCATAATCAGTAACTAATTCTTTTGCTTTTTCCCTGATATCTTTATTACCATCAAATAGAAAAATAGAATAGATAATAGGTTTAACCTCATCAGGTATTTTGTTACCTTTGGATAAAGATAGGCCCATCATTCGAGTTGCATCTTCATCTGAAAAAAGAAATTTACGAGAATCTTCATTTTTAATTTCTGAAAAATAATTCTTGTAAATATAATGATGACTGCCGAGAAGTTCTTTAATCAATTCAGCTATCTTTATTTTAGTTCCATCATTTTTTACATTAGAATATCGTTCTATCTCATTCTTAGTTAAAGTAATAGGCATTTTTTGTTTAATCCATCCAATCTTTGTTTTATCATCTGGATTATCAAACCAATCATTACCAACACCTAACTTTTCTACAATATCACTTAATTCAGAAGATTTCATCTTTTCTAGTTTATCAAGACTGTCCTCATGATAGAACGGTTTTGTTGAGTTTCCATATCTTTTTGTTTCACTAAAAGAAAAATTATCATCTAGCATGAAATCGAGCCTGTCGATGTCTTCAGTTATTGCAAGTAGTGAAGAAAAAATTATTCGGGAATCATCAGGTGAAAAAAACCGAGAGTTTCCTGATTTAGATGTTGAAAAATTTAAATCCCATTTGTGAATATTTGATAATAGTATGTCGTCATTAGATTCTATTGAGAGGCCTTTTATTAGATCGATAAATTCTTTCTTAAAATCATTTTGTCCAGAAACAGAGATAGTTGGTATCATTAGTATAAGCGACTCCAAGATAGCACTTTCCTTATACTCAAATATTTGTTTTAGATATTTTGGAAATTTGTAATTGTGAGTATCACTATATTCCTGAATTTCTACATTTAAAGCTTGAAGAAGGGTTTTCTTATATTTTTCTAGATTTTCACCACTAACATGGGAATTAAGAGATGAAAGGGTGCTGTAATATGTTTTTCTTTCAACTGAATCTCTGTAAAGTTTTTTCTGCTCATAATCAGGTGTACTGATGGGTTTTAAGTTAAGTATAAGCTCTAGACATTCTGGCTTATTAATCTCAGCTAATTCACTAAAAACATAATCTCTAGCATAGCCCGTAATAGCTAATTTGCAAAGTTCCATTTTAGTTCTACCGGTTTGTTCTAATATTTGAAATGCTAATCTGCCTAGATCTCTGGCCGCTACCCAATTATGTACTTCATCAAATTCAATATTAAGCCAGCCTTGAATTATTTCTAATTCTTCAACATTGGTTGTATAGTATTCAGGTTTAACTTTTATGTTAACTGAAGCATTGCGAACTGAAGACCAGCCATTTGGTATTCTATGTGCTTTATCTGCTTCTTTATTGTATTTCTCTTTTCCAACTAAAATTCTATTGATAGTTTTAATTATTTTTTCAGTAGGACTAGCCCCACTATATATTCTGTCATCATTACCATTATTAACTATCTTAGATAATTTTAACACAGTCTTTAGATTTCCTATCTCAGATAATATGTCTAGGCAATGTTCTGAAACTCCATATCCGTATTCATCTACATTTTCTCCTTTAACTATTTGCATAAGGAAAGGTTCTGCGGAAGGACCAAATTTACCAATAATAGGAATAATCGCTTTTCGGGGGTCTTCATAATAACTTTTTGAGGGGTTTTTTCTAAATAATGCAGGAGTAAAAACATCTAAGGAATAAAGGGGCGTGTTTGAAATTACAGAGACAAGAGGTTTAATTTTAGATTCTACCGTTTCTTCTTTCTTTAAGGTTCTAATATTAGGATTCCAATTTTCTTTAATTATTTCAACATTTTCACTGGAGGCATTATCAAAAAAAAGTTTCTTAGACATTGACCTTATCTTGGAATTATCACTCCAAAAATACAGGCCTAGAAATTTTGGTAAAATGTCGCTTGGTAAATCTAAGCCTTTTGCCATAGAAAGACCCATCGTAATCATACCTTCGTCTTCACTTGTAAGAAACTTCTGTAAATTCTCTTCTTCAGACATTTAAAACGGTTTCTTATGGCCTATACTTCTAGTTAATATGTCTTGTTGAGCCTTCTTGACATCATATTTTAACTCTTTATCATCTATATTTTCTAATCTATCATAAAATTCATCTGCATCTTTAGTATTCCAATTATCACACATTCTGGAAATTAGTCTATGGCATTGTGTTGGATCTCCCATTGTTCTTCCTATTTCAGGAGTCATATCCCCTACATTTTCTAGTACTTCCCTTACAACTCTGGCCTTGCCAATACAACTACGTTCTCCTCTAGACATGTTATGCTAAATTCCAACCTCCTTTAACATTCTTTTCTTTCCAAACTGTGATAAGACTTTGCAATACTTTCTTGTTTGGAGCAACTAATATGTTAGTATTCAAAGGAGAGGCCCGGGTAGGTGAGAAATCTGTTGTGTAAAGTACAAAGGGCGGATAGCGCGAATCCTGTTTGTTTTTGTTAGTCTCAATAGCAACAAATTTTCTAACTGAACGCAATTCCTTACTTACTTTGACATAAACTTCTCTATCTATTATTTTTGAATTGTTTAATTTTATTTCCTTGGCCTCATCTTCACGAGATTCGAATGGTACAATAGAATAAACTTGTTCAAGACCTACATCTAATGTGTTTACCTTTTTGTCTTCTCTTTCCTTCTGGAAAACTGGATGTACAAGGCTTACCAATGGCATCTGGCCCTTTGCATCATAACTATTACCAGTATAATCCAGAACCATTTTCATTATACTATAATCTCTTGAATTCAAAGGTTGCAAATCACTACACCTTATTTGAACTACTATTTTAGGTTTTACAAACCTAACAAGCATTCCATCAGTACTTCGATATCTATAATGTGAATCAACAACTATTGTGGATAAACGCTTATGCCATTCAATACGTTCGTCATCACTAAAACCTACTCCAACAGAACCTAGAACGTGGTATGAATCATCCTCTCTTTTCAAGCCAACGACAAGTTCCCCAAGATCGGGATATGCATTTCTTCTTTCCCCAAATCCCAACACTACTGCATCAACTTCAATACGTGGTTTTATTTTGTAAACTATACCATGCTCATTACGGACTACTAGACCCTCTGTTAATCTTGAATCAACCCATTCACGATAACAAGTGGCAACATCACTGGCATCTTTTCCAACAAATGTAGGAGCTACATTAACTCTCTTACCGCCTTTGAAAATTTCAGCCATTCTTCGTAACTTCTCTTCATAAGGTTCACCTTGGTATTTTCTATCACCTTCTTGAACTAAGTCATATGCCTTGAAACCCAATTGGTTACTGGATTTGTCATTTGCGATTGTCTTAGCAACGCTGTGAACTCTGACTCGCCCTGCCTTTCCACTCAATTCACTACCTAGAATAGCTCCCAAAACAGATTTTATGCCTGGGAGAATTGTTGTGTCAACTAGGGCACCTATCTCACTCCCGATAAAACCTCCAGCCATACCTCCTGTATTCTTACTAGCTTTCTGGATTTTGGTGCTAAAATCTGATTCATCTGCATCCACAAAGACTCCAATACCTGTTTCAGAGGCTAAACCTTTGATTTCATCAAACTTATTTTCACCGGAAGAAAATAATTCACCAGCTACTATCAAATCACCTTTGATATGAGATAATAAATTCTTAGCCTCTTCAAGTGCTGGTACATTCTCTATGACTCTTCCATTATATGATGAAAAAGCAAAATTATTTCCCTTTTTTAATAAAAACCAGCATTCACCATCTACTTTAGCTGATATCCAGACCTTTCCATTTATGTCCTTAATTCGGCTTGGCTTTAAGAGTTGATATTGAGATGCCACGTGTTTCTTGTAAAGTTTTAGTTCATTCGCTAGAATTGAATCTTTCAAGGCTCCAGCTGAGGATTTAGTTCCATCACCATATTTCTTAACGCTATTAGAATCGGTAAACTCACTCATTAGGGCACCTTCATTAATTCCAGATTTGACAAATGCAATACAAGCAAGTATGAACTATCTTTAACACGCCCTTCAAGAAATCCTCTGAGCGGAGTACCATTTCGTTGGAAAATAAGTGGATCTTTCCCAGTTGGACCTCCACCTACGTACAACATGGATTTCTTTTCCTGAAGAAACTTAGCGATATCATACAAAAAATCAAAAGTCAGACCATCCAGATGACTGATTTGCAGTTTTCTTAGCAATGCAAACTTGGTGATAACTGCAGATATAGGCAACAGCTTACCAGTCCATGGTAAAGCAATATCATCCATAACTGTCGGTTCCTGATCTTCAAAATCTTCTGTACTCTTTACGTCACCTTCTGGAGAATAGACTACATTCATCATTTTAGCTGAATACAAGACATTTCCATCTTCTGCAACCCATACCTGACTCGCATAATCTATCATCCTACCTGCCTTCTCCAAATCAATTTCGGGATCTTCTTTGATTAATTTTTCAGCAAGTTCTTCCATATCCTCATGTGACGCCAAGAGATTCTGCGGATTATGGCTATCTGTATCATTAATGAACCTATAACTTCTAACTTCTTCTCCCTTAGAATTACGATAACTGCCTGTCTTCCTTTTACTAGGAGACATGTACTGTACCTTAGCGTCTCTTTTCTTGCTATCAGTCAGCCTTATGTATCTCATATTCCGACTCATAGCATACCAAAGTCCATATCATCGAACTCTGCCTCTTCTTCAACTACAAATTCCCCTGCATCATGTGAACTATATTCAAAATTAGTTGGTTCACCAACCAAACCAAATATGCCTTCTGCTGTCTTCATTATAAACAAGCAAGATTTGCTATAACCTGCGTAATAGTTGAAAACTGTCTCCAAAATACTACCCTCATCAAGTTCTTTCTTTATAGAATCATCTATTTCTGAAGGTTCTAAAAAATAAATACTAGTAATAAAATGATCTAAAAGCTTCTGTTGTTCGACAATTTTCGCTTTCTGTTCTACATTTAGAGTACCTGGAAATAATTCCATTTTTTCTCCAGAAGAATCATACATTTCCAAATCTCTGCGTGGAAACATCTCAAAATGGTCATTAATGTATAACGTAGAAGTACCTGCCTTTGGTATAATCACATCACCATCAATAGGAATACTTCCCCGAACACAGGGGTCGTTGTTACCATCAACAACCACTGTTTTTTTACTGCCATATACCTTTTCTCGAGAGATTTTTGAAAAACCAAATTTAGATGATTTTCCATTAAACTCAATACATATCTCACGAGCCATCTACTAAATCAAGAAATAACTAAATATAAAGTTTTAACCGGATTCTTGTTTCTGTCTTAAAACAACCCATTCTGATTCCTTAGGTTTAGATATAGTTGAGAAATATGCATCATGTTCTTCTGCTTCTATGCCCATAGCAGTTAATTTCTTCCTTAATTCTCCAACTCTAATACTAACGATTTCATCAAATTGATGTTCACCTATTCTGGATTTAATTGCAGATAAATCCCATTCACTATAACTGATTCTAGATTGATGAGCTACCTTGCCTTTTTCAAATGCCCAAACACTAAGATTGTTCTGTTTCATTGTTTCCATCATTCTAGTTTTAATTTCTGATTCCTGTGATTCAATAAACTTTCTTTGTTCTGCCAAATCTGCTAATTCATTAGCCATACCATCTAATGTAATTTGTAATTCTTCCATGAATTGGTAACTAAAGCGTATATAAATCTCTATTCAACATTTTACTAGGTATGGTTTTCTCTCAGATAATTTATCAAATCCCACATTGCCTTACAATCTATAATATTATACTCTTTTATTCCTTTCATAATTTCTGTATCAATCATATCGATCTCCTGTTCTTTTGAAATTCTATCACAATACCAAGCACCTACCATTGCACCTAAACCATCTGTAGGGCCATCCTCCCAAGTAGTAGATGTCAAACCATGTTTTTCAAGATTCTTAGCAATAGCTTTCAAACCAAAACCAAACGCGTCTTTTACCACAATGGGTTCATCCTTCATAACTTTTAGAAAATCAAACCAAGGTAAATCTTTCCAATTTTCTATCATTTCTTTTCTATCTTTGTATATTTTATTTAACATGCCTATTTCATCTCCTTCTAAATTGTCTTGAGCAACACCCATGAAAGTCAATTCTGCAGGAGACCAATGGAAAATATTTGGGAATGCACTTTTACTACCGATAATCTCTGATTTTATTCTCTCCATATAATCAAACCATTCAGTCATAATTCGGGCTTCCTCTTCGATAGTTAGATTTTTTGCTGTGAAAACCTCGATCTCAAACTCACCGTTTTTTTCATATCCGCAGCCAATCATGAATATCAATTCTTGACCACCTTGTTTTGGGAAATGACTGAAATCATCTTCTATGTTGCTAACAGTTTCAAAATCAACGAAAAATTCTAAAGGTGGTTTTTCTTTCCAATTTCTTTTATTATTAGAGATTTTTAAAGGGAGAACCTTATGCTCCTGTTGATTATTTATACTCAACATCTCACGCATTATGTTTGATTTTACTTCACCCCTAATTCCCATTTTTTCAGGTGTTAATTTTGAATCTTTCCAAGAAAATATATCCTTGATATGGGCTTGTGACCTTTCTTTAGGGCCAATCTGCCAGACCTTAGTCAGATCCTCTAATTTATTGGCTATTTCCATTTTTGCATTATGCCAAGGATAGTCATAGGTGTTATTGCAATTAGGCCAAATCCCCTGCTCATGAATATTATCTACAGTCCAGGATTGACCTTGATTTCTAACTTTCCTTACCCAATTTACAGCTTCTTCTGCTTTCGCTTCATATTCTCTATCTATATTGAATAAATCTACTTTTCCTAATTTATCAAAAGCTCCTTTACCTGAAAAATCAGTGCCTGCCTTAGTTCTTTTCCAATTGCGCCCTAAAAGATATGCTTCAGGTGGCTTGAAACCTTGCAGATTTCCTAGTGCTTTATTGTATATTGCTAGTTGTGATTTATAGGCTGCAGCACCGAGAAGATAATCTCCACTAGCATTGTACTTCAAAGTAGTGAATTTTACATCAATAATTCTATAATGAAAATGCTGGCCCAGGCCCAATGCAGATTTATCAAGAAACTGGAAATCTTTAGTATCTTGATTATCTGGTATTTGAGGAATATAATCGCTTCTTACCATTATGTCTGGCATACCATAAGTTTTGTTGTCTGAATTTCTTAGAACTCCTTGAAGAATAAATGGAATTCCTTCCTTCATATATTGGAGTGTTTCATCCTGTTTTTTTGAATCTCTACTATCTTTGTAACTTTGTGCAACTGTAACAAATTTATCAGGGCCAAAATTTTGCATTAAATGATTAACGACTACCTGTTCGAATTCATTACCTTTACGGAATAACAATTGGACAAAATCTAAATTGGCATCATATTTTAGAGCTGCAGTATCTCTCTTACATCCGTTTTCATCCCCATATAATTCAAACCAGTCAAGTATCGGATCTTGATTTATATAATTTCTAGTTTTAGTGGCTGAAACCCAGTCATTATTTTGACCTGAGACCATCTTTATTTAGCCTTCAGTTTTTTTTTATAACCTTGTAACATGGTAGGCCAATTTTCTCTAATTATATCATATCTCTTTTGAGTGTGTATATACGTAGAAGTACAACTTGCACAGTAATAATAAGTCGTTTCATATTCAGGATTATTTGGATTAGGACAGTCAAGTCTCAATCTCAAGTCTCCTTTTGTCATTTCTCCTTTGCATCTGTTGCCAATACCAGTGGTTGAAAAAATATCTGATACTAAGTTAACACTGCCCCTACACTTTGTTAACCTCTTACACGCCTCTATAGTATGACCCCACCCCTGAACTCTAGATCTGCCTGACCTTTCTATTATATCTGAATTAGAAATATACTTATCTGTCCAAAAGGGAGGTATTTCTTTCATTTCTACTGATAATTTCTTTGAGACTTCACTATTAAGAAGTTTGGAATTACACCACAAAACTAAACCGACTAATTCCCAATTCTCAAACGAGGCAATGATTGACTTGCAAATTTCAACTGAATTTATATCACTAGAATCAAGAACTAATGATAGGGTCTCTGCTGTTCTTATTCTAACAATATTGTCTTTACTTTTAAGTTGCGTAAGTAAAGGTTTGACATTAGTGAGTTCATTGTAGGTCGCTATCTTTCCTAGGGCATCTATAGCTTCTAGGCGAATACCTGAGTCAGTATCATCAAGTGCTTGTATGACTGCTTGTAATGACTCGGGAAACTTACTCACTTTTTCATGGCTTAGTATATTCCCCATAGCCACTATAGATTTTTTTCTAGTCTCTTTATTGTCCATAGCTTTGACTAAATTAGAAATTACTTCCTCAACTAAGGGAGGATTGAGTGACATTTGTTCAAGAATCTCTGCTGAAACGTCTCCACTTATATTATCAGTAAGGGCAAGGGTTAACGGAGCAATGGCTATCTTATTATGACTAAGTACTCGTGCAGCACTTTTCCGTTTTTCAACCAGAGAATTAGTCAATAAGCCTCTATTTCTGGGACCTTCAAGACATTTAAGTATAGATTCTATAGAGCGTTCTTCTAAACCTATATTTCCCAGTGCTTTTATTGCCTCACTAGATATCTCATTATTATCATTTGATATTTCTTTATTTATAAGCTCTAGAGCCTTGACAGGCAATGGTTTAGTATTTGCTATTAATCCCAAAACCCTAATGAATTCCGATTTTAATTTTATATTTACAGATGTTTGGAAAGAACTGACAATTAACCCAATAAGGCTTACTTGATGTGACTGCGAATCATCTTGGTTTAAAAGCTCTATTGAAATAGCAAGATTGTGTAATGTGTTTCCTTTGGAGCGTAATGTATAATCGGCATCTGTTGCTGTAATTCTATCACTTGCTTTCCATTGATTTTTTACTATATTTTTAAGAGGTAAAGGTGCTATTTTGAAAAAAGAAGACTTCGAAGCACCCCTTATTTTGGGATCTTCATGATACATATACATCCATAGTATTTCTCCTAGTATATCATTGGAAACTGTCATAGTTTTGGCTATTGCCAAACCCATTCGAACAAGGACTTCTTTGTCACTATTAAAAAATCTTTGTAAATCATCAGAAGAAATATCTTTCATTTGATTACTCCTTTTAGCATTGATGAACCCATCAAAACCATTCCTTCATCACTGCTTTTTAGAAACTTCATTATTTTCTCAGAGTCTCCAATATCATTGCCTCTTATCTTAAGCACTGCAATCGCTGAACTTTTTGTTAAACTTAAATTATCTCTATCAAATGCTTTGACTAGCGGTCTAACTGCACTTTCATCCCCAATCATTCCTAATGATAATGATGCGGCTTTGGCCTGAGGTACACTATTGTTTTCAAGTATTTTTATAAGGGGCTTTACTGCCTTTATATCTCCTATTCTTCCCAAAATACCTATAGCAAAATTACAGTGTTTCTTATGCTTTAAAAGGCTAAGGAAAAATTTCGTATGTGATGAACTAACTTTCTTCCTTTTTGACAAATTTATTAAAGATTTCTTTAGAACTTTGAGTTGGTCATCTGTCACCCATTCGTGTTGCCTACTATCATTCGTGCGTTTGACTTTTTTGAATCCAGATATCAATGGCTGCACCGCATTTTCATCCCCGATTTTACCTAGGGTTTCTACTGAGGCAATTTGTATACCATACGTGTGTGTTTTTTCCTTAAGCATCTTTGCAAGTAATTCAATCACATGATTGTATTGATTCGAATCCTTAAATTTCGCAGGTGGAATTTTAATAAACGCCCTAGCCGCACCTCTACGGGATTGAGCTTCTGAACTTTGGTATTGGTCCAATGGAGCAATCTCTAACTGTTCAATCAAAGGTTCTATTATGTTGGATGCGCCAAATTTAATTAATGCTCCGCCGATAGATTCGGTATTCCAATCATTCAAACATTTGATAAGTGGAACTATCGCACGCTTATCTCCTATCTTGACCAATCCGTCTCTAGCAGGGTCTGCGATTCGGAGATCTCTATTATTAAGGGCTGATAATAGGGGCTTTACTGCTTTAATCGTACCCATCTTTGCCAATAATTCTGTAGCGCCAATTTTTCTTATACGCCATTGGGAATTTTGATTATCTTCTTCAATAATTTTTTGAAGCCTATCAAAAGGTCTAGCCTCTTGTAATCCCAGATGGCACAAATCTCTATCAATAATCTCTAATTTTTCGGGATCAAGTAAGCGTGATGTGTTTTTCCAATCCTTAATCTTCTCCCTTATATTACGAGGAGCTTCCTTATTTAGAAGAGCATCCGCTTGTTTCCTTATATTAGCATCTGTATCCCAAAGTTTTAATCTAACTATTCTACCTAATACCTCATCTGGTAAGCCTGCTGCTTTGGCCATAGATAAGCCCATCATCCGCATTGCTGAATCTTTTGCATCTAAGAATTTTAGTAAGTCCTTGGATGTGCTCTCATTATCATCATTATTTTTATGACCTAATTTCTTTAGTGCTCCACTTACTGCACCTTGAACATCCCATTCCTCTATGTCTATTATTTTAGAAAGTGGAATTATGGCTTTTTTATCACCGATTTCCCCTAACGCTCGCGCAACATATTTCCGGATTTTTTTATCATATAAAGCCTCTATGAGTTGTGGTACCGCAGGTTTCCCTAATTTTTCAAGTGAATCAAGAGTAGTCTGACGAACTCCTTTATCACTATCTCCAAGTAATTTGACTAACGGTTCTACAGTCTCTGCGTTACCAACAACACCCAATGCCTCTGCAGCAATCTGCCGCACGCTTTTATCAGAACTACTCAAATAATCAATAATTATTGCGTGAGACCACTGATACTTGGATGTGATAGCCATTTAATTAGTAAA
>MDSW01108599.1_pt1 | contig 16041 bp, 16 predicted proteins | sample 811171 | NCBI WGS metagenome assembly MDSW01 (sample SAMN05326641, study PRJNA326480) | marine metagenome | isolation source: seawater | place: Atlantic Ocean: North West | collected 2012
AAGGCACAAAATCCTGCGCCATACCCAATTTAAAGGCCCCAACCCAAGCTGTGCGAGATCAAGCGAAAAGTCGTAATAATTTGTGGAATATGCAAGCTTGGTCTGGTCAATCAGGTAAATTAGTTTCTGATAAGTCAGCTGCAGAGTCGGTTGTTGAGCTTTGGGATGGAGTTAAGGCACTATGAGGTTGAGAGTAAATAATTTAATCTTATTATAAGGATAAAAATTTATATGTGACAATGCTGTTCAAAAGTTATTCGATCTTCTCATCTAGATTAGAGATGGTAGAACCTAGACACTTTTTTTTAGGTGTTTAAGGTGAAATAGCGTAAGTTCACCGAGCATTAACAAATAAAACGTGGAAACTGGTACCCACTAAAAAGTATAAATAAAAGGAATTTAATAAAATGACACTTTATGTAAAAAGTTAGAGCCACTGGCTAATTGTCACATATTTGGGTCGGCTCTGAAAAACCTGAGATGAAATAAAAGATGTAAAATAAAATACCACGATAAAAAATAGGCCATGCGAAAATTATTATTTCTATATTTAGTTGCTCATGTCACGGGATGCGTCTCCTTTTCCCTTCAAGAAGAGAAGAATGAAATTAATGAACTGGGAATAATGGTCAACTGCGACGGTGGTTGGTTGAACACCATTGGGCCCACCAATAATTATGATCATTGCGAAAATTTCCTCGATTAAAAAGAGACGAAGTTCAAATTAAACCTGATTTTAAGAACTTCTCTAGTGAGGGACGAAATGGCGCCCATCCCAGCTGTTCTCTGGCCAAGTTACTAGACACCCGGCTATTTGATCCCATTGTGTAGTTTGCCGAAACTTCTCCCCACTCTGTGGATGCTTCCTCAATAGACATGGATAATGGGGCGACATTATAATTTAGCGCTTTATTTATTAATACACAAACCTGACGCATTGAGCATTCGCCGTTTTCAGCAAAATAAAAGCTTCCTGATGGAGCATGACTAAGGGCTAATAGATATAGGTCAATGACATCCTCGAGATGGACATTGGACCATATATTCTCTCCAGGACCTATGTGGTGAGCGCATTTCTTCTTCTTTGCAAGTTTTATTAGCCAAGGTATTTGGATACTATGTTTATTTACCCCCATACCATCTCCATAAATTAGCGTTGGTGCTATAACAATTGAGTGAATTCCTCTAGATGCACTCTCAATAACCATTTTATTAATTGAGACCCTGTTCGTTCGACCGGGCAATGGATTTATTTGAGTACTTTCATCAAAAACTCGTTCACTACCAGCGCCCTTAGCAACATCACTCACAATGCTCGAACCACTGGTATGAATAAATACCTTCTGCGAGCCCTCAATAGCACTTAACATATAATATACAGATTTCTTATGCTCCGCGTCGGCTGCATTTATTATCGCATCTGAGCTTGAGGCAAATTTCTCAAGAAGATCTAAATTATCGAGCGAACCGATGATGGGTTCAATATTCATTGCTGCAACCTGAGTAGCCCGTTCCTTTGATCTCACAAGCCCTATAACTTCGTGGCCATCCTTAATCAACCCGAGGGCAACCGACCCACCAATATACCCCGTTGCCCCTGTGAGAAAAATTTTCATAAGATGGCCCTATTTTTAACAAAAATTTTCTAGGAATTGAGTTTATTTATGAATATTATCAAAATTTCCAAAACGAGTAAATTCTGGCGAGAAGTGTAATCTAATTGAACCAACTGGTCCATGTCTTTGTTTTGCTATGATTAGGTCAGCCAAGCCTTTTGCTTTTTCGAGCCGTTCCTCCCAATTACGTATTCTATCACTATGCTTATCAACACTTTCATCGGCACGCATTTTTGGTTCTGACTTCTCTATGTAATACTCATCTCTGTATATAAACATGACAACGTCTGCATCTTGCTCTATTGAACCAGATTCTCTTAGGTCGGCTAATTGAGGATGTTTATCCTCTCTAGTTTCCACTGCCCTAGACAGTTGTGAGAGAGCAATAACTGGAATATTAAGTTCCTTGGCCAGAGTTTTTAAACCTCGTGTAATTTCTGAGACCTCTTGCACCCTGCCATCGTTTCTGTTCTGATTACTCCCAGAGATCAGTTGGAGATAGTCAACAACTATTAAACCAAGGCCTTGTTGCCGTTTTAAGCGGCGAGCACGTGTCCTAAGTGCACTTACTGTGAGGGCTGGGGTGTCATCTATATAAATAGGAACATCATATAAAGCTTGGGAAGCCTGAGCCAATTGAGAAAACTCATCATTAGTCAACTCACCCTTTCTGGCTTTGTTTGAGGGAATTCCCGATTGTTCAGCTAAAATACGAGCAGCTAACTGGTCTGAGGACATCTCCAAAGAGAAAAAACCAACTATTGCTCCTTCATCTCCATTTGTAGCTTGGAAAAGGGCTGCCGCATTAAAGGCAATATTGGTCGCTAAGGCTGTTTTACCCATAGCAGGTCTGCCAGCTATTATTATTAGGTCTGAGTTATGCAGGCCTCCTAATAGTTTATCTAATTCCGTAAAGCGAGTTGCAACTCCTGCTAATCCACCCTGTCTTTTATGAGCCACACCTGCAGACTCAGTTGCTAGAATTAAGGAGGTTTTGAAATCTTGAAACCCCCCTTCATGGTCGCCTTTAGTTGCAAGCTCATAAAGACTTTGCTCTGCGGACTCAATCTGTATTACACCAGTCTCATCAACTTCAGCTCCGTAAGCTCTGTTAACTATGAGTTCTCCTAAATTGATTAGTTCACGCTTCAAATGAAGGTCATAAATAACTCTGCCATATTCTCCTGCATTGATGACTGTTGCCGCCGCACTAGTGAGTTCGGCTAGATAGGCAGGGCCTCCAATTTCAGCCAAACTTTGGTCGTGTTCAAAGAAACGCTGAAGTGTTACCCCATCAGCTATTTGCCCCCTATCGATGAGTTTGCTTATAGCCTCGTATATCTTCCCGTGGCGTAAATAAGAGAAGTGTTCAGGATTCAAGAATTCAGTGACAGTCTCATGTGCTCGATTATTAATAAGGATGCTTCCAAGCAGGCCTTTCTCTGCTTGCAAGTTATAGGGAAGTTCCCGCATTGGTTCCGCAACATGAGACTGATCATGTATCTTTTGATCAGTAATTTCTAAAGATGTTTTGGGCGAGTCTGTAACCGTTGTATCTAATTCCATTAAGCAACAATATTATGTCCAAAAAAAATTAAAAAGAGAAAAAAAAAAACAAACGGGGATAAAACCGCTGTCAACTTATTTTAAATCTAATTACGTGGAAAACTTTATTTGAGCGTTGCATGAAAAACACTAGCTAAAAGCAGGATTAGCGAAATTGTGAGCGCTGTTCAGGAATCATTTCGGCTGGACTTTGGGATTTAGGTAGGCTTATTCTCCGTATTTTCAGAATTGGTTAATTCCAAATTAGTATTGTCTTTGGAAGGGCCATTAGCTGTAGTCGATTCCGCTTTTATCTCCACTCCATCTTCAAAGATTGTTTCTGCCTGGGCAATCACCGCCTCATCTGCTGCAACTTCAACCCCGATTTGACTATCGATATTTTCTATATTTGATTCTGTGTCTTGATTCAGGACTACAGCTTTACCTGAAGATTTTTGTGCTTTTGCCTCGTCATGCGATCGAGCGATGTTGGCTGTGATATTAACCTGAACTTCAGGGTGCAAATCAACAGTCAAAGAGTGGAGACCAAGTGCCTTGATTGGTTTTTCTAAACGAATCTGGGATCTATCAACGGTAAACCCCGCATCTGAGATGGCCACTGCTGTATCTCGCTTTGTAACCGATCCGTAAAGTTGGCCACTTTCACCAGCCTGTCGAATAAGAATTATTGATAATCCATCCATCTTTTTACCTAAAGACTCGGCTTCAGTTTTTTTCTCAAGATTTTGTGCCTCTAATTGAACTATTTGTTCTTTAAAAAGCCTTTTATTAGCGTTTGTAGCTCGAACGGCTTTACCCTTTGGCAGCAAAAAGTTGCGGGCAAAACCGGGTTTTACCGATACTAGTTCGCCTAATTGGCCAAGTTTTTCAATTCTTTCAGTTAATATGACTTCCACTGTTTCCTCCGAGCTTCTTACTGCCAATAAAATAGTTTATAGCAACTTTTAACCTTTTTGACAGACTATTTATCTGCGTTAGTGATTTTTCGAATTAATTTTGCAATATTTTTAATGTCAAACCAATGCTCAAAAACACCTATACCTGTTATCAAAATTGCGGCCCAATGAGGTTTTTCTGGGTTACCAGATGCCAACAAGGTAAAATACATTAGGGATAAATATAGCCACTTAAAGCGTGTCTGGCTGGCAAGCCGATGAACCACAGCGAGTCCCAGAAAAAAATATGGTATCGCTAGCATCATAGTAAGATTCCGGCCCAAAAATTCAATGCTATTGTATTGCAAAAACATTCCAAAAAGAGAGAGTGAAGCAGCAAGAACGAGAGGCCAGGACCACCAACTAGGGAGTGAAAAGTTTTTATAGCTTGGGCTGGGTTGAATATTTTTATTCAGTTGTACCAGTAAACCCTGAGCAATAACCGCGTTAATTATTACCAGGATAATCCAGCTAGAACTGCACACTCCAGGGAAAAAGGGGCTTGTTATGATTTTAAAAACAATATTGATGAGGTTGTTACGGTGAATATCCTGAAGTGTTGGGAGGCTTTTGGTTATGGTTTCGTTTATTAACTCGTTCAGAGTAACTTTAGTAAAGCCCGTGGTATCGGCAACAATAACGGCAATAACAAATACTATTGCGCTAGACATTGAAAGCGCAACTAATATTTGGCCTACCCGCTGATTATTTTCATCAGACGTCGATGATGAGATATCATTGTTCGTCTCTTTGGTTGCTTTACAAATAATATACGCGGGAAGCACATAAAGCAGGCAGTACATGCTACTTGATAGCAAGCCCCCAAAAAAAGCAATGGCTATTACTCCTATTCCCGAAGCTATAAGAACCGATCTTAGGCCAAGTCCAAGCGCAACGAGAAATAGCGGCAAAGGTGCGACGTATGCAAACAATACCCCAAGAGCAGACCCACCCGCAAAAGCTAAGGTAAAGAAAGCACTTAGCAAACCACCCGCTATCGCAATCAAGGCATGAGGGGCCATAAAACTCTTTATTTTATTTTGTTTATCACTTTACCTGATATGGCATTAATGCCAGAAATCGAGCTCGTTTAATTGCTTCAGCTAACAAACGTTGTTTTTTGATTGAAACAGACGTTATCCTACTTGGAACAATTTTACCCCTTTCGGATGTATACCGACTCAGGGTTTTGACGTCTTTGTAGTCAATTTTTGGAGAATTAGGGGCACTAAATGGACAGTTTTTTCGCCTTCTGAAGAATGCCAACTTCCCCTGTGCGTTTTCTAAATTGTTCATCATGCTGCAGGTTCCTCATTAACATGTTCTTTTTTTGATGTTGTAACATCGGGTTTGGTAGATGTCTCTATTGAAGCATTTGTGGGTTTCTTCTCGGCAACATTTTGGTCTGACGCCGAAGTTGGTTCTTCCTCCTTATTTCTACTTTGCATAATAACCGAGGGTTCTTCATCATGAGTGTCGACGCAAACGGTCATATAGCGAAGGACATCTTCATGAAGTCTCATCTGCCTCTCCATTTCATGAAGACCAGCTGGAGCGGAATCGACATTAAAAAGAACATAATGCCCCTTACGGTTTTTCTTTATTTTGTAAGCTAGGGTCCTAAGTCCCCAAATCTCACGTTTTGCAATTGACCCACCGTGATCTTTTATAATGGTTTCAAATTGTTCCGAGAGCGATTCAACCTGGACCGGAGATATATCCTGTCGCGCTATAAAAACGCATTCATATAGTGCCAATTAATTCTCCATTCAAACGCAATATTTAAGTGGTTGACCAAATAAATTTACTAAGTTTATGTCAAATCTTTAAGAGCCCGCACTATACACCTTTGTCTGGTGCAAGCAAGCTTGTTTCAAAATACTTTCATAGAGTTTTAGTCCACCTCTTTCAGTCGACCAATTTGGTTGATTGGATTAAACTGATTGCAGCGTATCAAATTGTTTTAATCCTTACAGGACAGGGCTAAATTATAAAACATTTCGAATATAATTGATGTCTAGACGTCTGTTATGGCCAAGTTTGATTTTTTTGGAGTTTGGGCAGAAGTTGGCGTAATGGCAGTGGTTTTGACATGTAAAACCCTTGACCAAAATGACATCCTAATTCTTTGAGTTTTTTGAATTGTGTCTGTGTCTCTATCCCCTCTGCAACTATTGACAGGTTTAGAGCCTTGGCTAATTGAATAATGCAATTTACGATCGTAAACGAGCTTTCTGAGCTTTCTAGATTTTTAACAAAAGATTGATCAATCTTTAAAGTATCGAATGGAAATTTGTGCAGGTAGCTTAGGCTGGAATATCCAGTGCCAAAATCGTCGATTGTAATGGAGACCCCGAGTTTTTTGAGATTGAATAGCGTGCTAGTGGCATGATCGGGGTTCCCTATCAAAAAACTCTCAGTAATTTCTAATTTAATCTTTTCTGGCTGGTAGCTAGATCTCTTTATTATATCGCACAGTGTCTTAGTTTCGGCGGGGTCCAAAAGTTGTATGGAAGAAACATTCAGACTCAGGAAAGGTTGCTTTATATGATTTGTATCATTTTGAACAGCCGTCTTAATTTTGTGTATTTCAATCAAAGCAGTCTCAAGAACCCACTTTCCAATATCGATTATAAATCCAGATTCTTCCGCCAAAGGTATAAACTTGCTGGGCAAAACGTATCCATCCTCTAGTCTCCATCGAACCAATGCCTCAAGACCAGATAGTTCGCCAGAATTAAGGCAAATTATTGGCTGGTAATGAAGTTCTAGTTGATTTGCTTTAAGTGCTTCTCTTAGTCGACTCTCTCTTTGAATTCGATCGAAAGCAAGGTTACGGATTTCATCTATAGATACTCCGTGTTTTTTCGCATCTGACCGCACCCCGTTCATTAAATTCTGAGAATCTCGAAATCTTGCCAATAAAACTCTTAAAAGTAATTGCATAATGGGGTCTGCCGAGGATAGAGGTTGTGTAAATCGAGAGCGCTCAATTACAATTACCTCTGTGTAAGTTTTTGTTCTTACTGTTGCTGAGCGTGGAGCGTCATCAATCATCGACATCTCACCAAAAATTTCCCCAGGACCGAGATTGGCAAGAATGGTTTTTGATCCATTTTGTAATGTTGAAACCTCTACGAGGCCTTTTTCGATGAAGTAGGCGTTTCTACCTTTTTCGCCAACTTTAACAATCTCTTCACCTGGATTAAACTGCTGGATGAAAATTTTTTCTGGCACCTTGGAGCCCTTTAACATAGGTAAGCATATAAGATTAACAAGATTGTGTAGAGCTTTAGTCTAATACTGTTAAGAAAGAAGTTCTAGTTTTTACTTGTTTAATAGCTTATCCTTGTGCCAAAGGTTAAAATATGCTAGCAAAATTTGCTGTAAAAGATGCCCTTATCTATATCTCTCTCCTTTTAGGGGCGGGAGGATTCTTTTTTTTCCAAGACGCTATAGTCTCGACATTGGCGTTTTCCTTCGACTCCTATCATATTAAGTATCTGGAGATGATTAACCTGGGGTTTATCTGCTTTTAATAAGGAGAGCGATTCGGGAAAAATAGCTCAGGACCGTAATTGGAAGGAGCCAAACCTTGCTCAACTTAATACAAAATTTTAAAGCTATGATTGTGTTCGATTAATAGATATCGACTTACCCACCCATCCTGGAAGACGCTTTTCTTTGTGTAAGCCCAAGAGTGTCTGCGTTTCGTCTCCAAAATTTATCGCTTGTTTGCTGCCAGTATCGAAATGAATTAGCAAGCATTCAAATGTTGCTCTCAACGTATTTGCTACTCTTAACTCATGCCCTAACCAGAGTTTTCTCTCTCTAAAGTCTAGCACCATGATTTTAATATTAAGCGTCGCTGGAGCTCGAACCTCTTTTATATAGGAAATATGCGATTCTACGGTGTATAGTGCCCGTCCAGTTTTGTTGAAGTATACAGTTCCGATTCCTAAATTACATTGAAGGGCCCATGTTGCATTACTGAAAGCCACTATATAATAGGCTTCATTGAGATGCTGATAATGATCCAACCATCCCTTTTTTACAGGTTCCTTATAGTTCACTGGCTTTCCCCCTCAAGCTAGGCACGGTTGGTTGCTGGTTAAACATTGGTATAGGCATATTTTAGATGAAAAATAGTATCAAGTATATTCAACATACAAAAAAAAGTTAGAAAGTATGGCTCGGCTTTGCTAGGCTTCACAAAATTATTTTATAAGGTGGTTACTTTACTTTAAGGAGCAATTTTAAGGCAACGGATTTCCTCGATATAGGAAGAAATTTGAAATTCTGATTAAGCCATTCACAATAAATGTTAAAAAATTAAATAAAGTAAAAAAAGTCTCAACAAAATTTTGAAAAGCTATGAAACAAGCAGCAGTATTTCCTGGTCAAGGCAGTCAAAGGGTGGGAATAGGTAAAAGTCTCTCGGAAGAGTTTCCCGTGGCTCTGGATACATTTAGAGAGGCTGATGAAATCTTGGGAAGGAATTTGTCCAAACTGATGTTTGAAGGCCCCAGCGATGAGCTCTCACTAACTCAAAATACCCAGCCAGCATTACTTGCGTTTAGTATTGCTGTGCTAAGGGTTATCGAAAGTGAAATAACACAAGGATCATTAATTGATAAAGTTACGTTTGTTGCGGGTCATTCTCTTGGCGAATACACAGCGCTATGTGCTGCAGATGCATTCTCATTTGCGGATGCAATTAAGCTAGTAGAGATTCGCGGAAAAGCTATGCAAAATGCTGTGCCAGTTGGTCAAGGCTCAATGGCAGCTATATTAGGGTTAGATATTGATAAATTAGATACCGTGATTTATGAAGCTTCAAAGATCGGAGTTTGCGACTTTGCAAATGATAATGCACCGGGCCAAGTAGTTCTCTCAGGATCAAAAGCTGCAATTGATTTTGCAGTAAAGCTCGCTAAAGAAAAAGGTGCCAAAAGAGCAATAATGTTGCCAGTAAGTGCCCCTTTCCATTCTGCGATGATGCAACCAGCTGGAGAGATTATGCGAGAGGCTTTGAGCAATATAGAAATGAGAGTTCCCATTGTTCCGGTAGTCTCAAATGTCAGTGTCAGCCCATCCACTGATCTATCTGACATCAAGAACCAGCTAGTAGAGCAAGTGTGTGGCAGAGTTAGATGGCGCGAGTCTATCCTGTACATGAAAAGCCAGGGAATTGATCAGATTATAGAAGTAGGTTATGGAAAAGTTCTGACCGGAATGGTTAGGAGGATTGACCAAACTTTAAGTGCAATTAATGTTGGCGAGACAGACGAAATAAAAATAATGGTCGAAAAAATGAGTTAAATAGGGTGTAGGATTTGGATATGTTTGATTTGTCTGGGAAAATAGCTCTCATAACTGGCGCTACAGGAGGGATAGGTGGAGCAATAGCCTCAGCTTTTAAAAGCCAAGGTGCTGGTATAATCTTGTCTGGTACCAAGGAAAAAGTTTTGGATAATATGGTTAAAAGACTTGGCGATAATACATTTGCTGTGCCGGTTGATCTATCTGACTGTAAAGGTCCAGATTCTCTGGTTAACAAGGCTACAGAAATGGTTGGTAGAATTGATATTTTGGTCAATAATGCTGGTATAACACGGGATATGTTGGCTGTGCGTATGAAAGACGAAGATTGGCAAATAGTTATGGATATTAACCTTCTATCTGCGTTCAGGCTATCTCGAGCCTGCCTGAGAGGTATGATGAAAAATAGATGGGGGCGTATAATCAATATTACGTCTGTAGTAGGTATTACTGGTAATTTAGGACAAGCAAACTACGCGGCCTCAAAGGCTGCTATTATTGGAATGTCAAAATCGCTAGCTCAAGAGGTGGCTAAGCGAGGGGTAACTGTAAATTGTATAGCTCCCGGATTTATCGAGACAGCTATGACAGATGAGTTGAATGAACATCAACGAGGATTACTTTTAGAGAGGATTCCCACTAACCGAATGGGCAGGGTTGAGGATATTTCCGGGGCTGCAATTTATCTAGCAAGCAATAGCGCCGAATATGTAACAGGGCAAACTCTTCATGTAAATGGGGGGCTAGCAATGATATAATAAATAGTAATATCCTTATAGAGTCGAAATTTATTTTGATACGGCGTTGGTTTTTTTGGGGTACTGGCCAAGCAAAAAAAAATATGTTAACACACGCTATTATTTCACATAATCTCTTAAAAGTTGTTATGCAGAGGTGGGTAAACCGTTTAAAAAATTAAATTAAAATTGGGGAAATTTATTATGAGTGATGTTGCTGATCGCGTAAAAAAGATAGTTCTGGAACACTTAGGTGTGGATGAAGATAAAGTTGTCGATAATGCTAGCTTTATAGATGATTTGGGCGCAGATAGTCTGGACACGGTTGAATTGGTTATGGCTTTTGAAGAAGAGTTTGGTTGCGAAATTCCAGATGACGCGGCTGAAAAGATTATGACTGTGAAAGATGCTATAAATTTTATAAGTGACAACAGTTAAGCTATTTCAAATAGAGTATAAAATCAGTTTTTATTAAAGAGAAGTGGAATCAAAAATTTTCGATGAACGGTCAAGTTAAATGAGGCGAGTGGTCGTAACAGGGCTTGGTATAGTTAATTCCCTAGGCGTGGGCGTAAAAGAAAATTGGAAGAGGATAGTTGCTGGGGATTCAGGTATTTCGGCCATTGAAAGTTTCGACGTAACTGATTTACCAGCTAAGATTGCTGGCCAAGTGCCGCAGGATAAGAACGCATTCGATTTTGAAGATTGGGTTTCGAAGAAAGACCAGCGGCGTATGGATGACTTCATAATTTATGGGATATGCGCCGCTCAACAGGCTGTCGAAGACTCTGGCTGGGTTCCTGATACAGATGAGGAAGCCTTCAGAACTGGAGTGTTGATTGGTTCAGGTATTGGTGGGTTAAATGAGATCTATAAAACTTCGATAACTGTGCATGAGGGTAATACAAGGAAAGTTAGTCCTTTTTTTATTCCAGCTAGTCTTATAAATCTAATATCCGGTCAAGTCTCAATTAAATATGGCTTTAAGGGACCAAATCACTCTGTTGTAACAGCTTGCTCTACTGGAGCACATGCAATTGGTGATGCAGCAAGATTAATAATCCTAAATGATGCTGATGTAATGGTGGCTGGAGGCGCAGAAGCTGCTGTTTGTAGGTTAGGAATGGCGGGCTTTTGTGCAGCTAGGGCTCTGTCAACTTCTTTCAATGATCAACCAAAAAAAGCTTCTCGGCCTTGGGATAAAGACAGAGATGGTTTTGTGATGGGCGATGGTTCTGGGGTAATCGTTTTAGAGGAACTAGATCATGCATTAGCAAGAGGAGCTAATATCTATGCAGAAGTTGTCGGGTATGGCATGTCAGGAGATGCATTTCATATCACGGCCCCAGCGGAAGATGGAAATGGGGCTTATCGCTGTATGGCTGCAGCCTTGGAAAGCGCCAATCTGAAGCCTTCTGACATTGATTATATTAATGCGCATGGAACATCAACGCCACTTGGAGATGAGATAGAGCTTAAAGCCGTAAAGAGATTATTTGGCACTGCATTCTCTAAAGTTTCTATGTCATCTACAAAATCAGCTGTTGGGCATCTTCTTGGAGCGGCTGGTGCAGTCGAGGCGATTTATTCGATTTTAGCGATTAACGATCAAATAGTGCCTCCCACCCTTAATCTAATTAACCCTCCGCAAGGATTTGAGATAGACCTTGTTCCTAATGAAGCAAAAAGAAAATCAGTGGGAGCTGTGTTATCTAATTCATTTGGTTTCGGTGGAACAAATGCCTCATTAGTTTTTAAAAAACTTCAATAACTACATAAGCATAGTATTTTAAATAATTTTTAATTATGCGCAGATTTTTCACTTACTTGACATGCACTGGAATAATTGGCTCGGTGTTGCTGTCAAGCCTGTTCTTTTGGTTCTATTTCGAGTTTAAGAAAGAGGGCCCCCTAAGACAAAGTCAAACTATTCTAATAAATCGAGGAATGACCGCTGATTCTATATCTAAGAAGCTAGCATCGCAGAGTATCATTGATGATAGGTTAGTTTTTAAAGTGGGTCTTAGGGTGTTTGCAGACTCCAAGAGTCTAAAAGCAGGCGAATATAAAATTCCAGCGAAATCAAGTCCGTCTGAAGTGATAAGAATTTTGCAATCGGGAAAGCAACTATTCCGATCTATTACGGTGGCTGAAGGGCTAACATCAAGTCAAGTCCATAGTCTGATTGCGGGTGTTGAGGAATTAACCGGTGTTATTCAAAAAATTCCAGAAGAAGGGACCCTGTTACCGGAAACATATTACTTTACATACGGTGAAAATAGAATGGCTTTACTTGATAGAATGAAAAAAAGTATGAGAAAGCTTTCAAAAAAATTATGGGTGGATCGTGCCGCTAATTTACCATTAGCATCAATAAAAGATGCTATAATTTTAGCTTCGATAGTTGAGAAGGAGACAGCAAAAAGTGGGGAGCGACCCCACGTTGCGTCAGTCTTTATTAATAGGCTCCGAATAAAAATGCGTCTCCAATCCGATCCAACTGTGATTTATGGAATAACTCTCGGGAAAGAACCTCTGGGGCGAAGGTTAACGAGATCTGATCTGAGGAGGGAATCTCCCTTTAACACTTACCTTATTGAGGGCTTGCCGCCTAGCCCTATCGCTAACCCGGGATCAAAAGCAATAGAAGCTGTATTACATCCAAAAAAAAGTAATGATTTGTATTTTGTTGCGGATGGAAAAGGCGGCCACGTGTTTGCTAAAACTTTAAAGGAACATAATCGAAATGCTTCTAACTGGAGAAATATCAGAGATAAAAATTAGTGAATAATTTATAAGAAATCATATATAGTGCGCATTGGGTGTTTTGTAACTTAAACAATCAAAGTAAGTGTATATAGTAATAGCTATTTTGTGTGTTTATATTTTAAAAAAATAAAAAAGGTAACTGGCGTAACTAGTTAAATTTATTTTATCAAACTTATGATTTAGGCTAATGGGGCACAAATTGACGATCCACTCGATGACAGGCTTCGCCAGAGTAGAAGAAAGAAATCAACTTTGTTCGTGGAATTGGGAACTTAAGTCTTATAATGGGAAAAGCCTCGCAATACGATGCCGGTTGCCAAAAGGCCTGGAGCATTTAGAGTCTCCGATTTGCGAGCATTTAAGAGAGAGAATTTATAGAGGAAATTTGAATGTAAATCTATCAGTCCAATGGCTCAACACTGATAGTGGATACAACGTGAATGAGCTAGCTCTTAATAGAGTTTTAAAAAACATTTCGGTAATAGAGCGGAAGTTGCATAATGCCGGTCCAATTTCTGCCTCGGACATTTTATTAATTCCTGGGGTTTTAAATATAGCGGATCGTATTCTTTCTAAAAATGAGCAAAAGATAATCGATATAGATATAGTTGAGAGCTTCTTTTTTGGTGTAACAGAGCTTGAGAGGATGCGATCCGAGGAGGGGAGCCACTTGCAGGTTTTAATTTGTGAACATTTTGAAAAAATGGAGTTGCTTATAAGTAAGGCCGAAAAAACGTTAGAGGCACTCCCAGATATTGTAAAGGATCGATTGAGCCGCTCTATCGATGAGTATATAGGGTCTCACACAGAGATCCCTGAAGAGAGAGTGTTACAGGAGATAGCCCTCTTAATTTTGAAATCTGATCCAAAAGAAGAGTTAGATAGGCTGAAATCGCATCACGCCAGTGCTCTCAGGCTATTGGAAAAATCAAAAAATATTGGACGGCAACTAGAGTTTTTATGTCAAGAAATGCACAGAGAGATCAATACATTTTGTTCGAAATCTGGAAGCTTAAATATGACCAAAATAGGTCTGGATTTAAAATTAGTAATTGATCGGATCCGAGAACAAATGCAAAATATAGAGTGAGTGGCCGTATTGGAGCAGGTAAATATAGTAAGAAAAGGGTTTATGCTTGTGCTGTCTTCTCCATCTGGAGCAGGAAAGACGTCCATAGCATCTGCTTTAGTAAATCGAAACAATAATATAGTTATGTCTATTTCTGCTACCACTCGGCCCAAGCGACCTGGGGAAAAGGATGGCAAAGATTATTATTTTGTGGAGACTGAAAAATTTGAAGAAATGGTAGGGAAGAAGAAGTTTTTGGAACATGCCAAGGTATTTGAAAATTTCTATGGCACACCTAGGGATTTGGTGACTAAAAATCTTAATAGAGGGATAGATGTTTTATTTGACGTAGACTGGCAAGGAACGTTGCAGTTAAAGAAAAATAATTTGTTTGATATAGTCTGCATTTTTATTTTACCTCCATCTTTAGATATACTTGCAAACCGGTTGAGAACGCGTGCTCTTGATACTAGTGATGTTGTAGAGAATAGAATGTCAAAAGCAGTTTCAGAGTTAAGTCATTGGAATGAGTATGATTATGTAATAATTAATAGTAACCTTGAGGCCAGCATTAAGCAGGCAGAGTCGATCTTGGTAGCAGAGAGATTAAAAAGAACGAGAAATAATGGATTAGCAGATTTTGTTAAGAGATTAGGAGCTAGCAAAAAGAGTTAGGGGTTTCAAGTAATGTAGCTAAAGCACAAAACTCTGTCACAGAGAGGTCTTCGGCCCTTCTTTTTTGTGAGATGCCGCAGTTTTCTGGGTCTATGGATAGTGCTCTTAAACTTGATCGAAGCATTTTTCGTCTTTGCCCAAATGCCGCGGAAGTAACGCTTTCGAGCGACTCCATTTTTACAGGAATGAGTGGTTTTTGTCTCGGGATTATAGAAACCACAGCTGAGTCAACTTTGGGTGGGGGGTAAAAAAGGTTTTTTGGCACATCAAACTCATACTTAACCTCGCATAACCACTGAGTTAAAATTGAAAGACGCCCATAAGTTTTGGTTTTAGGTTTTGCTACCAACCTTTTTGCTACTTCTTTTTGAAACATTAGAGTAAAGCGTTCAAATTTGCTGGCAGATTTAAGCCAAGATACAAGAAGGGCTGTGCCGATATTATAAGGCAAATTTGCTACTATTTTTTTCGGTTGAGAGCAAATATTACCCAAGTCTAGACGCCGTGCATCGTCACTGATTATTCTGAGTCTGTCTGGATAAGAAACCTCAATGTTTCTGAGATTATCGAGAAATCGCTCATCAATTTCAATCACAATAACTTTTTTAGCGCCAGCTTCAAGTAACGCTCTAGTTAGTATGCCCGGTCCAGGACCAATTTCTATTATATTACTATTAGAAATTTCACCAGACGCTCTTACTATTCTCTTGGCTAAATTTGGGTCGTTCAAAAAATGTTGGCCAAGATTTTTTTTAGGTCTTACCCTGTTTTTTTTGTGATAGATTTTTCTTGGCGAAGTTTTCACTGAGATACTATTTACCCAAGGAACGGTATTTTGCGATGCTGGAAGCGACCTGTATCGCTTCGACCATACTTTTTTCATTCGCTATTCCTTGACCGGCTATGTCTAGAGCTGTGCCGTGGTCTGGAGATGTGCGAACAAAAGGTAATCCTAATGTGATATTCACACTTTTCTCAAAATCTAGAGTTTTTATGGGTATGAGAGCTTGATCATGGTACATACAAATTGCAACATCAAAAGTTTTGCGAATGGGACGCGAAAAAAGAGTATCTGGAGAAAGAGGGCCCGAGACGTTTAACCCAATGCTCCTCAATTCGCTAACAGCGGGTTCAATAATTTTTTGTTCTTCTTCTCCAAGTTGACCTCCCTCGCCGGCATGGGGGTTTAAACCTGCCACCGCAATATGGGGATTTTTGATCCCAAAGTCTGTGGCAAGTGACTTAGCTGTTAACATGCATGTATTTATAATTCTTTTGGTAGATATTTTTGATATGGCATCTAATAGATTTAAGTGAGTGGTAATTGGAACAACTTTTAGGTCGTGGCATGA
>MDSW01148053.1_pt1 | contig 16040 bp, 14 predicted proteins | sample 811171 | NCBI WGS metagenome assembly MDSW01 (sample SAMN05326641, study PRJNA326480) | marine metagenome | isolation source: seawater | place: Atlantic Ocean: North West | collected 2012
AGATTATATTTTAAATATTATTGATACACCAGGCCATGTAGATTTTAGTTATGAAGTTAGTAGATCATTATATGCTTGTGAAGGTTCAATATTGATTGTTGATAGCACTCAAGGGGTTGAAGCTCAAACTTTAGCTAACGTATATCAAGCTTTAGATATAAATCATGAAATAATTCCCGTCTTAAATAAAATAGATTTACCTGCCTCGGATTTAGAAAAAACAAAAAAACAGATTGAGGATGTGATTGGAATAGATACTGAGAATGCAGTACCATGTTCTGGAAAAACTGGAGATGGTGTAGATCAAATTTTAGAACAGATAATAAACAAACTACCTAGCCCCAAAGGACATTTAAACGAAGATTTAAAATGTTTGTTGGTTGATAGTTGGTATGACACTTATCTTGGAGTAGTAATTTTAGTAAGAATAATAAATGGTAAAATAAAAAAAAATATGAAAATTAAAATGCTTTCAACAAATCAGGATTATGTTGTTGAAAAAGTAGGAGTATTCACTCCTAAAGCAAGAGATATTGAGGAATTAAATACAGGAGAAATAGGTTTTATTATTACTGGAATAAAAGTTTTATCAGACACAAAGGTCGGTGATACAATTTGTGACGCTTCAAAACCTAGGGTAACTCCTTTACCAGGATTTAAACCAAGTAAACCTGTAGTGTTTTGTGGATTATTTCCTGTTGATAGTTCAGAATACCAAAAACTAAAAGATGGATTGGCAAAATTAAGATTAAACGATGCTAGTTTTTCATTTGAACCAGAGTCTTCCTCAGCTTTAGGATTAGGTTTCAGATGTGGTTTTTTAGGATTACTTCATCTTGAAATTATTACCGAAAGGCTTGAAAGAGAGTTTGATGTAAATCTACTCACAACAACACCAGGAGTAGTTTATAAAGTTTATTTAAACAAGGGAAATTCAATTGATCTACAAAACCCCTCTAGTTTACCTGATCCAACATTGATTAAATCAATAGAAGAGCCTTGGATTAAAGCAACTATTATTACTCCAGATCAATATTTAGGTTCGATAATTAAATTGTGTCAGGATAAAAGAGGTATTCAAATTAATTTAAGCTATTCTGGGAATAGAGCTGTAATAACTTATGAATTGCCACTTAATGAAGTAGTATTTGATTTTAATGATAAGATAAAATCTATGACAAGTGGTTACGCTAGTTTTGATTATGAAATGCTTGAACATAGAGAAGGTGATTTGGTTAAATTGGGAATACTTGTAAATGGTGAACCTGTTGATGCCTTAGCCATGATGATACATAAAGATTTTGCACAAAAAACTGGTCGAGAAGTATGTGAAAAGTTGAAAGATTTAATTCCAAGACATAATTTCATGATCCCAATACAAGCAGCAATTGGTGGAAAAATAATTGCCAGGGAAACTATTAAAGGTTTTAAGAAAGATGTTTTGACTAAAATTCATGGCGGGGGAGCAACTGATAGGAAAAGAAAATTACTTGAAAAACAAAAAAAAGGAAAAGCTAGAGCAAAACAATTTGGACGAGTAGAAATACCTCAAGAGGCATTTATCGGTGTTTTAAAAATCAATAAGGAAAAATAAGAAATGGGAAAGATTATCGATTGCATAACATTTTTTGATAATAATTATATATTTGATTTTAGATATAATGTAATAAACGAATTAGTTGATAAATTCGTTATATGTGAATCTCTTTATGATCATAAAAATAATTTAAAAAATAGAAATTTTGATTTAACAGAAAAGTATAAAAATAATTCAAAAATTAAGTATTTATTATTAAAAAAACCATTTCCTAAAAATAACAATGAGTGGCAAAATCAAGCTTTTCAAAGAGAGTTTATTTTAAAAAATTTAGATTTCGCAAAGGATGACGATTTCATTTTTTTTTCAGACCCAGATGAAATACCAAATCCTAAAATATTAAAAGATTTTAATTTGGAAAAAAAATATGGAATTTTTTTACAAAATTTTTACAACTATTATTTTAACTTATTTAATCCTTATGAAACTCCATGGGAAGGAACAAGAGTTTGTAAAAAAAAAAATTTAAAATCAATCGATTTTATGAGACAAAAAATAAACAAGAAAAACGCCTATTACAAATTTTTTAGAATTGATAAAGAAAGGAGTGTTGAAATATTTGATGATGGAGGATGGCATTTCAATAATTTAATGAGTCCAGAAGATATTTCCAAAAAACTTAAAACTTACGCACATATCGAATATAGTAATGATGAATACTCATCGGTTTCAGTAATAAAAAAAAAGATAATTGAAAAAATTGACTTATTTAATAGAGGAGAAAAGTATGAAACTGTTGAAATAGATAGCAGTTTTCCACAATATTTAGTTGAAAATATTGAACAATATTCTGATTATATTCTTTAATAAATTTTTGGAGAGATGGCCGAGGGGCTTAAGGCGCACGCTTGGAAAGCGTGTTAAGGGGCAACTCTTTCGTGGGTTCGAATCCCACTCTCTCCGCCAGTAAATTAAGTTGTTTCATTTTATAAAAAATTATGATTATAGAACATTATGAAAAAATTTTTAAACTTAGGATTTCAGCCACTCGCTAACTCTTATTTAGAGAAAAAAGATTTGAATAAAAAAGAAAATAAATTTGAGTTGATAATCATGTATGATAGTAAAAATTATTTAGTATCTATATTAAATAAAGTTTCTAAAAAAAAAATGTTTAATGAAAATTATCCATATAAATCATCAGAATCCTTTACAATGAGAAAATCTTTTAAAAATCTTGCAAAATTTTTAAAGCAAAGATTTAATCCAAAATTTGTTTTAGAAATTGGAAGTAACGATGGAGCTTTTTTAAAAAATTTTAAAAAAAAAGAAATCATAGGTATTGAACCATGTAAAAATTTGGCAAATATAACAAAAAAAAAAGGTTATAAAGTTTATTCTAATTATTGGAATACAAACCTAGCAAAAAAATTTTTTAGTAAAAAAAAAATTGATTTAATTTATTCAGCTAATACTCTAAGTCATATAGAAAATTATGATGAATTATTTAAAGCAATCAAATTTTCTTTAAATGACACTGGAATTCTTGTTCTAGAAGACCCATCTCTTTTAGAGTGTATAAAAAATGTAGCTTATGATCAATTTTATTGTGAACATATTTATGTTTTTTCTACATTATCATTAAGTAAAATTTTGATTAATTACGGACTTGAAATTTTTGATATAGAAAACATCAGAACACATGGTGGTTCTAATAGGTACTATATAAAAAAAAAGACAAATTCTTTTTATAAAATTAAGAAAAGTGTGAAAGAAAATTTAGACAAAGAAAAGATTTATGGTCTTCATAAATTTTTAACATACAAAAAATTTGCTGCAAAAGTTTTGAAATCAAAAAAAAAATTAAAGTCAATATTTAAAAAAATAAAAACTCAGAATAAAAAGATTATTGGATACGGGGCAACTGCAAAATCTTGCACCGTTTTGAATTATTGTGGGATTGATAAAAAAGATATTGATTATTTTTATGATACGACATCATATAAAATTGGAAAATATCTTCCAGGAAGTAAGATACTCGTTAAAAAATATCAAAAATTATTAATTAAAAATCATAAATATGTTTTTCTTGGTGCATGGAATTTTAAGGAAGAAATATTCAAAAAAGAAAAAAAGTTTATTAAAAATGGTGGAAAATTTATAACACATATCCCTTACCCAAGAGTAATTTAAAAATCATCAAACTTTATACCTTGTTTATCTTTTTTTGATAAAATCGGTCTTCTTATTGGCCATTTAATGTTAAGTTTATTATCATCCCATTTTATCGTAGTTTCACTATTTTTATCCCTGTATTTTGTGCACTTATAGTAAACAGCGCATTCTTTTGATAGACATAAAAAACCATGAGCAAAATTTTCTGGTATGTAGATAGAAAAATTTGAATTTTGTGAAATAAGAATTGAGAAATATTTTCCATATGTTTTAGATTTCTTTCTTAAGTCAACAACAACATCTAATATTTTACCTTGTACCACTGTCACTATTTTAGCTTGGCTGTTTTTTGTCTGAAGATGTAAACCTCTCAAAGTATTTTTTTTTGAGTAAGAAAAACAATCAAAAATAAATTTTTTTTTTAAAATTTTTTCTTTTTCTACTTCTTTAAAAAAACCTCTTCTATCTTTATAAATTTTAGTTGAGAGTAAAACTAAACCTTTTATTTTTGTTTTAATTATTTTCATAAAAAATTTTCTCTATCTCTTTTTGTATATTATACATTGGCTTCCAATTTGGTAAAATTTTTAATTTTGATTGATTAGGTTTAATCATATTATTACTTAAGTATTTTACCTTTATCTTTTTTTTTGAGTTTTTATTAATATTTTTGATCAAATCAAAAATATTTATATTTTTTTTATTTTTTAAACAATATGTTCCACTTTTGATATTTCTATCTATGATCAACTTAATTGAATTAAAAATATCTCGTGAATGAATTATATTTAATTCCAATCTCCTTGAAATAATTTTTGAAATTACATTTTTTTTAAAATTTTTGAATAATTGAGGTATTAGTTTTTTTCTAGAATCTTTTCTATCAAAACTTTCGTAAAATTTAAGATTATAAAACTTTACTGTTTTATTTTGAGAGGTATAAAATTGAAGTATCATTTCAAAAGCAGACTTAGTTGATGCATAAAAATTTTTTGGATCGTAATTTTTTCCATCAACATGTTGCATCATTGTTCCAAAATTTATGATTTTTTTTACTTTACGATATACAATATCTAAAATAATGACGGGAAAAAGCACATTGGAGTTAATAAAATTTGGTATATCTTCGTGCGAATGAGAATTTTTATATAGAGTTGCAAAATTTATAAAATAGTCAATTTTTTTATTATTCAATTTATTTTTTAAAGTTTTAAGATCAGAAAAAAAAAATTGATTTATATGAAGATTTATATTTCTTTCTTAAATAAAGTAATTTTTTATTTTTTTTATTTTTATCTCTTAATATATCAATTATTTTATAACCATCTCCTAGGCTTCTTTTCAAAAAAAGGTAACCTATGAAACCTGAGGATCCTGTTATTAAAATGGTTTTTTTTTTCAAATTATAATCTTTTTTAAATATGTACTGTAATCGCAATTTCCATAAAACTTTATATTTTCAATAATTTTTTTTTTATCTATCCATCTTTTTAATAATGAAATTTCTTCAAGACATGCAATTTTTATGCCTTGAACTTTTTCTACAGATTTTACATAGCTTGACACATTGCTTAAATCCTCTATTTTTCCAGCATCTGACCAAATAGCACCTCTACCAATCATTTCAAACTTAAGTTTGTTTCTTTTTTTATACTCATTAATTAAATCTGTTATTTCTAACTCTCCTCTTTTTGAAGGTTTTAACTTTCCAGCAAATTCACATACATTCTTATCAAAAAAGTATAAACCAGTGATTGCGTTATTAGAGATAAATTTTTTTGGTTTCTCAATAATTTTTTGAATTTTATTTTTTTTTATTTTAGCTACACCATAATTTTCAGGCTTAGAAACTTCTTTCAAAAAAATTGTTGCTCCATTAGAGTGAGACGAAGATTTTTCAAGTTTTTTTGTTAAGCTTTGTCCATAAAAAAAGTTATCTCCTAAAATAAGAGCAACATTATCATTATTGATAAACGATCTTGCCAAATTAAATGCATCTGGAAGTCCTCTCGGTTTATCTTGAATTTTATATTTAATATTAATACCAAATCTTGATCCATCGCCTAATAAATTTCTAAAATTTTCAGTCTGACCAGGATTAATTATCATTAAAATATTTTTAATATTAGCAAGCATCATTACAGATAATGGATAGAATATCATTGGCTTGTCATGTATTGGTAATAATTGTTTATTTGAAGCTTTAGTTAATGGGCTTAATCTTGTGCCTGAACCACCTGCAAGAATTATACCTTTTTTAATCATTTTTTATTTATTAAAAGACAACATATATTAAAACTTCTGTATTTAAATACTATAATTTATGATAGTATAAATTTTTCCAAAAAAATGAAAAACAATAATTATCAAGCAGATTCAATTAAAGTTTTAAAAGGTTTAGAAGCTGTAAGAAAAAGACCAGGTATGTATATCGGGGATACAGACGATGGCACCGGTCTTCACCACATGGTTTATGAAGTTGTAGATAATTCTATTGATGAAGCTCTAGCAGGTTATTGTAAAAATATTTATGTTAAAATAAATTTGGATGGGACGATCACAGTAAGAGACGATGGTAGAGGTATCCCTGTAGACATACATAAGGGTGAAAAGAAATCTGCAGCTGAGGTAATTATGACTCAATTACATGCTGGAGGTAAATTTGATCATGATTCTTATAAAGTCTCTGGGGGCTTACACGGCGTAGGAGTTTCAGTTGTAAATGCTTTATCTGAAAAACTCAAATTAGAAATAAATAGAGATGGAAAAAAATATTTAATAGAATTTAAAAATGGTGAGGCTAAAGCACCATTAAAAATTGTAGGAAAATCTAAAAGTAATGGTACAGAAATCACTTTTTTACCCTCAAAAGATATTTTCTCTTCGATAAAATTTAGTGCAAATATTCTTATTAGAAGAATGAGAGAACTGGCTTTTCTAAATAAAGGAATTAAAATAACTTTTATTGATCAATCACTAAAGAAAGAGAAAATTAGTGAATTCAAATACGAAGGAGGAATAATAGAATTTGTTGAATATTTAGATGACAAAAGAGAAAAACTTAAAAATAAAAATGACAATGATCTGTTTAAGAAGCCGATCTATATTGATGGAAAAAAAGAAAATATAGAAATAGAATGTTCTTTAAAATGGAATTTAACTTATTCAGAAGATATCTATCCTTATACAAATAATATTCATCAGAAAGATGGTGGGACTCATTTATTGGGTTTTAGAAGTGCCTTAACAAGAGTAATCAATAAATATGCAAATGAGCATAATCTTTTAAAAAAAAATAAATTAACAATCTCGGGAGATGATATTAAAGAGGGATTAACTTGTATAATATCTATAAAAATACCTGATCCGAAATTTTCATCTCAAACAAAAGATAAACTTGTATCTTCTGAAGTAAGAATGATTGTTGAAACTTTAGTTAATGAAAAATTATCTATATGGTTTGATCAAAATCCTTCAATTGCAAAAATAGTCTTAGCTAAAATTATCCAAGCAGCTTTAGCTAGAGATGTTGCTAGAAAAGCTAGAGAAAGTGTAAGAAGAAAAGGCGCTCTTGAATTAAGTGGTCTTCCTGGAAAATTAGCTGATTGCCAAATCGGAAAACAAGATGGAACTGAACTGTTTATTGTTGAGGGTGATTCTGCAGGTGGTTCTGCTAAACAAGGAAGAGATAGATCGAATCAAGCTGTATTACCATTGAGAGGAAAAATTTTAAATACTTATGTAGAGGATTTACAGAAAAAAAAAAATGGAAATGGCAATAAACATACATCTGACACAAGGACAAAAGCATTAGCAAAAATGATTTCTTCAAATGAAATTTTAACTTTGATTAATGCTTTGGGTTTAGATCCCAAAGTTCAAGAAATTGATTTAAAGGATCTCAGATATGGTAAAATTATAATTATGACAGATGCTGATGTTGATGGTTCTCACATTAGAGCCTTGTTGTTAACTTTTTTTAATAATAAACCATTTAATAAATTGATAGAAAATGGTTATGTGTATTTAGCTCAACCTCCATTATTTAAAATTAATAAAGGTTCTAAAGGCATTTATATTAAAGATCAAAAAGAACTTGATGAATATATAATTAAAAATAATAAAGAATTTACAAAAGTAAAAAAAGGTTCAAAAGAATTTTTTAAAAAATTGGATTTTGAAAAATCTAAAATGAATATTCAAAGATTTAAAGGCTTAGGAGAAATGAATCCAGAAGAACTTTGGAATACTACTTTAAATCCTGAGACACGAAATTTATTACAGGTTCAATATTCAAAAGACCAAAAAAAAGATCAAAATTTAATTCATACATTAATGGGAAATGATGTGAGTCTTAGAAAAGATTTTATCATTTCGAACGCAATAAATGTTCAAAATCTTGACATTTAAATGATGAAGTTTTTTGAAACTTCTAAATTTTATACTTTAAAAAAATCCACTTACATTTCATTAAGATGGATTGGTATAATCGGACAATTATTATCAGTTTATATTGTTTATTTCTATTATAAGTTTGAATTTAATTTTTTTATCTCAAATTTAGTAATTTTTTTAGGTGCCTTAAGTAATTTATATCTTATTTTTGTTTATCAAAAAACTCAATTATCAGATAGGTCAGCTTTATTTTTTTTACTAACTGACATAACACAACTTGGAATTCTAATTTATCTGACTGGGGGGATTTTAAATCCATTTGTTATTTTTTTAATTATTCCAAGTGTTTTTGCCTCATCAAATCTGGGATTAAGAACAAATATCCTGTTAGTATCAACGACTATATTAGTGATTATTTTTCTTACATTTTATTCAAAAGATTTACCATATCCTTTAAATGAACACTTTCATGTAGACAAACATTATTATTATTCAATACCAACTGCTCTTATAATCGCACTAGTTTTTTTAAATTATTTTGCAATAATTTTTGGTGCAGAGTCTAGATTAAGAAAAGAGGCTTTGAATAAAATGGAAGAAGTGATGGCAAAAGAGCACGAAATGTTGTCTTTAGGTGGACAAGCAGCTGCTGCAGCTCATTCACTTGGAACACCACTATCAACAATAAAAATTATTACTTTAGAACTCTCAAAACAATTAAAAGATAATAAAGATGTAATTCAAGATATAGAATTACTCTCAAGTCAGGTTGAAAGATGCAACCAAATATTAAAAAAGTTATCTTTAAATCCAAATGAAGAGGATGATTTTATTGATGAAGATCTAAGTATAAGAGAATACCTTAAAGAAATAATTTCATCTTTCAAAGAAACAAGCAACAATGAATTCATCTTTAATTTTGAACAAGACTCTTATTCAAAAAAGATTACAAAATCAATTGAAATTGTATATGGCTTAAGAAATTTTATTGGTAATGCAAATAAATTTTGTAGAAAAAAGATATTCATTTTTCTTAAAAGTGATAATAAATTTACTGAAGTTGTAATTGAAGATGATGGAGACGGATATCCAAGTGATATATTGTCAAAAATTGGAGAACCATATTTAAAAGCATTTAAAAGTGATAATAGAACCAAGGATGGATTAGGCTTAGGTATTTTTATCGGAAAAACTTTACTTGAAAAAAATTTTGCTGTTATTAATTGTAGAAATTCTAAAACCAGAAGTGGAGCAGAAGTCTCAATAAAATGGAATAATAAAGACTTGATTAAAATTTAATGTAACTTATTTTTTTTTTCAAACAATTCGCTTAATTGTGAAATCATTACATCACCAAGCTCATTTACATCTGTTATTTTTATTGCTCGATTGTAATATCTAGAGACATCATGGCCAATACCAATTGCTAGTATCTCAATTTCAGTCTTATCTTCTATAAATTTAACAATTTTTTTTAAATGTTTTTCTAAAAAGTCTCCAGAATTTACTGATAGAGTTGAATCATCTACAGGCGCTCCATCAGAAATGACCATTATTATTTTTCTTTCTTCTTTTCTTTTTTTTATTCTATTAAATGCCCATGATATAGCTTCACCATCAATATTTTCTTTAAGTAGCCCTTCTTTAAGCATTAATCCCAAGTTATTTTTTGCTTGTCTCCATTGAGTATCTGCACTTTTATAAATTATATGTCTAAGATCATTTAATCTTCCAGGTGTTCGAGGCTTACCTTTTTTGTTCCAAAATTCCCTACATTTTCCGCCTTTCCAATTTTTTGTTGTAAAGCCCAACACTTCAACTTTTACCGAACATCTTTCAAGTGTTCTAGATAAAATATCTGCGCAGATTGCAGCAATAGTAATTGGTCTACCTCTCATAGAACCAGAGTTATCGATTAATAAAGTAACAACAGTATCTTTAAAATCAAGATCTTTCTCTTTTTTAAAAGATAGCGAATTATACGGATCCATTATTACCCTAGGTAATTTTGAACTATCCAGTAAACCCTCTTCTAAATCAAATTCCCACGATCTATTTTGTTTGGCTAATAATTTTCTTTGAAGTTTATTTGCGAGTTTAGTAATTACATCTTGAAAACCACTCAGCTGCTGATCTAATGATTTCCTTAATTTTAAAATATCATTGTGGGACTCTAAATTTTCCGCTTTTGTTATTTCATCATATTGTTTTGTGAAAATCTTGTAATCTAAATTAATATTATCAATGCTCTTTTTTTGGATTACTTGCTCATTACTTTGCTTATCAGAGTCATTATCAACTAGTTGTTCATCTAATTTATATTGATCTATATCATAATCAGAGTCTAAATTAGCTTGAGTTTCTTCCTCTTTATTTTCATCTTTTCTATCTTCTGACTCACTCTCTTGGTCGTTATTTGACGGATTTTGCTGATCATTTTCATGATTATCATCATTTTTTTCATCATTTTCTTCAGTTTGGAAAATTTCCATATTTTGTAAAATTTCTGAAAATTTAGAAGAATAATCATTTTGTGAATCTAGTTTTTCTTTGAGAAAATTTATGTGATTTTCAATTGCCTGATCAAAGTCTTTCTCCCAAAAATTTAACATATTTTTTGTTAGTGAGTTTAATTTTATGTTATGAAATTTTTTAAGCATATATAACTCAAAAGCTTCAACAACTGGAACATCTTCTTTAGTTTTTAGTTGATCCTTTCTTTTTAATTCAATAATTTGATTGTAATTTTCATCGAGATTTTTTTTTATTCCTTTTAACATTTTAGATCCCAAACATTCATAACGGATTTTTTCGGCAATAGCGTAAAGAGATTTACAAGAGGTATTAGTTGGTAAATTTTTTTTATAAATATTTACATTTGAAAATTTTTTTTTAAGAGCCGAGGAGTCTGACAACGCTCTCGCTTTAATAAAATCACTTTTAGAGTTTATATTTTCTAAATTAAAAAAATCAAATTTTTTTAAATTTTTATTTTCATTATCTTTCTCTTTATTGATAAAATCTCCAGAAATTACTCGCTCTGTAGACGACAAGGCTTGTTGCAGTTTTTCTTTAAGATTTTTTTCTTTATTAATATTACTCATTTAAATCTGAATATTTGCCAGCGACTCTGGTAATTCTTCACCAAAGCATCTTTGGTAATATTCAGCAATAGTATTTTTTTCAATTTCATCACATTTATTTAAAAAAGTTACTCTAAAAGCATATCCTGTATCTTTAAAAATTTCTGAATTTTCAGCCCAATGTAAAACTGTTCTTGGGCTCATTACAGTTGAAATATCACCAGCTACAAATCCTTTTCTCGTTAAAGATGCAACTTTAATCATACTCGCAATCTTTTCTTTACCTTTTGAATTATTATAAGATTTGTTTTTTGCTAAAATTATTTCCATCTCTTTATCGAGACTTAAATAATTTAAAGTGGCAACTATATTCCATCTATCCATTTGACCTTGGTTAATTTGTTGCGTTCCATGATATAAACCAGTAGTGTCACCCAAACCTACCGTATTTGAGGTTGCAAATAATCTGAAAAATTTATTTTGTTTTATTACTTTATTTTTGTCTAATAATGTAAAATTTCCCTCTGCTTCTAATACTCTTTGAATAACAAACATAACATCAGGTCTACCTGCATCATATTCATCAAAAACTAGAGCTACTGGATTTTGAATTGACCAAGGTAATATACCTTCATTAAATTGTGTAATTTGTTTTCCATCTTTTAAAGTAATTGCATCTTTTCCAATTAAATCAATCCTACTTATATGGCTGTCAAGATTTACTCTTATACACGGCCAATTCAATCTAGCTGCAATTTGTTCAATATGTGTTGATTTTCCTGTTCCATGAAAACCTTGAACTAAAACTCTTTTATTAAAGGCAAAACCCGAGATTATTGCGAGTGTTGTGTCTCTATCAAATTTATAATTTTTATCTATATCAGGAACATATTCTCCTTTTTTTGAAAAAGCGTCCACCTCCATGTCAGAATCAATTCCAAAGGTTTGTTTAATTGATACTTTAATGTCAGGCTGAGAATTTAAGTTAGGTGTCAATTTTTTTCCTATAAGTATTTTTAAGTTGAGTGTAAGCTAAAGTGATTAGTTTTAATTTTTCCTCATATTTTTTATTACCAGAATTCATATCAGGGTGAAATTTTTTCACAAGTGTTTTGAATTTATCTTGTATGCTTTTCCATTTTAAACCAACTGAAACTCCCAATATTCCAAATGCTTTAATATCTTTATGGTCAAATTTAAATTGACGCATATGATTATATTCTCCATTTATTTTTTCTTTGTCTAATTCATCTTTTAAAGTGGTATTCCATAAAACTTTAAAAAAATTATCTGAGGAACTAAAGCTTTGTGTGGGTTTGTGCCATGTCATATCAGATTTTAAAAAATCAATAACCTGTTCATCATTCATCCCTGAAAAATAATTCCAGTTTTTGTTAAACTCTTTCACGTGTTCAAGACAAAGCATCCTAAATTTTTTGCTATTATCTTTTTCTATTGGAGCTTTATATTCACCAACTTCTTTACAATTATTCCAGTCACAAATGTTTTTCATGTTATATAATAGTTATATATATGGATATAAATGATTTAACTATAATTGTAAAAAAAAAGTTACTAAATGAATTAAATATAGAAAGTATAAGTGTTGAAGATAAATCATTTCTTCATAAAAATCATTCTGGGAATATTAAAGGAAAATTTCATCTTAAATTAATAATAGTTTCTAACGAACTGAAAAAAATGAATAAAATTCAAAGTAACAAAAAAATATATAGAGTTTTAGATGAAGAGTTAAAACAATATATTCATTCAATACAAATCTCAATTTCTTAAATAATTTTTTAAAAATAATTCTATATTCTTTTTTGAATATTCTTGGTTGAACAAAGGTAATCCTATTTTTTTTAAAAGAACTAGACTTATTTTAGAAGAATTATTTTTTTTATCCTTAATCATAAAAGATAGTATTTTTTTAACATCTTTTGACTTAAAGAAATTATTTAATGATAAGGTTAAGTTATTTTTTTCAATATGATTTGTTATCAATTTATATTCTTTCTCTTTTAGAATATTTTTTTTATAACTAAAATTAAGAACAGTTTTTATCCCAAGTATAACAGCCTCACCATGGTTTAATTTTTTACTATAATCCATGCTTGCTTCGTATGCATGTGCAAAAGTATGACCAAAATTTAAAATTTTTCTTAAACCTGTTTCTTTCTCATCTTTCTCAACTACATTCATTTTTATTTTACAGCTTTCATAAATTGCTTTGTTAATAAATCCAGGAGATAAATCTAAAATTTTTTTAAATTTCTTATTTAAGAAATAAAAAAAATTTTTATTTTTAATGATAGCATGTTTTAGTATTTCTCCATATCCACAAATTATTTCTCTTCTTGGTAATGTCATAAGAAATTGAGTATCTGAAACAACAATACATGGTTGATAAAAACTTCCAATCAAATTTTTTCCATATTTAGTATTCACTCCAGTTTTTCCTCCTATTGATGAGTCCACTTGTGACAACAAGGTGGTAGGAATATTTATAAATTTTATTCCTCTTTTAAATAAACTTGCAGCAAAACCACTTGTGTCACCTGTGATTCCACCACCAACAGAAATTAGACAATCTTCTCTTGAAAAATTTTTTTTAAGTAATAAATCTAGAATATTATCCACGCTTTTAAAATTTTTATTTTTTTCATTAGCATTAAAAATATGAATAAAAACCTTATGATTTTTTAAAGAATTTTTAATATTTTTAATAAATTTTTTTGGAACGTTTTTATCTACAACTAGAAAACACTGTTTAAAATTTATTGAATTTTTCTTTAAAATATTTGAAAGTTTTTTAGTCAAATTATTTCCAATAACGATAGGGTATTTTTGATTTTTTGTTTTAACTATCAGTTTTAATGTTTTCATAAATATTTAAAATCTTTCTAACTATTTCATACTTTGTCAGACTATCACAATCAATTTTATATCTAGCCTTTGAGTAAATTGTTGATCTCTTTCTAATAAGACTAATTAGTTCGGTTGTTGATGAATTATTAATTAAGGGTCTTTTTTTACTGTTTTTAAGTCTTTTAAGTAATTCTTTTTGATTTAAATTAAGCCAAAATGATTCATGTTTGTCTAACACTTCATCTCTAATTTTCTTATTTAAAAATGCACCACCACCCAAAGAGGTAATAATATTTTCTTTTTTAAGTATATCTAGAGTTATTTTTTCTTCAATTTTTCGAAAAAATTTTTCTCCTTTTGATGAAAAAATTTTAGTAATTTCCATACCAAATTTTTTTACTATAAAATCGTCCACATCAATAAAATCTAATTTAAGTCTTTTTGAAACTAATTTACCAATAGTGGTCTTTCCAGACCCCATCATTCCTAAAAAAACTATATTTCCTCTCGTTTTCATAAGTTTCTACATTGAAAAAACACAAATATGTCTTAATTATTTGAAATTAACTAAAACTATATGCAATTTGTAAAAAAAACAAGTTCGAGACAGAATATTGTCAGTTTAATAATAAAATTAATTTTAGCCTCAGTGCTAATCATAGGAGCTGTTTTTCTATTGAATAAAATAGATTTTCCATCTCCAAAAAAGAATATAGAAAAAGTAATTCCGAATGAAAATTTTAAAATTGTTAAATAAGAAATATTTTTCAATTATATTAATAATTTTGTTTGTACAAATTACACAAGCGGAGGAAAAACCAGTAGATATATGGAATATTGATGAAAAAACAAAAGCAGATAATGAAATTTTAATTATACAAACTGATAACTATGATGGCGAGGCTGATCAAGAGAATATATCAAATTTATATAAAAATAGTATTATAAAAAAAAATAAATCTATAGAGTTTTCTGAAAATTTAAATTCAAATGAAATTACCATAATTGGTTTGTATGATCCTGAGGACAATGGATTAGATGTCGACATGTGGTCGAACTCAGATGGTGATCAATTAAAAAATATTTTTACAAAGCTAAAAAAAATTGACCTTTCAGATGATGCATCTGAAATAATGAAAATATCAATTTTAACAAATGCCTATCCACCAAAAAAAAATATTTCTGAAAAAGAATTTTTAAGGTTTAAATCTGATTGGTTGATTAAAAATTCAGATCTAGATTTAATAGAGGATTATATTGTATCAAATCAAATATTTGATTTACATCCCAGACTAACAAAATATTTAGTAGACCAGTATTTATCAAAAGGTGAAATTGAAAAAGCGTGTGATATTTTTCAGAAAAATTCTAAACCTTTAAACGACAATTATCTATTTAAATTTAATATTTATTGTTTAATAAAATCAGGAAAAAAAGAAGAAGCCCAATTAAATTTTGATCTTAAAAAAGAAATGGGATTTGAAGATGAGTATTTTGAAAATAAGATAAATTACCTATTAGGTTTTGATTTGAAAGCTAATGAAGCTATTTCAGAAAAAAATTTACTTGATTTTCATCTAGCACACATGGTTAATCCTTCATTTATTTTCGAACCTAAAGAAAAAACAGATAAATTGATTTGGAAATATTTATCATCACATAATTTATTAGTTTCATTTGAAGAGATTAAAGATACAGATATCGAAAAAATTTTACTTTTAGAAAAAGCCACACATAAAAAAAATTATCCTGAGGAAGATTTATTTGAGATTTATAAAAGATTTCAGTTCAATATTAATCAATTATTGACTGCAGAACAGTCATACATTTCTTTACCCAAAATAGAAGCTAGAGCTTTAATTTATCAAAAAGTTCTTTTGGAGTCAGAGATGATAAGTAGATTAAAGTATTTAAAAATTTTAAAAGAACTTTTTAAAGATGAAAATATTGACAAAGCTTTTGACACAAAACTTAAAAAA
>MDSW01173766.1_pt1 | contig 16040 bp, 15 predicted proteins | sample 811171 | NCBI WGS metagenome assembly MDSW01 (sample SAMN05326641, study PRJNA326480) | marine metagenome | isolation source: seawater | place: Atlantic Ocean: North West | collected 2012
ATATAGGGCCACTTGCAGTATTCTTTATTTTTTATACAAGAAGTGGTCTTCAGGAAGCAATACTTCCTCTTATGATTGCAACCGTAATTTCAGTAATAATTTCATACATACTTGAAAAAAAAATACCAATTATGCCCACTCTTGGGGCAGCTATTGTATTAATATTTGGAGGCCTAACAATATATTTTGACAATGAAATTTTTATCAAAATGAAACCAACAATAATAAATATGGTCTTTGCATTAATTTTATATGGAGGAGTAATTGTTAAAAAACCTCTTTTAAAGTATCTTTTAGGTGGTGCACTTAAGCTAGAAGAAGATGGTTGGAGAATATTAACTCAAAGGTGGATTGTTTTTTTTGTTGCACTTGCTGTTTTAAATGAAATTGTGTGGAGAACACAAAGTACAGACGTTTGGGTAAACTTTAAAGTTTTTGGTATCTTGCCAATTACGTTTATTTTTACGATGACACAATTTCCTTTGATTAAAAAATATCAAATTGAAGAATAATTAAAAATTATTTTTTTCAAGAGCTAAAAATCCTGGTGATTCATTACCCTCTAACCATTCTAAAAAAGCTCCTCCAGCATTAGATAAATAACTAAATCCATCTTTTGCTTTAGCTAAATTAATAACGGAAAGTGTATCTCCTCCACCTGCAAAAGTATTCGTGTTATGATCTATTGCACTTTTTTTAAGTAAATTTGCTATTTCTATTGAACTTCTATCAAAAGGCTTAAATTCAAAAGCACCTAAGGGGCCATTCCATAAGACTGTACGACATTTAAATATTTCATTTGAAATTAACTTTATTGTTTTTTCTCCAATATCTAAAACCATTTCATCATTGGGAATATTATCAATATCATATTTTTTAATCTCAATATTATTTTCCAACCTTTTTGCACAAACAACATCTATTGGTAAAACAATTCTACAATTTTTAGATTTAGCATTGATTTGAATATTTTTTGCAACTTCTAAATAATCTTTTTCTAAATAAGAATTACCGAGATTTTTTTTATTAGATAATAAAAAAGTGTTTGCCATAGCACCACCAATCACAATAGTATCAAATAAATTAATTAGATTATTAATTACTTTTATTTTTGTTGAAATTTTTGAACCACCTATAATTGCCAAATTTGGTTTTTTAGCTTCATTCAAAAAAAAAATTTAAATTTTCTATTTCTTTTGTAAAACCTAATCCTGCTAAGGAAGGTAAAAAGTTAGGTATTCCTACTATCGAAGAATGATTTCGATGTGAAGCTGAAAAAGCATCATTAATATAAAAATCAAAATTAGATGATAATTCCTTTGAAAAATCTAAATTATTTTTTTCTTCTACTTCAGTAAAACGAATATTTTCAAATAAACATATCTCACCATCACGCATTTCAGATAACTTCTTTTTTATTTCATGATTATCAAAGGAAGTAATAAAATGTATTTTAGAAACTTTTAGTTTTTTCCGTAATTCTTCACATAAAAATTTAGTAGATAATTTTTCATTTACCTTTCCATTGGGTCTTCCAAAATGCGATAATATAAATATTTTGTTATTGTTATTTGTTAGCAATTGAATTGATGGAATTATTATATTAATCCTAGAATAATCAGTGATCTCATCCCCTGACAAAGGAACATTTAAATCTGCCCTAAATAAAATTTTTTTATTCTTTATTGTTATATCCTCTAATCTTTTCATATTCTATTCACATTTATAATTAAAAAACATTGGAATTCATTGATTTTTTTTGAAAAATCCCAGTTTATTCTTTTTTTATGCATATATTTAGTATATATTAACATAATAAACATACTAAATGTAGTTGATAGGAGTTTTAAATGCCCTGGGATGAAAATAATGTTACAAGATTAAGAGAACTATGGGATCAGGGACTTCCTACTGCGCAAATTGGCAAATTACTTGGTTTTACAAAAAACGCTGTCGTTGGTAAAGCACACAGAATAGGACTTGAAAGACGTCCATCACCTATCAGAAGAACAGCGGTTAAGCCAGATAGAAAAAAAGCTCGCTCTCCAGTAATGCCTAAATTAAATTTTGAGAGCAAAAAAGAAAATCAAACGGTAAATAATGAAAATACAAGTTTTCAACCTGTTGTTAAAAATTTATTTAATTCATCTGTTAAAAGAGGTTGTGAATGGCCAGTTGGACATCCTGACGAAATTGATTTTCATTTTTGTGATAAAGATAGATTTGAAGATAAACCATATTGTCTAGATCATTGTGCAGTTGCATATGTAATTCCTGAAAAAGAAGAAAATGAAAGACAAGAAGTAAATACAAGAATTTAATAGAATTTTACTTTTTAACTGATATCACTAGAGTTTGATGAAGCATCAAAATGAGATATCTTTATTTAATCCAGTTTTAATTGCAGGAAGTTTAATATTATTAATAAGTTTTGCAATTAGATCTACTTTTGGTCTTTTTCAAATTCCTATTGCTGATGATTTTTTATGGGCCAGGTCTGAATTTTCACTTGCAATAGCAATCCAAAATTTAGCTTGGGGTATTGGAACACCTATTTTTAGTGCCTTTGCAGAGAAATATGGAGACAGAAAAGCAATATCTATTGGACTAATTCTTTATGCATTAGGTGTATTTATAAGCAGTACAGCTTCATCACCAGAGGCTCATCAATTTTTAAATATTTTAATTGGTTTTGGTATCGCTGGAAGTGGTTTTGGTCCTGTTTTAGCCGTAGTTGGAAGAGCAGCATCAAATGATAAAAGGTCTCTCGCCCTTGGCATAACTACTGCGGCTGGTTCTGCAGGACAAGTGGTAGGGCCACCATTTGCTGCATCATTATTATCTTTTATGCCATGGAATTCAGTTTTTGAAATATTTGCTATTATTAGTCTACTAACAATCCTTTTAGTTCCAATTTTAAAATCTAATGCGGAAACTAGTTTTAAAAAAAATGATGAAAAACTAGGAGAGACTCTTCATGAGGCAGTTAAAGACCCAACATATATAATGTTATTTTTTGGTTTTTTCTCCTGTGGTTTTCAGCTAGCTTTTATTACTGCACATTTCCCAGCATTTATTGCCGAAAGTAGTAGTCCAATAATTCAAGGCAGTATTATATCTCTAGTTTGCAATTCTGTTGAGGGTCTAGGAGCATTATCAATGGCTTTAATAGGATTTTTTAATATAATTGGATGTATAATTGCTGGAGCATTAGGTAGAGGTTATAACAAAAAATATTTATTATCTTTGATTTATACTGGCAGAACTATAGCAGCAATTTTATTTATTCTATTACCTATAACTCCATATAGTATTGCAATATTTTCAATGGTTATGGGTTCATTGTGGCTCGCAACAGTTCCATTAACTTCGGGTATTATTGGTTATATTTATGGAATTAAGTTTATGGGCACACTCTATGGGATAGTTTTTTTGTCACACCAAATAGGATCTTTTGTAGGTGTTTGGCTAGGAGGTTTATTCTACGATATATATGGTAGTTACGATATTGTTTGGTGGGTTGGCATAGGCGTAGGAGCTTTTTCAGCAATTATCCACTTACCTATTAAAGAAAGACCTTTGATTAAAAGAAAGTTTATGACTACATAAAAAATTAAATTTTAACTATAATAAAAATATTATGGATGAAAGAAAAATAATTAGAAACTTAATAATTGTTATATTTTTTTTAATAATTATTTATTGTTTGGTTCGGGTTAGTGCAGGACTTGATTTAAGCTTTGGCCCATATATTAAAAAATAGTTTATGAAAAAAATTGCGATTTTTATAGCTGCAGGAAGTGGAATGGGTGCTGATGCAGCTAGAGTTCTATTTAATGAAGGTTTCAAAGTAGCAATAATGTCGTCATCTGATAAAGCAAATAAATTAGCAAAAAAGCTAAATGGAATTAGTTTCGTAGGATCAAATCTTAATAAAGAAAACATAAAAGAATTTATAAATATGGTTATTAAGAAGTGGGGCAGAATTGATGTTTTAGTTAATAGCGCAGGTCATGGTCCAAAAGGAGAAATTTTAAAAATTACAGATGAAGAATGGATTAAAGGAATGGAAACATATTTTTTGAATGTAGTTAGAGCAACAAGAGTAGTAACGCCACTTATGCAAAAACAAAATTGTGGATCTATAATAAATATTTCTACATACGCAGTATTTGAACCAGAAAAAAGTTTTCCAACATCAGGAGTTATGAGAGCAAGTTTATCGTCTTTTACAAAAATCTACTCTGATAATTACGCTAAATATAATATTCGAATGAATAATATTTTACCAGGATTTATAGATAGTTTGAAACCAAGAAAAAAATTTATAGACAGAGTGCCTCTTAAAAGAGTTGGTAAGGTTAGTGAAGTGTCAGCAGTTGTAAAATTACTAGCCTCAAATAGTGGAGCTTATATTACAGGTCAAAATATTAGAGTTGATGGCGGAATCACTAGATCAGTCTAAAGAATGCAAGTAAAAAAAATTAAAATTTTAAATAAAGAATTTAAAAGTCCAATAACTTGCTTGACAGCTTATTCTGCAACAGTTGCTAAGATACTAGATGGAAATGTTGATATAATATTAATTGGTGACTCACTAGGATCAACTCTATATGGAATGAGTAATACACAAGGTGTTACGCTTGAAATGATGAAAATTCATGGAAATATAGTAACTAAAAATATTAATAAAAGTATTTCTATAATAGACATGCCCTACAATACGTATCGCAATAAATTACAAGCATTAAAAAATGCAAGAGATTTAATAAAATATTCTAAAGCTAAAATGTTAAAATTGGAGATAAATAAAAAAAACTTATCGATTATTAAATATTTAAATAATAAAAAATTTAATATTGTTGCACATATTGGTGTAACTCCTCAAAGTTTCAAAGATTTTAAAAAAATTAGAGTTGTAGGTAAAGATATTATACAAAAAGAAAAATTAATTAATTTAGCTCTAAATGCAGAAAAGGCTGGAGCTAAGATCATATTATTAGAATGTGTGTATGAGAGAACAGCAAAGGAAATAACATCAAAAGTTTCAATACCTACAATAGGAATAGGGTCATCTAAATTTTGTGATGGTCAGGTTTTAGTTTTCGATGATTTAATAAAAACGGATGAAACTAAACAAGTGCCTAAATTTGTAAAAAATTATATGAATTTTAGTAAACTATCTAAAAGAGCTATAAAAAATTTCAGCAAAGATGTAAAAAAAAGAAAGTTTCCAAACAAAAAATATAGTTACTTATAAAATAATTTTTTTAAAATCTGTAGTTTTTTCATCATAATACATTAGATCACCTGAACTAATTTCAAACCATAAACCATGAATTTTTAATTTATTTTGTAAAATTAAATTATTTATAAACGGAAATTGTAACAAATTTTTAATTGAATTTGTTATATTATTTTTCTCAAGAGATTTTATAATATTATCGTAACTTTGATTTTTATCTAAAATATCGTAGGCGGGTTTGACATAATTGACCCATTCATCTACAAATGAATTATTGTTTTCTAATAATTGATTTGTAAATTTCTGATATGCATATTTTATTCCTCCACAACATGAATGTCCTAAAACGATAATATTTGGAATTTTAAGTGCTGTAATACCATATTCTAGAGCGCTAAAAGTTCCATAATTACTTTTATATGTTGCATAGGGAGGCACAATATTGGCAATATTTTTATGAGTAAAAAAATCTCCTATTTGAGCTTTAAATATAGTATTTGGATCTACTCTAGAGTCACAACAAGAAATTATCATTGCTTTAGGTTTTTGCCCTAAGTCTGCAAGACGTTCATGTAGTTTTGAATTCTTGGGATAATTATTCTCCTTCCAGTCTTTGTATCCATTTAATATAAATTCTGGTAAGGCCATTGTTTATTTTATTATTAAATTACTTTAGATTAATTTGAGAAAATTTAAATGAAAGAAAATAATTCTAGACGGTTTTGTGTAGCTCCAATGATGGGCTATACAACGCCTTACGCAAGAACACTTTATAGAATATTATCCCAAAAATCATTTTTATTCACTGAAATGATAGCTTGTAAATCTATGATATATTCTAAAAACAAAGATCTTATTATTGAAAATAATGATCATAATCCTGTTGCACTTCAGGTAGGAGGTTCTGATTTAAGTGACCTAAAAAAATGTTCTGAAATTGCCTACAAATATAATTATGATGAAATTAATCTAAATGTTGGCTGTCCAAGTAAGGCAGTTCAAAAAGGAAGTTTTGGAGCGTGTCTTATGAAAGATAAAGTTTTGGTTCGACAATGCTTAGAGTCACTTCAGAACGATAAAATTAGAATATCAATGAAATGTAGAATTGGATTAGGAAAAATTCAGAACTATGATTTTTTTGAGGAATTTGTTGAAGAAGTCTCAAAAAGTGGAATTAAATTAATATATGTTCACGCAAGAAATGCTATATTAAATGGAATTAGTCCGAAAGCTAATAGAACAATACCTCCATTAAATTATTATTTTGTAGAAAAAATAAAGAAAAAATTTCCACAAATAAAATTTATTTTAAATGGTGGTATTAATACTATTAATGATGCCAAAAAATATAGTGAAAAATTTAATGGTGTGATGATAGGGAGGCTAATACAAAATAATCCTTTTGTTTTAAAAGATGTTGATCATTTATTTTATAATGAAAAAAAAATTAAGATTGATGGTGAAAATATTATTAATCAGTATTTTGAGGTTATTAATTTAAAATTAGGAAAAGACTCTATTTTTAGACTCTTAAGTCCTCTCTTAAACATTTTTTTTGGGATACCAAATAGCAAATCTTTGAAAATAAAATTAAATGAAGAAATGAAATTACAAAAATTAAGTAATATTGAAAATACTTTAATGCAATTTATTAGAGAAAAAAAAATAATATTTTCTTAGAAGGGTATTTGATAGGAAAGGCTTATTATCTCAGCTCCAGGATTTTTATCACCTATATTAGCATTTGAAATATGGCTGATTGACAAACCAATTCGATTATTATTTTCTAATTCATAAGATACTTCCAATGATGTTCTAAACTCAATATTATGTCCTAATTTTTTTCCAGAACCTTCATCGAAATAACCCGCCCCAAAACTAGGAGTAAAAACGTATTTGTTTTGTTCACCTTTGAATAATTGACCTAAGTTGTCTTCAAGATAAATACCTGTTATGAAATAAGACGCTTGATCCGATGTGAGTTCAAGGCCCAAGAATGGTTTTAGAAAAAAGAAATTATCTTCTTCAGGACCTATATCAAAAATTACTTTATCAAATCGTCTTTCATATCTAAAATCTGCTGATTGATTTGTTGCTGATCCATCAAACTTAACATCAAAAACACCTATGCCAAAAACATCTAAATTCTTTGAATAACAAATATTTGTATAAAAGGTTAAAAGAAAAATTAATAATATTTTTTTCATTAATTGATATTATAAAAAAAAACTAAACTATCAAATAAAAAATTGTTTATCTTGATTTGATATATCAAGTAAAGATTTGTGTAGCTTTTGTAAGGCTTTTGTTTCAATTTGCCTTACGCGTTCTTTACTAATTTTAAGCATATTTCCTAATTCATCTAGAGTAATACTCTTTTCTTTTAATTTTCTGAGACGAATTATTACTTTTTCTCTATCATTAAGTGTATCTATAGCCTTATTTATAAAATCTTTTTTGATTTTAGTATCATTTAATTCTTCTAAGACTTCTTCAGGGTTTTCTCTTTCATCAGCAAGTAAGCTCATGTGGTCAGATTCATTTTCATTATCAATTTTTTGATTTAAAAATAAATCACCTCCAGAAAGTCTAGATTCCATATTCTGTACTTCAATAGATTTAACATTTAAAACTTCAGACACATGATCAATTTCTTTTTGACCCATGAATTCATTTGAAACATCATTTATTTGTTGTTTTATTTTTTTTAGATTAAAAAAAAGAGCTTTTTGAGATGCGGTTGAGCCTGTTCTGACAACTGACCAATTTTTTAATATATAGTCTTGAATAGAAGCCCGAATCCACCACGATGCATAAGTTGATAAGCGAAAATCTTTGGATGTATCAAATTTTTCTAAAGCATGCATTATGCCTAATATTCCTTCATGAATAAGATCATCAAGTGGTAAACCATAATTTATATACTTTCGAGCATATGAAACAGCAAGACGAAGGTATGAACTTAAAATTTTTTCTAGAGATTTTGGATTTTTATTATCTTTCCAATCATTAATTAGGTAGAATTCATCATCTTTCTCCAAAATTTTAGCTTTTTTAGATAATTCAATCAAATTGCTAGAAAAGAACTGGGTATTTAACTTCATGTATTATTATACGTAAAAAAATTAAAATGGATCAATTTGATTCAAATAATTCTAAAATTTCCCCATTTTCTTTAAATATTCCAGCTATTATTTTTTTGTTTGTCAAAGGTTGTTTAAACAACGTACAAATTGTATCATTTTTTACCATTTGAGTATTGTTATGATTTGACTCATAACCCCTAACAAGTCTGACAAAGGTATTATAAGGTTTATTAATTTTAGAAAAATTTTGATATCCCCACCAAAAGCAATCATTTTGAGCAGATAGGGGTCTTGTTATGTCAACACCTCGATTGATAAATAATATTTTTTTGCTACTGGAGTATGCTGCATGTTTTAAATTACTAAAATATTCTTTGTGACCAGAGGTTTTTGATATTCTAGTATTTAAGTCTGAAGTCCATTTAGAAATATTTACGACTCCAGTAGATGCAATATTTAAAACATCATTTGGTTCAAAACCATATGACTCAATTGTTTTATCAACTCCATGATCAAACATCCAATTTATAATTTCAGTTGGATTTGGTGCAGTTTGAAGTTGAAGTAATTTATTTAACATTTCTTCTTGAGCACCTCTTAAAAAAACTATTTCTTGGGAATCTAAATTAAATTTAGCCATTAATTTAAATCGTAAATTTATTATACTTGTTAGAGTTTCTTTGGCAAAGTCTCCAAGACCAATAACATTTCCAAGAAAAATAAGTTTATCACCTTTTTGAAAATTTTTAATAATGTGTAATTTTATTGATTCAAAACTTTTTAAATTAGAGTGAATTGATCCAACAGCCCAAATTCTATTAGAGTTTTTTAATTCAATAAAATTAACAACTTTTTCCACAAATTTATTTTTTTATTAAAATAGTTTCTACTTTTTCAGTAGATTGAAAATAGTCTGTTTTTTCAACTGCTGCGATTTCTCTCGCTAGTCTTTCGATAGCTACTTGAAACATTTGTCTTTCACTATATGATTGTTCAGATTGGCTATTTTTTCTAAATAAATCTCTTACAACTTCCGCAATTTTGATTGGATCACCAGAATAAATTTTTGTTTCATACTCTTGAGCTCTTCTACTCCACATAATTCTTCTAATTTTTGGCTTTAATTTAAGTACCTTATAAACTTCATCAATATATTTTTTAGAAGATATCCTTCTTAAACCTACTTCTTCCTGTTTATCTAGCGGAACCCTAATTATCAATTTGGATTGTTCCATTTTTACTACGTAAAACTGTGTCTTAATACTTGATATTTCCATAGATTCAATTTTAATAATTTCTCCAACTCCATGCTTTGGATAAACAACTACTTCACCTATATCGAATTCAAATTTTTTTTTATTCTTCATTTAACTCCCTGGTTTATCGCTAAAATGATCTTGATATTTTTTTTCTACATCTTTCCATTCGTCTGCATCTTTTGGAGGATCTTTTTTTTCTGCAATATTTGGCCAAATTTCAGAGTACTTTCTATTTATTTCAACCCATTTTTCCATACCTTCCTCATTATCAGAAAATATTGCATCCGCTGGACATTCTGGTTCACAAACTCCACAATCAATACATTCATCAGGATGAATAACAAGCATATTCTCTCCTTCATAAAAACAATCTACAGGGCAAACCTCCACGCAATCCATATATTTGCATTTTATGCATTTTTCATCAACTATATAGGTCATTGCATTTTCTTTTTAGATAGTGCTCTTTTCCTTGCATTTCCAGATTCTATATCTGATACATATAGTAAACCAGATAACCTTCTAATAAGACTGGACTCATAATCATGAAGATCTCCATCTGATAAAACAATTTCCCACAATGCCTCAATCAAAATAATTTTATCTTTATTAGAATATATTTTATTTATTTTAGATGTAAAAAAGAATAGTGATTTTGAACTATGTCTCTGCTGTAAAGCAACTTCTATTGATTTTTTAACATCTTTAGAGTCTTCACTAAAAGTATTTACCAAAACATCATGTATTTTATTTGTTTCTTCATTTGTTATAGATCCATCAGAGTCTGCTGCTTCAATCATAAGTCCGGTTAGTAAAGTTAAATTATTCTCTAAACTTAAGTTATTATTAACTGTATCTTTTTCAAAAAATTTTACTAATGATTTTAACAAACTAAAGCCTCTTAAATAACATTTAAAGAAGTTTCTCCAGAACTGCAAACGGAGAATTAGGATCAGGCTCTCTTAATTTGTTTTTATTAGTTTTTTTATCATTATTTTTTACTTTCTTTTTTTTAATTATAGTTTTCTTCATGTGATTTTTTTTCTGTTTTAAAAAAAATAATTTTTTCTCATCACTTAAATCAACACTATCATACCCACAATAATCTAATATGCTTTTCAATTGAATATTATTACATCCTATTGGATTCATAAGTTCAGATGATTCTAAGAATGGTCCAAATTTTATTTTTTGGCGAGCTATAAAAAAGATTTTTTCAAAGACATCTATTCTAAAAGAAAAGTTATTAATTGAAATGTAGCCAATAGAGCTCCAATAAGAATCCGGCATTTTGATTTTAGATTCAAAAGAAACTCTTCCATCTAATGGTAAAGGTAGTGGATTATTTGATTTGTATTCATTAAATATTTTCCATAAAGTTGCAGATAATTCAATAGATTTTTTTTTCATAAAATTTGGTGTAAAAAAAAATCTAGCACCAATTCTTATTCCTAATTTTGATAAATATGTTTTGTCATCATTTGAAATTTTATTTAGATATGTTCTAAATTGTTCATTTGGATAAGTTCCTAAATTTTCAAAACAATTAAATATTATTGCTCTAGTTTGTGAATCTATATTTTCTAATAATTTTTCCCTTATAGGATATAGAGTGGAGGAAATTTCTTTATCAATCCATTTTTGTAATTTAGCACTTACTAAAAGTTTGTTTTCACTAGAAAGGTACTCTGAATTGATAGCTTCGGCAGAAGGTGAATAAATTTTAGAACCTTTGAGTAAAAATCCAACTGGTTCTTCACCCCAAAAAATTGTTGTTTGTTCATTTTGTTTTTTAGTATTTACATTGCCCAAGTTAATGGAGTCATCTGGCGCACTAAGGAAATTTGATATCTTATCTTCTATCATACTTCTAATTGTTTTTTTTACATGGCTATGAGAGAAAAGAGAATAAGAAATTTCATTTTTATTTACTCTTACATTAAAACCATTAATTATTCCGTATTTTTTTCCATCTAAAATAACTTGATTCTTAGAATTTATTTCAACATTTGTTGAGGCATCTATCTCTGATGGGTTTATAAAATATCTTGAAGATGCATCTACGAACTTATTAGTTAATCCTATATGAAGATTATCAGATAGCTCATTTTCTATTTTTTTAGTTCTTTCTTTCCAAAAAGTTGGGTTTTCAAACCATTTGTATTGATTTGATATATATGTCCATGTTCTTATTTGTAATATTTTTATTGAAAGTTCAGATATTCCACCGTTGAAATTTTCTAATTTTGATATTTTTGAATTTATCCAGTCTTCAGGTATTCTAAAATTATTTTTACATAAAATAAGAAAGATATTTTTTAAAAAACTTATATATTTATCATTGAATATTTTTTCAAAATCAGGAATCCGACAAACATCCCACAGTAGTTCAATATATTCAGAAGAAATTAACTTATTTTTTATTTCTTCATCCACAACTAAAGTTCTAAAATTAATTTCATCTTCTGCATTTTTTTTATGTATAAAAAAATCTTTAATTGGAAATTGTTTTAGTGAACTTAAAATAGTTTCAATAGAATGAAAATTAATGTCAGAATTTCTCCAATAAATTTTTTGTATTTGGGCAAAATCATGATTTTCAACTGATTTAATTAAAAGAGGATCAAGCGATCCAGCTATCTTTGTATATCCAAATGTTCCATCATTTTTATATCTCCCAGCTCTCCCAGCTATTTGAGCTATTTCAGTTGGCAAAAGATTTCTATTATAACGTCCATCAAATTTTTGTAGTGATGAGAAACACACATTATTAATGTTTAGATTTAAACCCATACCTATTGCATCTGTTGCAACCAAATAATCTACTTTGTTATTTTCATAGACTTCCACTTGTGCATTTCTAGTTCTAGGACTTAAAGATCCTAATACTACTGCAGCTCCACCTTTGTGTGCTCTAAGAGTTTCTGCAATTTCATATAATTGATTTACATTAAAGGCTATAACAGCGGATCTAGGTTTAAGTTTAGAAAACGATTGTTTGGGTAAAAATATTAATTTGGAAAAACGATCTAACTCTTTGATTTGAATATTTGGAAAAAGTTTTATTAATATACTTTTTATAGTTAAAGAACCAAGAAATATAGTTTGATGATTACCCCTACAATTTAAAATTCTATCAGTAAAAATATGACCTCTTTCATAATCAGAAGCTAATTGGACCTCATCAATTATTACACAATCAACATTTTTTTTAATTGGCATTGCTTCAACAGTACAAAAAAAATAATTTGCATTTAAGGGTATTATTTTTTCCTCTCCTGTTATAAGAGCAACTTTATTTATACCAAGTTTATTTACTGCTTTATCATAGTTTTCTCTGGCTAGTAATCTAAGAGGAAAGCCAAATATTCCTGATGAATACGTTAAAAATTTTTCAAAAGCTAAATGTGTTTTTCCAGTATTAGTTGGACCAAGAATTGCTGAAAGATTTTCATCATAATGATCCATTGTCTATGCTGCATTTGAAATAATTTCTTTAAGAACATAGTTTAATATTCCTCCCGCTTTATAATAATCAAGCTCTTTACTAGTATCTATTCTGCATTTTAAATTTACTGAAATAATCTTATCTGTAATTATTTTACAAATTAATATTTTGTTTGGTTGTAAACTAGATATTCCTTCAATTGAAATCTTTTCGTTGCCTTTAATCTCTAAGTTATGTCTATTTTTCCCTTCTAAAAATTCTAAAGGCAAAACACCCATACCGATTAAATTTGATCGATGTATTCTTTCAAAACTCTCTGCTATAACTGCTTTTACGCCCAACAACTTAGTTCCTTTGGCTGCCCAATCTCTTGATGAGCCAGTACCATATTCTTTGCCTGCAATAATTATAGTGTCTATATCATTTTTTATATATTCTTGAGATGCATCATAAATAGACATTGATTCATTTGTTATAAAAGATTTTGTATAACCGCCTTCAGTGCCTGGTAAAACTTCATTTTTAATTCTGATATTTGCAAATGTCCCTCTCATCATTATTTCATGATTGCCTCTTCTAGATCCATAAGAATTAAAATTTTTTGAATTTATTTGTCTATTTCTTAAATATAATCCTGCTGGACTATCTTCTTTTATATTACCTGCTGGAGATATATGATCTGTAGTTACACTATCACCAAGAAGAGCAAGTATTCTAGCATCATTAATATCACTTAACTGATTTTTATCTTCATCTTCAAAAAAAGGTGGGTGTTTGATGTATGTACTTGTATCATTCCAATTATAAGTCATTTTCTTTCCACTAAAAATAGAATTCCAGTTTTCATCACCTTGATAAATTTCTCTATATCTTTTTTTAAACATTTCAGGTGACAAGCATGAATTTAAAATCTTATTTATTTCATTATTAGTCGGCCACAAATCTTTTAGATAAATTTCTTTTCCATTTTTTGTCTTTCCTATTGGATCAGTAGTTAAATTTACTTTTATATTTCCGGCTAAAGCATAAGCTACTACTAATGGGGGTGAAGCGAGAAAATTTGCTTTTACATGCTGATGAACTCTTCCTTCAAAATTTCTATTTCCAGATAATACTGAACAAACAGTTAAATCATTTAAATTAATTTCATGAGAAACCCATTCATCTAAAGGACCTGAGTTACCTATACAAGTTGTACAGCCATATCCAACGGTTTGAAATCCAATTTTATCAAGATATGATGTCAATCCTGCTTTATTTAAATAGTCACTAACAACCTTGCTACCTGGAGCTAAACTTGTTTTGACCCATGGCTTAATAGCTAGTTCTAATTCAACAGCTTTTTTTGCTACCAATCCAGCTGCTATCATAACACTTGGGTTGGACGTGTTAGTGCAACTTGTAATTGCTGCAATTACTATATCTCCTGTATTTAAATTTTTATTACTATTTTCTGTAATTTTTTTTTCAAATTTATAAAATTCATCAGGTACATCTTTTAATAAAATATTGTCTTGAGGTCTTTTTGGACCAGCTAAAGACGGTTCAATGGTTGACAAATCCAATGAAATTTTTTTGTCAAATACAGGATTATAATTTTGATCTAACCACATTGATTGAGTTTTGGAATATTGAGAGACAATATTTAAGTGATGTTCATCTTTTCCAGTAAGTTTTAAATAATTTATAGTTTCTTCGTCAGTTGGAAAAAAACCACAAGTTGCTCCATATTCCGGAGCCATATTAGAAATAGTAGCTCTATCTGCTAGAGATAAATTAGAAAGTCCATTTCCATAAAATTCTACAAATTTTCCTACTACTCCACTTTCCCTTAAAATTTTTGTAATATTAAGCACTAAATCTGTAGCCGTGATACCTTCTTTTAAAGAGCCTTTTAGCTCAAATCCAACTACCTCAGGTATATTCATTGATATTGGCTGTCCTAACATAGCAGCTTCAGCCTCGATACCACCTACTCCCCATCCTAATACTGATAGTGAGTTTATCATTGTAGTATGACTATCAGTTCCTACTACAGAGTCGGGGAAAAGATAATTGTGTTCATTATAATTTTTAACCCAGATAGTCTTTGCAATATTTTCTAAATTGACTTGATGACAAATTCCAGCTCCAGGAGGCACTAAATAAAAGTTATCAAATGAATTTTGACCCCATTTTAAAAATTCGTATCTTTCTTTATTTCTTTCAAATTCTTTTTTTACATTGAATTTTAAAGCATTTTGATTTTTATAACTATCTACCATTACTGAATGGTCTATTATTAAATCTACTCGTGATAACGGGTTTATTATTTTTGGCTCTAAGCCTCTTTTTTTTAGAGCATTTCTCATTGCAGCCAAATCAGCAACGGCAGGGACACCGGTAAAATCTTGCATTAAAACTCTTGTTGGAAAAAAAGCTATTTCTAAATTTTTATTGATATTTTTATTTTTAAAAGAATTAAATGCGGATGTAATCATATTTTTGGTTACATTTTCACCATCTTCATTTCTTATTAAATTTTCTAAGATAATTTTAATTGATATTGGAATATCCGACAGATTAATATCAAACACTTCAGATACTATTTTTAGATCAAAATACTTATAAATTTGACCGTTAACCTGCAATTTTTGTTGAGAATTGAAAGAATTTAAGTTTTTCATACTTTGAAGTGTTATTAATTATATTTTAACAAATAGTATGAACATAATTTTTTGTATAGGAAAATGTTAATTTATTATTAGATTTCTGGGAAAAAAATCAATTAATAAAAAATTTTATAAATTTTAGTTAAATATTATTTTTTAAAAAAATAAAATTTAATTCTATTAATCAAAATTTAAAAAAATAGGTATATTGTTGACTTTAACCGTAAGTTTTGGGAATAAATACACAGCCTTTTATGTTTATCACTTTACGTGATGATGGAGGGAGGTTCCTCCGGGGTAACAAAATACAAGGAGTATTTTATGGCTAAGAAGAAAAAGAAAGCTGCTCCA
>MDSW01141575.1_pt1 | contig 16039 bp, 16 predicted proteins | sample 811171 | NCBI WGS metagenome assembly MDSW01 (sample SAMN05326641, study PRJNA326480) | marine metagenome | isolation source: seawater | place: Atlantic Ocean: North West | collected 2012
GAATTTTCATTGATTATTTCATTATCACTTTTTCCATAAACACTACAACTAGACGCAAATACAAATTTTTTTATTTTATGTTTAATAGCAAGTTTAAAAAGTCTTTTACTTGCATTTATATTTATTTCATTTGTTAAATTGTTAAAATATTTACCCATTGGATCGTTTGATAAAGCAGCAAGATGCACAATACAGTCTATATTTTCTAATTCTTTTTCATTAAAATTCCTAATATCAGAAAAAATTTGACGATTAATAATTCTTTCAGGAAAATTATTTTTGGAAGTTAAAGAATGAGCAAAGTATCCAGTATCCAAACCAATTAAGTTAGCTTTCGGCATATTTATTTTTAAATATTTTATTAAAACTGAGCCAACATAACCCATATTTCCTGTTATTAAGATATTCATAATTAATACTCTCTTATATTAAAAAAATAAATTTTCATATAAAACAAGCTAAAATAATTTTTTTATTATATTTAATTCATTTCTTTCATTTTGATCAAAGGATTTAAATGAAGTATTTATATGTAATTTATTTTGTCTAAAAAATTTAATAAATTCTTTAGGTAAAATTATCTTTAATATTTTTTTAGGAAAGTTATAACTAATTTCTTGTTCTTTTTTTTTCTTATTGTAAATTTTTAGTATATTATCATAAAAAATGTTTGCTAAGTTTACAATCTTCTCTGACTCAGATATTTTATTTTTATATAATAACTTTTCTATAGAATTAACAATATATTTTTTATCTATTTGTAGATTTTTACTATTAATATTATATCCTTCAGTATTTTTTGAATATTGATAACCTTTTTTTAATGGTTTATCCTTAATTAGATAAAATGTATTAACATAACCTATTTTCGTTAATATTACTGTAATCATAGCCTGCATCCATTCACCATTTTGAAAAGTTATGCATTTTGAAATTTTTCTAAATGTCTTAAGTAAAAATGGAGTTCTATACAAAGAATAAAGAAGTGGGGTATTGTAGTTATCAAAATATTTTTTAAATCTAATATATGTTGAATTGTCATCAATTAAAGAAGAGTCATATCTGTTTTTCCATGAAAATTTTGATAAAAAAGTAAGATTATTACCTGGTGGGTAATAATTATAATAATTTCCATGAACAACAGAATATTCTAAATTATTTTCCAGAAAATTAATGCATTTTTTTAGACCATTTAAAGAAATAAAATCATCATCAGGACAAATTAAAACATATTTAGTATTAATTCTTTCTAGAGCTGTTAAGATTTTAATAGATGGACTTATTCGTTCATTAAATTTAATATGATGTATTTGTAAGTTTAATTTTTTAATATTAGCATTATTTTTTTCAAAATTATTATCATTACTTGAATCTAATATGTATATATTAAAATAAAAATTTATTTTTTTTAAATATTGAAGATTTCTGTTCAGATATTCTGGTCTATTAAAAGTGTAAATAAGCAATGAACATAACATTAAAAAAAATTATAGTTTAAATACTAGAAATTACATTACTTTCTGATTTTTTTCTTTCTCTAAGTTCTATTCTTCCCTCTTCTGCAGATTCCATGGTTTCATCATCCTGCTGACCAGAATGAGAAAATATACCTTTAGTCTTGAGAAAATCTCTACTGTCTTTCTGAATAATTTTTAATTCTTCATCTGAAAAAGCATCATCTTTAAATTTCCATGCAGGTAAATCAGGGTGAAGTTCAATTGAATAGACAGCTACTTCATCAAAATATTTTGCAGCCCACTTTAAAGATTCATATCTTTCAATATCTTTTTCTGTAGGCCATCCAACAATTGCATCAGTTCTTAAAACCACTCTAGTATTTTGACTTTTAATAATTTTTAAAAATTCTCCAACCTTTTCGTGATTAAAATATTTTCTATTCATCATTCCCAAAATTCTTTTTGATATAGATTGGAAAGGTGCTTGAAAATCTGTAATTCTTTTATTACTAATTAAGGGGAGTAACTCTTCATAATATTTATCCATACCATATGGATTAAACTGAGCTATATGTATTTCAAAATTATCAGAACAATTAAGTGTCTCCTTAAGTAATTCTGGAAAATTTGTTTTAAGCTCTATTCCATACATTGCCGTCTCCATACCCATCAATATTATTTTTGTAACTCCTTCTTTTTCAACAGCAAGTTTTATCTGATCTATTATTTCAGCGATTGGCCGGCTTCTTCTTTTGCCCAAACCTGGTTTGTGTGTACAAAATGTACAAGCAAATGCACAACCTTCTGCAATATTAATAAATCTCATTTTTTCATTAAAGTCTCTATAGTCACTTTTTTTTCTAAAAATTGACTGGGCTGGTATACTGCTTAAATTAATTTTAAAATTTGGAAATAAATCCTCAATTCCTCCAAAAGATAGAGCTTGTTCACTTTTAGTTTTAACTACTGGTCCAGAAAAAATACTTTCAACTTTCTGTGGGTGACTATCTACAACGCACCCCATAACTATCATTTTGTCATTATACTTTTCTTTTAGATCTTTAATTCTTTCATAAGATCTGTTTTCAAGAAGAGACCAACCATTACATGTCATAGTTATAATTTTTTCAGCTTCATCCTTATCTTCCGTTATAGAGCAATTATTTGCTTCAAACCACTTGTGAACCCTAGCCAGATTAAGCTTTTGAGTTGTGCACATATCATCTTCAGTAATATAAATTTTCATATTTTTTTTTCAAAAGTTGCGTAAAAATAATTAGCATTTAATAAAGATTGAGAAACTGCATGTTTATCAAACATAGTTAAGAATGATGCTAATTCATTAATTTTATCTTGCTCTCCTCTTAAGCCTCCTATTAATCTATAAATAAATGAAAAGCTACTTTTTGTATCTAAAAGTACAAAATCATTTTGCATATATTTAATAATTTCTTCTTTATCAAAAGTTAGATCATTAGGGGACTGACCGTCAATTTCATTTTTATCTCTTTCGTTTATATACTCTTCAAATATATCCTGAACATCATTTTTTATATCATCATTATTTTTAGGAAGATTTTGGTCTTTTTCATACCATCCATCATAAAACTGGACTATTTTTCTTATTAAATAAACAACAAGAGCATCATTTTTTGTATATTTTAAATGTTGAGGTTCATGCATTACTATTATTCCTTTAGGATTTAACACTTCATTAAACTGTTTTGAGGCTGTTTTCAAGTCAGGTAAATGGTGAAGAATCCCAGAACATAGAATACCATCAAATTTACCTAAATTTGATATATAATCATTGCTCCCTATATGATATTTTAATTTCAAATCTTCGTTTTTTAAATTGCTTAATACTGACTTAGCAGAATTTATTGAACCTTCTGATATATCAATACCAACTACATCAAAACCTTCTCTTGCAAGTTCAAGAGAAAAATATCCTGGCCCACAACCAAAATCAAGTATTTTTGCTTTTGATTTAAGTTTAGATTTGAATTTAGTAATGAAATTTTTAGACATCTCTCCAACATATAATTTTGCTAAGTGGGGGTGGCGCCAAAAACTTTTATAAAAATATTTTACTTCATTTAAATTTTGTAAATCTGGGTGAAAGCCTTGTTCAGTTCTCTCCACAGTTCTGTTAGTAAAAGCTAGAGCTTCTTCTGATAAATTGTTAATATCAACTTTTTTAACCAACTACTTCCACACTTTCCAAGGAGCTTTTTTTTCATTCCACATTGTCTCTAAAAGATTTTTTTCTCTTAACGTATCCATTGGTTGCCAAAATCCTTTATGAAGATATGTTTTAATCTGTTTATTTTTAACTAAGTGATTTAGAGTCTCAACCTCTAGTACAGAATTGTCATCCTTGATTTGTTTAATACATTTTGGTGACATAACAAAAAAACCACCATTAATAAAAGATGTGTTACTAGATGGTTTTTCTACAAAACTTTTAATATTTAGATTTTTATCTAAATCTATAGAGCCAAAACGTCCTGGAGGAACAACAGCTGTTATTGTTGCCATTTTTTTATGACTTTTATGGTATTTTATTAAATCCTTTATATTTATATTTGAAAGTCCATCACCGTAAGTAAGACAAAAGATGTCATCATTTTTTAGATAATTATATACTCTTTTTAATCTTCCTCCAGTTTGAGTATGTAGTCCAGTATCGACAAGAGTTATTTCCCAATTATCTTCTGGTTTACTATGAAAAGAAATCTTATGTCTTTTAGTATCTATTGTAACATCTGAATTATGCAAAAAATAATTACTAAAATATTCTTTAATCAAGTATCCTTTATAACCACAACAAATAATAAATTTTTTAACACCATAATGAGAGTATAATTTCATAATATGCCAAATAATTGGCATGGTACCTATTTCTACCATAGGTTTAGGAGTACGATATGTTTCCTCACTCAATCTAGTACCTAATCCACCTGCCAGTATTACTGCTTTTATATTTTTCATTAACATTCTTATTTCATAGATTCTGTATTAATTCTTGTTATTTTTGATTTAAGAAGATCTTGACTATAATTGAATAATGTCTGACCCACTTTAATTATTTTCCCAGGCTTGGATATCTTTCCCAAAATACTAATTTTTTTTATTATTAAAATTCCATCATTGCATGAAATATATGAATTATACTTACTGTCAGTCCTTATCACTTTTCCATTCATAAAAGGATGATAATGGTTTATTTTGTTAGTAGACAAAACTTCAGCTTCAAGAATATTAATTTTAATTTTATTTATAAAGCACCATGATCCCTCATATGGATAGCTAAATGCTCTTATAAATTTATAAATTGACTTCACATCCCAATTCCAATTTATTGCTGCATTTTTTGGTGTAAAAAGCCTAGGATAATAAAAAACTCTACTTTGTGATTGTTTTTTTAGCTTAAATTTTTTTTGGTTTAATAAATTTTTGAGGAAAGTAGTAAGTAATTTCTTTGAGAGAAGATTTGATTCTCTTATGATATCAATTGGATATAATTTGTCAATTTTAAGATTTTTTTTAGCATTTAAAATTATATCCCCATCATCAAAATTAACAGTAATTTTATGAATAGTACTCGATATATCGTTTAGATCATTTAAAATTTTCCAAGATGCAATTCCCCCACCTCTTTCACTTGGAAGATGGGCTGCATGAATATTAAAGAGTTTTGATTTAAAAAAATCTATTAACTTTTGATTTATTTTATTACGACAATTTATAGAAATACCTATGTTGCATGAGTTTTTTTTTAATAAATCATGAACTTGTTTACTATTTACATTTTTAACTTTATATATTTTGCATAACCCTTCTTTTTCTAAAGAAGAAATATCTGAGTATAAATTATATTTAGAAAAAATTGACTTATCTCTTTTATATTCATTATCAAAACTGATAAAAAGTATTGGTTTTGGGAAATTATATTTTTTAAGTTGTTTTATAAAGTAACTAGTAAAATCTATATAACCAAAAATTGCAAAATTATACTTTTTCATTTTTGTTAAAAATTCATCTTACCAAGAAGATAAACCTCCATCGACAAATATATTTTGTCCAGTTATGTACGAAGCAGCATCTGAAGATAAAAAAATGATAGGATTTACTACCTCATGAGGTTTAGCCATTCTTCCGAGTGGAACTTTCTCGGAGTATTTTTTAACAAAAGTTTTATCTTGATAATTAAAAACACCCCCAGGTAATATTGTATTAACTCTTATGCCTAAATCACCATAATAAGTAGACAAATATTTACCAAAGCCAACAACTGCACTTTTAGAAAGTTGATATGATACTGGATTATTAAAATCAAGTTTTTTACCTTTTTTATCTCTATAAACTCTTTGATCTGCACCTATTTTAGAACTAAATACAGATGATAATAAAATTATTGAAGGTGAAGTACTTTTTTTTAATAATTTAAGAAATAATTTAGAAATTAAAAACATCGTATTAAGATTTGCATTCATTACATCATTTAATTTTTTAAGTTTATATTTTTCAAAGTCTTCATAAAAATTTTTCTTATCTTTACCTTTACTTGCAGCATTATTAATAAGCACATCAACATATTTATATTGTTTGCTAATTAATTTCATAACTTTTAAAATTTCTTTTTCACTAGTAAGGTCACACTTAAAGAAATTGCCATATTTTGAGTCATATTTAAATTTGGGCTTTACTATATCTAGCATAATAACTTTCGCTTCTTCTTTTATAAGAGCCTTTGAAATATATTCCCCCAAAAATCCAGAGCATCCCGTTAAAATAATATTTTTATTTTTAAGACAGAATGATTTATTGATCATATTAATTATATTTTCTAAAAACCGGCTTAATCGGTTTACCTATTAGATATTTATCTAAACCATTTTTAAGAGCTTTTGAATAAATTTCAAATGATTTTGATATTGCTTTTTTTGTAATTTGTAATTCTTTTGAATTATGTGAATAAGATAATGAAATCCATGGCATTAGAACAGAATTTTTTATCATTTCCTGGATAAATAAAGTCCTCATCCCGAAACTATGTTTTTTATTTTGATCAAGAGTATAGTAATAAGGTGAGCAAGATGGGCCTGAAACTATAAAATATCCTTCTAGATTATGATCTTTTATGAGCTCATTAAATATTTTTTTTAGCTCAAATCCATAATTCCATAAATGTTTAACTACATTTTTTGTTTTTATAGTTTCAACTGTTTTTAAAAATGCTCCCAAGCTAGACATTTCTGCTCCATGAGTACTTGATAGTAAAAATAATCTTTCGCTTCCAATATTATCTATAGAGCCTAAATTCATTATTTGTTCTTTTCCAGCTACACAAGCTACAGAGTATCCATTAGCCATAGCTTTACCAAAGGTAGATAAATCAGGATCTATACCAAATATATTTTGTGCACCTTTTAAATCCCATCTAAAACCTGTGATCATTTCATCCAAAATAAACACTATGTCATTTTCTCTACAAATATTCTGCACTTCAATTAAAAAATTTTTAGTTTTGGATTTTTTATATTCTCTCTCACAAGTAATTTTATTACAACATTTTAGGTTGCTATTATCAGTCCTAGGACAAACATCTGTAGCTGGTTCCATAACCAAACATGAGATTTTATTTTTATTTTTTTTAATAATTTCAATTAATGAATCTAAGTTATTATATTCAAATTTTTTTGTTAATGAAATTGTTCTATCTGGAATACCTCTTGTAATTTCTGTTGATCCAATAAACCAATCATCGTAAGAAAAAAAAGGATGTTGAGCGCATCTTAAAACAATATTTTTTTTATTAAAAGCTCTTGCTAATTTTACTGCAGCTGTCACTGCTGAAGATCCATTTTTTGTAAATTTAACCATATCAGCAGATTTAATTATGCTTACTAGCTTTTCAGCAGCCTCTAATTCTATTGTAGAAGGTCTTGTTAGATTATTTCCTTTTTTTAATGCATCAATTGCTGCTTTATTAATGTTTTTATCTGCATAACCTATATTTACTGACCTTAAACCCATACCGTAATCTAAAAATTTAAAATTTTTATGATCATATAAATAGCAACCTTTACCCTTTTCTAAAATTGATGGAGCGTTGGATGAAAATTGATCAGTCCCTCTTGAATAGGTATGGGCACCTCCGGGAATTACCTTTTTAAGTCTTTTAGAATAATTCATTATTTTAAGTTTCTCATTTGAATTTTCATATTCCTAAGTGTGGATCTGGCTCTTATCGGATTATTATCTCCAAAATGAAAAAGGCTTGAGCATGCAACAGAATTAATTTCATCATGTTTTAATCCATTATACAAATCATTAAAGTTTCCTGCGCCTCCATTAAGGATAATTGGGCACTCAACTTGATTGTAAATTTCCAAACCTTTATCAATATCATAACCTTTCATCAAACCTTCATTGTCAATGCATGTCAAAATTAGCTCTCCTACACCAATATAGTTTATTTTTTGAATATAATCATGCAGATTAATTTCTGTATTATATTGACCACTTGATACAAAAACTACTGGTTTGTTATCAATATACTTATAGTCCACACTTGCTACAATTGTAGACAATCCATAAAAATTTGAAATTTCCTTTACTAAATTTTGATTAAAATAAATTAAAGAATTTATTACTACTCTGTCAGCACCTGAGTCTAATAACATCTTAACATCATCAAAACTTTTTACACCGCCTCCCGCAGATAGTGGTACAGAACACTCTTTAGAGGCTAATTTAAGAATATCATAAATATTTTCTGATGTCTCTTTTTGTGCGTCTATATTTAAAAAAACTAATTCATCTGCATCTTGAGAATTATAAATTCTAACTGCTGTTTTTGGCATACCAGTATCTATGAAATTATTAAAATTTTTCCCTTTTACCATTCTGCTTCCTTTTAGTAGTAACACAGGTATGATTCTTTTTTTTAACATTAGTTATATTTTGTTAAAATTTTTAAAAATTTTTAAACCCTGACTTTGACTTTTCTCTGGGTGGTATTGAAAGCCAATTATATTATCTTTAAAAATACTTGATACTATATTTTTACCATATGATGTAACTGAAAGTATATTTTCTTCATTTTCAATAAAACACTCATACGAATGTATAAAGTAAAAATCTGCATTTAAATTGACATTATCAAATATTCTATGATTAAATTTTAAATCTAAATTATTCCAACCGACATGTGGCAATTTTAGATTTTTATTAATTATAATTTTTTTTACTTCACCTTTAATTAAGGACAGTCCAATTGATTTTCCAGATTCATAACCTGTAGATAATAGCAGCTGCATACCTAAACAAATTCCCATTATAGGTTTTGTCTGAGAAAATTCTTTAATAGATTCAAATAAATTATATTTATGCAGATTATTTATGGCATGAGCAAAACTGCCAACTCCAGGAAGTATGATTTTAGAAAATTTATTTATCTCATTATAATCTCTAAAAATTTTATTATTTATTTCAATACTATCCAAAGCATTTTTTATTGATCCTAAATTACCCAAGCCATAGTCAACAATACCAATCATTTATTTTTCAGATTGTCTTCTCTATACCATTTTTCAAAATCCCATGTTTTTTCTGCACTGCAAATATTTTTAAAATCAGGATCATGAGGGTGAATAACCATTGGTTTAATGATTTCATTAAATTCTCTCTCATTTATTCCCATATATTCTAAAAAAATATCAAGTGAGTGAGGCTTTCTTCCATCATATTTACTATTTAACTCCTGTGCCTGTTCAGAAGTAATTCTTTCACTTCTGACATCAAATGCATTAATTTGAGACACTCTACTATAACCTCTTTTTAGGTATTTAACATAATCTCTAGTGCCTTGCATAAAACATTCTGTTTTTTCTCCTTGAGGATTAAGGTCCTTGGGCACTCCTTCAAGTTCATCAACAGTCCAACCTAACTCTTTTTTTATTATTTCTGTATTTTTCTTATAATCCCATGGGATAAAACTTCCTAATGGAACTGAGCAATATTTAATGGATTTTAGTTCCTCAATATCAGGGAATGTGTAAGGAGTAAGATCTCTTATATCAACTGGATCTTCTTTAGTGTCAATCATTCCATGCATATCCTCAGCTGTAATTCCAAGAGTCCTTATCATATTAAATTTTTTATCATCTTCGTATTCTATATTCTCATCTAAATAGTCATAATATGCTGTTATTTCAGATTGTGGCTCTCCCCAGAAAACAAGTGGAGTTTTAAATTTTAAAGCAATTCTTAATGGATACGAGTAAATTCCAGTATGACAATGCCAGCAAAAATCAGTTTTCCTCTTAAAAGATTCAAACATTAATTTTTTAACAGTATTCCAATTTGGTATAAATTCAATAACATCCACCCCTAGTTTTTTAAATGTTCTTAAGTTATTTTCTTGAACATTTTCTCGCATAAATCCATGATTGAATCTTACCACTAACGGTTTTATGTTATATTCTTTAATTAAATAATAAAGTGTGAAGGTACTATCTTTTCCACCTGAAAATGGAATTATGCAATCATAATCACTTTTATCTCTATATTTTTCAATTAATTTATCTAGTAGATTTTTTCTTTCTGTCCAATTAATATTTTTATTTTTAAAATTTGCTCCCTGACATATATTGCAAACTCCATCATCATTAAATTCAATTGTTTCATAAGTTTCCGGTAAATCACATTTAACACATTTTTTTAGATTACTTATCATAAAACTTTTATTATGGTCTGAAATTTGTTGTTGAAGATATTTTTAAGTCTGACTCTACCATTAATTTTACTAAATCTTCAAATTCTAATTTAGGAGACCAATTTAAAACATCCTTTGCTTTAGAATAATCACCCATTAAGTCTTCTACTTCTGTTGGTCTGAAATAATACGGATCAACTTCTACTAATATTTCCCCAGTTTTAATATTTATTCCCTTTTCTTCTAATCCTTTTCCTTTCCAATTGATTTCAATATCAACAAATTGAAATGCTTTAGTTACAAAATCTCTTACAGTATACTGCTTACCTGTAGCTACTACAAAATCTTCTGGTCTTTCATATTGAAGTATTAACCACATAGCCTCAACATAATCTTTTGCAAAACCCCAATCTCTTTTTGCATCTAAATTACCCAAATATATTTTTTCTTGTTTTTTATTAATTATATTAGCTACTCCTTGAGATATTTTTCTTGTAACAAATGCTTCACCTCTCCTAGGAGATTCATGATTAAAAAGGATACCATTTGCTGCAAAAATTCCATAGGCTTCCCTAAAATTTTTAACAATAAAATATGCAAATAATTTAGAAATTGCATATGGAGAGCGTGGATTAAAAGGTGTATTTTCATTTTGCGGTTTATTTATAATATCACCATAGAGCTCACTTGTTGATGCTTGATAGAACTTACATGAACTTAAATGCGTTTTTAAAATTTCTAATAGAGCAAGTGTACCATTTGCATTAATAAGTGCTGTAGACTCAGGTACTATAAATGAAGAATGGACTTGTGTCTGGGAGGCTAAATTATAAATTTCATCTGGTTTTACACTTAGTATAATATTTAATAAACTTGTTGTGTCATTCATATCTCCATAATGTAAGAAAAAATTTTTATTTTCGAATTTTTCTAGATCTCTAAAATTAGTTCTATTTTCTGTGCTCGTTTTCCTTCTCATCCCATGAACTTCGTAACCTTTAGTAATTAAAAATTCTGCTAGATATGATCCATCTTGACCAGTTATTCCTGTAATGAGAGCTTTTTTCATATAAACTTAAAAAAAAATGAATGAATTCTAAAATATCTATAGCTTTTTTTTTACTAGTTTCAACTGATTTAAAAGAATAGTTAGATTATTTGTATTTATCTCTAAAGAGTAATAATCTAAATTTTTTTTAATCACATTCCAAAACCATGATTTTTCAGTAATCAAAGCATTTTGATCATCAAATCCATTATTATTACTTAAATGATATGCTTTAATCCATTTCTTACATTTTTGTAAAAAATTATACTTATTAAATTTTAATGTTCTAGCAGAGACATTTAGATGACCTACATCTATAAGTAGATTAACATTATTTGGAGTGTTATTCATAATATAAATACAATCTTCTAAGTCACACATTAGAAATGGGTTTGATTTATAATAATCATAATTTTCTTTTGATATTACATTATTTTCAATTAACAAAATTATTCCCTCCTTTTTAGCAAAGTTTGATAATTGATTAACATTATCAATAAAAAATTTTAAACTTTGATTTTTATTGTTTATCCTTTTCGATTTAATTTTTTTTCCCAATTGATCTATTTTTGGATCAATTAAAAAACCCGCATGGAAACTGTAATACTTAGATTTTAACTTAGATGATAATCTAATAGCTTTTTTTGCGTGTTTAATACTTTCATTTTGTATTTTTTTATTATTTGATGCTAGATTGAAAACAAATTCTTTTTGAGGTGGTGGAAAATAATTATGAATTAAAAAATTAAATTTATTTGAATAATTTTGCAATTGCTTGCTAATATTATTTTCATATTTAAAATAAGATAATTCTAAGTTTGATATATTATTATCTAAAAAAAAATTTAACATTAATTTAAGTTTATTAAACTTAAAAAAACTAGATGATATATAAATCATGAAACAATTTTTTTAGCAGGAACACCCAAAATTTTTGAATTTGATGGAAAACTTTTAGTTACTACTGTTCCAGCACCTACCAAACAATCAGAACCTAAATTAATTGAGTCTAGTATAGTTGAGCCAATTCCTATAAAACTATTTTTTCCAATTTTTGTTCTTCCACCAATTTTAACTCCTGGACAAATATTTACATTTTCTTCTACATTAACTTCATGCTCAATGATTGAGCCTGAATTTATAATGCAATTTTCTTTTAACTTTGAGTAAGAATTTAAAATAACTCCAGATCCTATAAAAATACCATGTCCGATTAACATTGCTTTTTTTGAAATTAATGCATTTGGGTGAATAAGATTTGTTATTTTTTTAGATTTTAAATATTTTTTAAAAAAAGATGTTCTAATTTTATTATCTCCTATTGCTAAAAATATAAAACCATCGAAATTTTCTAATATATCAACTCCACCTAAAACTTGTTTATCTATTTCGTCATCAGATTTATTTATTTTTTTTTTATTATACTTAATATCAACAAATCCGACTACCTTGAATTTGTTTAACTTAGCAACCTCGTAAACAGTCCTGGCATGCCCTCCTGAACCTACTATTAATAATGGTTTATTTTGCATTTTTTAAAAATTGAAGTTTTATATTTTGATTAATTTTAATTTTCTTATTTGCTACCTTTCCAATAACTTTTTTAATATTGCTAGGACACATGCCATTATAAGGTCTTTTAAAACTCAGCATATCTTTTGTAATTCTTTCTTCTTTTAAAATTTCTCTCGAAGCTACAATACTCCTTCTCATCATTTTTATATTTTTTTTCTCTGACGGTGTAATTTTTTTATCTTCTGAACCAAGTATATTTTCGACACTTCTTATATTCTTTATATATCTTTTTAATTGTCTCGGCTCATATGATGATTTATGGTCTGGTCCTTTCATATTTCTATCAAGTGTGAAATGTTTTTCAATAACTTTTGCACCTAATGAGATTGCTGATATAGCTGCTAAATCATTTGTTGAGTGATCAGAGTAACCTGTAATACAATCAAATTTTTTAATAATTGTATTCATGCTCATCATGTTTATTTCTTTTTCTTTTGTTGGATAATCTGTGGTACAATGAAGAAGAATTAAATTTTTATTTTTATAATCCTTAAATATATTTACCGCCTTGTTTATTTCTCTTAAGTTAGCCATTCCAGTAGATAAAATTACAGGTATTTTTGAGGCGGCAACCTCTTCTATAAATGAATGCTCAACAATGTGCATAGATGCCAACTTAATTGCTGGAACAGATATTTTAATTAATTTTTTTAAATCTGAACTATCATAAGGTGTAGAAATAAAAATTATACCATTTTTTTCAGAAAATTTTTTTATTTCAATTAGTTTTTTATCATTTAATTCTAATGATTTTAGCATTTGTAACTGGGATTGATTTTTGTTTGTTGTTTTTTTTTGATAACTTGCTTTTGGAGCATTATGCTTTGCTACTTTTTCTGCTTCAAAAGTTTGAAACTTTACACAATTTGCACCAGCCTTTTTTGCTTCAATTATAAGCTTTTTTGCAATTTTAAGATCGCCATTATGATTCACTCCAATTTCTGCAATTATAAAAGCTGGTTGATCAATACCAATTTTCAAATTCGAAATTCTTAATGATTTATTCATCACTTTTTTTTATTCCATTATTAATAAAATACAATATATATATCGTGGCTTATCTATAAAATAAGTTTAATCAAAAAATTAATTTAATTATTAAATGAAAAAAATTCCACTGATTGAACCTGATATCGGTTTTAAAGAAAAAAAAATAGTAAACAAGTGTTTAGACAGCAAATGGATATCATCAAGAGGTAATTTCGTAAAGATATTTGAAAAAAGATTTGAAAAGATTTTAAATACAAAATATGCAGTTGCTACTTCTAATGGTACAGTCGCTCTAGAATTAGCATTATTAAGCTTAGGTATTAAAAAAAATGATGAAATAATTGTACCTAACCTAACATTTGCGGCAACAGCAAACGCAGTATTAAACGCTGGCGCAAAATTAAAATTATGTGATGTAGATCCTGATACATGGAATATTTCTATAGAAAATCTAAAAAAACTTATAACCAATACAACTAAAGCAATAATTGTTGTTCATTTGTATGGTCAGCCTTTTGATATTAGAAAATTAAATAAAATTCTCAAAAATAAAAAAATATTGATTATAGAAGATTGCGCCGAAGCAATAGGAAGTCATTATTACAATCATCATGTTGGGTATTATTCTGATGCTGCAACATTTAGTTTTTTTGGTAATAAAACTATAACTACAGGTGAGGGTGGTATGGTACTTTTTAAAAATAAAAAAAATTATAACTTAGCTTGCAAAATCCGAAACAATGGAATGAATGAGATTAAAAAATATTGGCACGATATAAAAGGATCTAATTTTAAATTGACTAACATTCAAGCCGCTATAGGTATTGCCCAAATTGATAAATTAAATAAATACGTTAAAAAAAAGAATTTAATAGCAAGAAATTATAAAAAATTATTTAATAAGTTTAAACTAGATATTAAGGTGCCTATTAATCAAGCTTTTGCAATTAATTCTTATTGGTTATTTACAATTCTTATTAATAATCCAAAAAAAAGAGATAAATTAATTAAATTTTTAAAAAGTAAAGGTATAGATAGTCGGCCTCTCTTTTATCCGTTAAGTTTGATGAAACCATATCATAATAAGGTAAAAAGAAAATTTTCAAATTCAGTAGATATTTCAAAACGCGGAGTTAGTTTACCATCTTCTTATAATTTATCTTTTGATGATCAGGCACATATTGTAAAAAATATAAAATACTTTTTAGATAATAAATAGCTATTTAACATTTTGTATTTTTATTCGAGCATTATAATCATCATTTCTCTTTCCATTAATTGAGAAATAATTCATTTTATTATAATAATTTAAAATATCATAAAAACTAATTGTAAAAAACTTATTTTTAAACTTTGATAAAAGAAGTTTAAAAACTTTTAAATCCTCATTATAATCAATAGTAAGTCTATAATCTTCTTTTTTATATTTATTTAACATTCTATTTTGAATAACAATTATAGGCATTTTAGATGCGTTTTCTTGCCAAACTTCGTTATTTGTACTTTTTGTTAAATTTTTTATTAATTTTAAAGCTTCATAGGTTAAACCGTAACCATATGAACCTTCTACAAATAAATTATTACGTACCCAAATTTTTTTACCATATTTTAATTGACGAAAACTTTTTTTTAACAAAGCAAAGTTTATAAAAGGCTCATCAGCATAAACAATATACATTTTATTAATTTTAAAATTATCACATGCATCAATATATCTTTTAAGTACATCATCCTCACTTCCAGCATAACACAAAATATTTAATTTTTTTGATAGTGATATTAGAGGTTTGTCTTGCGGATTTGTTGAAGTACATAATATTATAGGAATTTTTGTATTTTTTTGGATTCTTTTTACTAGATATTCTAATACAGTTTTGTTTTTATACTTTTTAATTATTTTTTTTTTTAATCTTGTTGATTTTAATCTTGCAGTAATTAAGATAGCTTTATTCATTAAAATTTATATACTCTAATTTAATACCTTGATCTTTCTTAATATCTCTATTTATTGTATTACCAAAAACTTTGTCAATAAATTCAAGCTGCAAGCCATTGTCAGATCTTTTATAAGTTATATTATTTTTATCAAGTATAGAGCCGCTTTTCAAATCAACTTTGGCTACTATTTTTTTTCTATGAACATCTCTATATTTCACATAAGATTCATTATTTTGCATATAGTTTAATTCTCCAAATCCAATAGCCATCTCAACATTTCTTATATATTCAACAAATGTTTTAAAA
>MDSW01164039.1_pt1 | contig 16039 bp, 13 predicted proteins | sample 811171 | NCBI WGS metagenome assembly MDSW01 (sample SAMN05326641, study PRJNA326480) | marine metagenome | isolation source: seawater | place: Atlantic Ocean: North West | collected 2012
CGCATTTTTGAGAAGACAAAAAAATTAATGTTCTTCAAAAAAATAGATGAGTGCCACTATAAATCTGGAAAAAAAACATTCTCCAGTATTACTTGACGAGATAGTCAAGATCATTTCCCCTCGATATAGTGGCACTTTTTTAGACTGTACATTTGGACAAGGCGGGTATTCAGAAAAAATACTAGAAAACTACAAAAATAATATAATAGCATTTGATAGAGACACAAAATCAATTGAATTATCAGAAAAATTTAAAAAAAAATTTAAAAATAGATTTGAGTTTAATCTTAAAAAATTTAGTGAAATCAATAATTTAAATATTAAAAATCTTAAAGCAATTATTTTTGACTTAGGATATTCAACCGATCAAATGTTTGATGACAATAAAGGTTTGTCATTTAATTTTGAGGGGAAACTTAACATGAAAATGGGATTAAATACTTTTTCTGCACATGAAGCTATAAATAAATTAGACAAAGAAGAGCTTGCAAAAATATTTAAATACTTTGGAGACGAGAAAGATGCGAGAAAAATTTCAAGAGCAATATTAAAAAAAAGAGAAAAAAAAACTATTTCAACAAAAGATTTAACAGAAATAATTAATAAAGAAAAAAAAAATTATAATTTAAAAATCAACAAATCAACAAAAATTTTCCAATCATTAAGAATTTTTGTAAATCAAGAAGTAAGTGAATTGATTTATGGATTAATAAATGCTTATAAATTATTACCAATTAATAGTTATATACTTGTTGTTACATTTCATTCTTTAGAGGATAAGATAGTTAAGTTTTTTTTCAAAAACTATTCAGAGGAAAAAAAAATTTCAAGATATTTACCGGCCACAAAAAATCTAAATAAAATTTTTGAGTTAATTAATAAAAAACCAATTAAACCTACACTTAAAGAAATAAAAAAAAATCCATCCTCAAGGTCTGCTAAATTAAGATGTGTAAAAAAAGTTAAAAGTGATGGTAACTTTGACGAATTTGTTAATAAATTTAAATATTTATTAGAAATTGAAAATATTGGAAAAAAACTATGATAAAAAAATTATTTATTTTATCTATATTAATTTTAATAATCTCAACAACATTCATAAAAAATTATACAAAAAAACTTGATGAAAAAATTTTTTCTTCAAAGGAAAATATTGATTATTTGACAAGTGTAAAAGAGCTAGTTCAATTAGAGCATGACTATCTTACTTCCCCAGAAAAATTGTTTGAATTAAATGAATTACTTTTTAACGGCGAGCTTAAACATACACCTATAGAAAATTTAATTATAATAACTGATATTAACCAGAAAAATTTTTAATATATATTTTAAATGAATAGTAAAAATAATACTTTTAATATTGAAAATGACTTTAATAAGTTTGGGGAAAAATATGATAAAAATAAATTAAACATCTCATTTAATAGAGTTGCATTTATTTTTTTCACTTTTGTAATAGTCTTAATTATTTTTTCTCTGAAAGCATTTTACCTCACTGGTAAAAAGTTAAACAAAAATAATATTATTATCTCAAAAAAAGAAGTTAGAAGTAATATATTAGACAGAAATAATAATATATTAGCTAAAACTATCATCACCAGAAATATTGGCATCAATCCAAATTTAGTTATTGATAAAAAAAAACTCCTTTTGAAACTAAAGATATTATTTCCCGAAAAAAACTACAAAATTATTGGAGATAAACTTGATGGACAAAATTTTTTTTATTTCGCTGAAGAACTTGATCCAGAAAATTATGAAAAATTAATTATGCTTGGTGATAAATCACTGATACCCGAGAATAGAGTTACAAGAATTTATCCTCAGAAAAATTTATTTAGCCATATAATTGGTCAAATTGACAACGAAAACAATGGCGTATCAGGAATAGAAAAAAGTTTTGACAAAACTTTAAAAGAAAAAAACAAAGTTTTAAAACTTACAGTTGATATTAATTTGCAATATTTAATTAGGGAGCAGTTAATTAAATATCAAAAAATTTTTAATAGTATTGGCTCTTCAGCAATTCTAATGAACTCTGAAAACGGAGAAATTTTATCACTTATATCGATTCCTGATTACGATCTTAACAAAAGACAGTTGCTTACAGATAAAAATTTAATTAATAGAGCTACTAAAGGAGTATATGAATTAGGTTCAGTTTTTAAAACATTTACTTATGCTGCTGGTTTAAATGAAGGTTCGATTAAACCAGAAACAGAATTCAAAAATTTAGAGAAAAATATAAAATGTAGCAAATTTTCAATTGGTGAATACGATGAAAAAATACCCTCTGACTTAACAGCTGAGCAAATTTTAATTAGATCAGGCAACATTGGTTCTGTTAGAATAGCTCAAAAAGTTGGTGAGAAGAAATTTCGAAATTTTCTTAATGATTTAGGTTTGCTAAATTCTATAGATTTTGACATTGAGGAAATCGGAAGTCCTATTAAATTTAAATGGGGAAAATGTAAACTTGCAACATCTGCATATGGACACGGCATTACAACAACCCTATTACAATTAGCAAAAGGATATTCAATAATTTCTAACGGTGGATATGATATCAAACCAACTTTAATTTTAGATGAAACTAAAAAAAAAATTAGATATCAACAGATAATCACTAAAGATGTATCAAATAAAGTAAATTTAGCTTTAAGAAAAATAGTTACCTCAAAAGAAGGAACAGCAGGTTTTGCAAATATTAATGGCTACGAAGTTGCGGGAAAAACTGGAACCGCTCAAAAGTCTATTACTGGCGGATACTCGAGAAAAAAAATAAATACTTTTGCTTCTGTATTTCCAGCCTCAAATCCGAAATATGTACTAATAGTAATGTTGGATGAACCTAAGCCAAATAAAGATTATATTTATGAATATAAAGACGGTTCTGGATTGAAAATAAGAGGTACCCAGTTTAATACTGCTGGCTGGACAGCAGTAGAAGTTACAGGAAAAATAATTGAGAAAATAGGACCTATTTTAGCCACAAAATACTAAGAATTTAAGTTAAATGTTATTGGGCCAAGTATTTAAAAAAATTAATCAAAAATATAAATTAATTAAATTTAATAATATTAAGTTTAATAGTAAAGATTGTAAGCCTAACGATATTTTCTTTGCACTTAGTGGAAATAAACTAAATGGTAATGAGTATATAAATGAAGCAATAGAAAATGGTGCAAAAATTATTGTTTCAAATTTAAATTTTGAGGGTTTTAACAAAAATAAAATTTTATTTATTAAGAACAAAAATCCCAGAAAATTATTATCCGAAGTCGCTAGTAATTTTTATAATGGAAAACCAAAAAATATTATCGCTGTGACAGGTACAAATGGTAAAACATCTATAGCAAATTTATATTACCAAATATTAACTTTAAATAAAAAAAATGTAGCTACCATTGGAACTTTAGGGGTATTGTCAAAAAAGTTTAATTTAAAAACTAAAAATACATCAATTGATCCTGTTAGTATTCACAAAATTTTAAAAACGCTTAAAGAGCTTAAAATAGAAAATATTATTTTAGAGGCATCTAGTCATGGCTTAAAACAATATCGATTAAGCAATATTAAATTTAATTCTGCATTATTTACAAATTTAACTAGAGATCATTTAGATTATCATAAATCATTTAAAGATTATCTTAATTCAAAACTCATACTTTTTAATAAGCTTCTTATTAAAAATGGAAATATAGTATTTGATGAAAAAATAAATCAGGCAAAAAAACTTAAAATGATTTCAAACAAAAGAAAATTAAATAAATATTCTTTTGGAAATAAAAAATCATTTATTTGTATAGAAAACATACAAAAAATTAATGATGAAAAAAAAGTGGATATTTCAATCAATAATAAAACGTATTCTTTTAAAACCTCTTTAATTGGCAAAGTTCAAATTAAAAATTTAATTTTTGCGATTACTGCTGCTTATTTATCTAAATTAAAAATCAAAAATATTTTAAATTCAATTAAAAAGATTAAACCAATAAGAGGTAGATTAGAAAAAATTGGTAAAATTAATAATAAATCTAAAGTTATTCTTGACTATGCTCACACACCCGATGCATTAAAAACTTTAATAACTAATATAAAAGAGGAATATCCTTTAAGTAAAATTTCTTTAGTTTTTGGATGTGGTGGAAATAGAGACAAATCCAAAAGATCAATAATGGGCAATATTGCAAGCAAGTATTGTGATAAAGTTTATTTAACTGATGATAATCCAAGAAACGAAAATCCAAAGTTAATAAGGTTTCAAATTAAAAAAGGAATTAAAAATATTAAATTTTTAGAAATTGCGTCAAGATCAAAGGCTATTTCTACTGCTGTTAAAGAACTAAATTCAGGTGATATATTAATTGTTGCAGGCAAAGGACATGAAGAATATCAAGATTATAAAAAGAGAAAGTATTTTTCTGATAAGTTAGAAATTCTAAAAGCAATTAATAAAAAAAATTCAAATTTGTCAAAATCTATTAAGACAAATATTTTAAAAGAGGAGATAAAAAATAATTTTATACAAAAAAAAACTATTATTAATTATGCAACAATGAATTCAAAAAAAATTTTAAAAAATTCAATTTTTATTGGGGTAAAGGGAAAAAATTTTGATGGAAATGAGTATGCACAAGATGCAATCAAAAATGGTGCGATCTTAGCCATATCAAATAAAAAAAGTAAAAATAGAAAAATTATATTGAAAAAAAATCCTTTAAACGAATTTAATAAAATTTGTTCTAAATTAACAAAATCATTAAACACAAATAATATTGCTATTACAGGGTCAGCTGGAAAAACATCAGTGAAGGAACTAACTGGATTTTGTTTAAATAAATTATCAAAAACTTATTTTTCAAAAAATTCTTATAATAACAAGTTTGGTGTTCCATTAACTATGTTTAATACACCTTTATCTACTAAATTTGTTGTTCACGAAGTAGGAATGAATAAGAAAGGAGAAATTGACTATTTAACAAAACTAATCAAGCCTAATTTAGGTTTAATTACAAATATATCTTATGCACATATTGAAAACTTTAAAAATTTAGATCGAATTGCGCAAGCTAAAGGGGAAATGATTCATAATATAGCGTCAGGTGGCACAATGGTTATTAATATGGATGATAAATATTTTAATTATTTTTTTAAAGAAGCAAAAAAATGTAAGCTTAAAATTGTTACTTTTAGTAAAAATAATCCTAAAGCCAATATTTTTATTCATAAGATTAAAAATATTAAAAATAAATGTATAATTAACATTAAAGTTAAAAACGAAATAAAATCTTTCTTAATTTCAAAAAATTTGTCAAAATTTAAAGAAAATATCTTAGCGGTGATAAGTATAATTTCAAATTATTTTGAAATTAAAAAATTGAATAGAAACTTATTTTTAGGTTTTGATATACCCAAAAGTAGAGGGTCAATAATTTCTTATAAAAAAGGATTTAAAAAAATTATGATTGTTGATGAAAGCTACAATTCAAATCCACTATCTTTTAAATTTGCATTAGAAAGATTTGACTCAACTTACAAAGATACTAACAAAAAATTTCTTTTAATTGGAAATATGTTGGAACTTGGAAAATATTCAGAAAATCTACATACGATTATTGCAAAATACGTTAATAAATCTAAAATTTGTAAAACTTATGTTTATGGAAACTATACAAAACATACATTTAACAAATTAAAACCACAAATTAGAGGTAAAATATTGAATAATAAAATGGATATTTTAAATTTAATTAAAAAAGATTTACCAAATAATAGTATATTAATGGTAAAAGGATCTAACTCAACTGGCTTAAATAAAATAATTAAAAATTTGTAAAAATGCTTTATAACCTTCTCACAAACTATTCAGAAACATATACATTTTTAAACTTTTTCAATTTTCTAACCGTAAGAACTGGATTGGCTATCATTACAGCAATGATTGTAGTTTTTTTAATTGGAGATAAATTTATTAATTATTTTTCAACAAAAAAAATAACAAATCCCATCCGATCTGATGGGCCAGAAAATCATCTAATCAAAAAAATAGGAACACCAACTATGGGAGGGGTTTTAATATTGATTGGTTTATTTACGGGAGTTTTTTTGTGGGCAGATCTCAGTAATCCATATAATTGGTTATTAATTTTTATTACTTTATCATTTGGTATACTTGGTGCATTTGATGATTTTAAAAAAATTAAAAATAATAATTCAAAAGGAATATCTTCAAAATTTAAATTTATTATTCAAATCATTCTTGGTTTAGTTTCACTATTAATTTTATATAAATTTGTAGACTCTAATTTAACAACAAATCTTTATTTCCCATTTTTAAAAAATCTAGTTATAAATCTGGGTTGGTTTTTCATACCATTTTATTTATTTGTTGTTGTTGGCTCGTCAAATGCAGTTAATTTAACGGACGGACTTGACGGCCTAGCAACAGTTCCTGTAATTTTAGTAGCTGGTTGTTTTGCGTTTATCAGCTATGTATCAGGAAATATTATTTTTTCTGATTATCTATTAATTCCATACATTGAAGGAGTTGGAGAAGTAGCAGTTTTTTGTGGCGCAATTATAGGTGCATCCATCGGTTTTCTTTGGTTTAACGCTCCACCTGCAAAAATATTCATGGGGGATACCGGCTCATTAGCATTGGGAGGGTCATTAGGTGCCGTCGGAGTGGTAACTAAGCATGAAATTGTGTTAGCAATCACTGGTGGCCTTTTTGTTTTAGAGGCGGTATCAGTTATTGTTCAAGTTATTTCTTTCAAATTAACTGGTAAAAGAATATTTATGATGGCTCCTATACACCATCACTTTGAAAAAAAAGGGTGGGCCGAGTCTACTGTAGTTATCAGATTTTGGATTATTTCCTTAATTCTAGCAATGATTGGACTTGCAACATTAAAATTAAGATAAATGTTTGGGAGAGAAACCTTTATTAATAAAAAAATATTAATTTATGGCTTAGGTCTTTCCGGAAAATCATGCTTTAAATATTTATCAAAAAATAATGAAATCGTTATTTTTGATGACAACCTATCTTTAAAAAATAATTTAAATAAATCTTTTTTTTTTAGCATAAAAAAAATTTCTAAGATAAAATTTGATTATATTATTTTAAGTCCTGGTATAGATATAAAGCGATGTAAACTAAAAAATTATTTGCTTAAGAATAAAAATATAATAATAACTGAATTAGATATATTTTATTTAATTTATAAAAAAAATACAAAAATTACAATTACAGGTACAAATGGAAAATCAACTACTTGTCAGATGTTATATAAAATATTTAAATCCAATAATATCGATGTTAGACTAATCGGAAACATTGGTAATCCACCAATGTTAGAAAAAAATATAACCAAAAAAACTCTTTTTGTAATTGAGGCCTCATCTTATCAAATATCCTATAGCAAATATTTTAAAACAGATTATGCAATAATTCTAAATTTGAGCAATGATCATTTAGAAAGACATGGAAATATAGATAATTATGCTAAAGAAAAATTAAAATTAATTTATCATCAAGAAAAAAACAAAAAATCTTATATTGAGCAAAATAATATTATAATTAACAGAAATATTTTAAAGAATAATATTAAATCGAAAATAACAAAAATAATTTTTAAAAAGAATCAATTTTTTAAAAATAGAATAACAAATAAATACTTACTTGATATAAATAATATTAAAAATATTCACTTCATATATACGATATGCAAAGATTTTAGATTTACAGATACGAAAATATTTAAAGCATTGAATAGTTTTAAAGGGTTAAATTTTAGGACACAAGTCATCTATGATAAAAACAATTTAAAAATAATTAATGATTCTAAATCAACAAGTTTTTCTTCTACGGTTGGACTTTTATCAAGTTATAAAAATATTTATTGGATTGTTGGAGGCATGTACAAGAAAGGAGACAAGTTTATACTTAATAAAAAATATTATAAAAATATTTTTGCTTACATTATTGGTCTAAATAAAAATTATTTTCAAAATCAGTTTAAGAATAAAATTAAATTTAAATATTTAAAAAGTTTAAAAAACGCAATTTTAAAAATTAAAAAAGATATTAAAAATAATGAAAAACCCAAAACAATTTTATTTAGCCCATCTGCTGCTTCATTTGACCAATTTAGAAATTTTGAAGTCAGAGGAAAATATTTTAATAAACTAGTAAAAAAAATAATTTAAATAGATTAACATGCTAAGTAAATTTAATATTTATGAAAACTATTATAGTTGGTGGAAAAATATAGATAAAACTATTCTTCTATTTGTTATTTCATTTTTTATCGCTGGTTTATTTTTTTCATTAGCTTCAACTTCTTTAATTGCGTCAGACAGATTAAATACAAATTCTTATTATTTTTTTATAAAACATCTTGCATTTATTTTATTAGGTTTATCAATTATGTTTATATTTTCACTTTTAAAAGAAAATTTTCTAATTAAAATTTCAATATGTTTTTTTATTCTATTTTTTTTATTATTATTGCTAGTTCCGTTTATTGGCGCTGAAGTAAAAGGTTCAAAGAGATGGTTAGATTTTCCTTTTTTACCAAGATTCCAACCAATAGAACTCATTAAACCATTCTATGTTGTAATTCTTGCTTTTTTATTAAATTATCAAAAATATAATTTAAATGTTAAATATTTGTTTACATTGTTCCTAATTACACCAGTAGTTTTACTTTTAATATCTCAACCTGACATAGGTCAGACTATTTTAATTGTTTTTACATGGCTTGCTTTAGTATTTATTTCAGGAATAAATTTGTTTTTATTTTTTGGATTATTTGGATTTTTCGTTTCAATATTATTATATTTAATTTTTTTCATAGAGAGATTTAATTATATAAAAATTAGGATAAGTTCATTTCTTGATATCTCATCTAATAATTACTCGCAGGCAGAAAAAGCATCAGAAGCAATAATTGATGGAGGTTTTTTTGGTAAAGGAATTGGGGAGGGAACTTTAAATTCAAGAATTCCTGAGGCGCATACAGACTTTATTATATCAGTTATTTCAGAAGAATTTGGGATAATAATAATTCTTCTGATAATGTTAGCCTTCATATTATTTGCATATAATATTTTTAAAAAAATAAGAGAAACAAACGAAAATGTATTTAAGATGATTCTCACAGGATTAATTTCATTATTGTTAATGCAGACCTTCGTGCATGTTGGGGTTAATTTAAGAGTTTTACCAACTACCGGTATGACACTTCCTTATTTAAGTTATGGTGGATCTTCAATAATTAGTATCTCAATTATATCTGGGATAATTTTAAATTTAACTAAAAGAAGAGTGAAATAATTGAAAAAAATACTAATATCAACTGGAGGTTCAGGAGGACATGTTGTGCCAGCTTTAAACCTTTACAATCATTTAAAAAATGAATTTAAAGTTGTTCTTTACACAGATAAAAGGGGTGCGAAATATTTTCCAAAAGAAATCAAAAAAACTATTTTTGATGTAAAAAAAATTCCCGATAAAATAATTTTTTTTCCTCTTAAAATTTTAATTTTATTCTTTGCTTTTATCAAATCAGTTATAAATATGTATAAAAGCAGATATGATATAATAATAAGTACCGGTGGCTATATGTCTTTACCTATTGTGTTAGCATCCAAGCTATATAATAAAAAAATTTTTTTATTTGAGCCAAACTCTATTATAGGTAGATCAAACAAATTCTTACTTCAATTTTCTACGAAACTTCTATGTTACGATGTAAATTTAAAAGGTGTAAATAAAAAATATAAGAATAAAATTGTAGAAGTGCCTGTAATTTTAAATAGATGTTTTTATAATAAAATAAATGAAACTAATATGACTAACAGTACTCTTAAAATATTAGTTATAGGTGGAAGTCAATCATCTTTTTTTTTTAGTAAACATTTAAAAAATGATATAATAAAATTAGCTTCAAAATATAGAATAAAATTAACCCAGCAAATATCCCAAGGTTTTGATTTAAAAAAATACAAATTAGATTATGAAAAATTAAATATAGAAAACAATTTATTCTTCTTTGAAGAAAATTTTTTATGTAAAAATCAAAATTTTGATATTGCTATATCAAGAGCAGGAGCATCATCTCTTGCAGAACTTACACATTTAAATATACCGTTCATCGCAATTCCTTTTCCTCATGCAACAGATGACCATCAATTTTTGAACGCCAAAAGGTACCATGAATTAAATTGTTGCTGGATATTAGAAGAAAAAAACTTTAATTCTGGAGATATATATAAAATAATTAATGAAATCATGGTCAATAAAGATGATTATCTTGAAAAGAAAAGCAATCTAATGAGAATTAATGAAAATAAAAATTGGGAAAATATAAATAAGGTAATTAAAAATATATTTGTATGACAATTAGTTTAGGAAAAAAAGAAATAATCCATTTTGTTGGAATAGGTGGGATCGGAATGAGCGGTCTAGCATTAATCATGAAAGATTTAGGTTTCAATGTTAAGGGATCAGATCAGCATTCTGGTAAAAATATTGATAGGTTAAAAAGAAATAAAATAAACGTTCAAATTGGACATAAAAAACGACATTTATCTAATGCGACTATTTTGGTTATTTCATCAGCAATAAAAAAACAAAATCCTGAGTATTTAGAAGCTAAGAGAAAAAAAATACCAATTTATAAAAGGGGTGACATGCTAGCGAATATAGTTTCCCTTTTTAAAAATGTTGTAGTTGCAGGTTCACACGGAAAAACAACGACTACATCAATAGTCTCGACAATTTTTTCAAAATCAAAATTAGATCCAACCACAATTAATGGTGGTGTTATTAATTCAATTGGTAACTCGGCCAAACTTGGCAAAGGTGAGTGGTGCGTATTAGAATCTGATGAATCAGATGGTAGTTTTTTGAAGCTTCCGTTTACATATTCAATTATTACAAATATTGATAATGAACATCTTGAACACTATGGATCAATTGAAAATTTAAAAAAAAGTTTTGTTAAATTTTCTGATAAAACACCATCTTTTGGAAAGACTCTAATTTGTTTAGACGACAAAAATAATAGATCAATTATAAGAAAAATTAAAAATCAAAATATTGTTACTTATGGATTAAACGCAAAGTCAAACTTTAGGATAAAAAATATTGAACTACAAAATAATTTCTCAAAATTTGATTTAGAGGTTAATTTACCTAACCAAGAAAAAAAATTATTCAAATCCTTTAAAATACCCCTAATTGGAAATCATAATATAAAAAATTGTACCGCGTCAATTGCAGTTGCAATGTTAATGGGAATATCTATAAGCTTAATTAAAAAAGCTATATCAGAATTTAGAGGTGTCGAAAGAAGATTTAATTTTATATTCGAATTCCAGAAAAGCATTTTTTATGATGATTACGCTCATCATCCTACAGAAATACATGAATTACTTAAGTCTTCTAAGGAAGTTTATAAATCAAAAAAAATTATTTCTGTCTTCCAGCCGCATAGAATTTCTAGATTAAATTCTTTAAAAAAAGAATTTACAGAATGTTTTAAATTTTCAGATTTAGTTATTCTATGTCCCGTATATAAGGCTGGAGAAAATATAAAATTAAAATTTAATTACTATAAATTTGCTAAAGAAATTATTAAAAATTCAAAAGTTGATTTGATAATGATAAATGGAGAAGAAGAATTAGTAAAATTTGTAAAAAAAAATATTTACGGTGATAAAATTGTTATAGGCATGGGGGCTGGAACAATATCTAACTGGATGAGAAATTTACCTAAATTACTTCAATGAAATTAGATGATTTAGAAAATATTGAATTTAATGATAAATCTCGTTTGAATTTAAATTATGATTTATCTCGTTTAAATTGGTTTAACATAGGTGGCAAAACCAAAATTTTTTTCTATGCCAATTCTTTAAAAGATTTATCTCTTTTTTTAAAATTATTCAACTTACGTGGTAAAATTTTTGTTTTAGGGGCTGGTTCTAATACTTTATTTGATGATGAAATTTTTGATGGAGCAATTATAAAATTGGGAAAAAGTTTCAACAAGATTTCAAAACTTAGTGAAAATTTAATAATCTCCGGGAGCTCTTGCCTAGATAAAAAAGTTTCTGAATTTGCAATGGAAAATGAAATTGAAGGTTTTGAGTTTTTATCTTGTATTCCAGGATCTATCGGCGGAGGTATTAAAATGAATGCAGGTTGTTATGGTAGAGAATTTAAAGATATAATCAAATCAGTCCAAGCTATAGATTTTAAAGGTAAGGTCTTAACGATACCATCCTCTGAAATAAAATTTAAATATAGATCAACAAATCTATCAAAAGATTTAATATATCTCAGTGGAACTTTTGCAGGTGAATTTTCAAAATCAGAATTGATACAAAAAAAAATTAATGATTTAAAAAATAAAAAAGAAAATTCACAGCCCATAAGAGTCAAAACTAGCGGAAGTACATTTAAAAACCCCTTACAGCAAACTGATAAGAAAGTGTGGGAATTGATAAGAGAATCAATTGAAATAGATAAAGTAAATAAAATGTTTGGTGATGCGAAAATTTCAGAAAAACACTGTAATTTTATGATTAATCAAGACAAAGCTTCGTCTAAAGATATGAAAAATCTTATAAATTTCATTAAAGAAAATGTATATAAGAAAACAGGAGTTAAGCTTGAACTTGAAATAGTTTTAACTTCATAATAATGAAGAAAAAAATATTAATATTAGCTGGTGGCTACTCAAAAGAAAGAGACATAAGCTTTAAAACTGCAAAAGCAGTTCATAAACAAATCAAAAATAAATATAATTGTAAAATCCTTGATCCCAAGGGTGATTTTATAAAAAAAATTAAACAATTTAGGCCTCAAATTATATTCAATGCTCTTCACGGAAGGTATGGAGAAGATGGTTACGTCCAATTAATTTTGGAAAATGAAAAAATCAAGTATACCCATTCTGGGATAATGGCATCTTCCATTTGCATTAACAAATTAGTTTCAAAAAAATTATTTTCTAAAAAAGGAATTTTAACTCCAAAATATATTATATTAAAAGGAAATATAAAAACTAACTTTGAACAAATAAAAAAAACTGTCGAAAAAAAATTAAAATTTCCTTTAGTAATTAAACCTGTTAACGAAGGATCAAGTGTTGGAGTTTATATTTGTAATAAAAATAACTTTATTAAAAATCTAAAAAAATTAAATAATGAAAGGGAAATTTTAGTTGAACAATATATACCTGGTAGAGAGATTCAGGTTGCAATATTGGGTAATAAAATATTGGGTACCATTGAACTTGTGCCTAGGAGAAAATTTTACGACTATAAGGCAAAATATGATAAAAATGCTAAAACAGAACACATTTTACCAGTAAATCTTCCATTGAGTAAGTTAAAAAGTGTAGAAAATATAGCACTCAAGGCTCACAAAGCTACAGGCTGCAGGGGAGTAACTAGAAGTGATTTCAGGTTTAGTAAAAATAAATTTTATTTATTAGAAGTTAACACACAGCCAGGTATGACCGAATTATCATTGGTGCCAGAAATTGCAAAATATAAAGGAATTAATTTTAAAAGTTTAATTGAATGGATAATTAATGATGCTTCAATCAATAGATAGAGGTAAAATTTATTTTTATATAGCTTTGTTTACAATTTTAATCAGTATTCATAATTTAAATTTTATTAATTTGTTTGATAATTTTTTTAAAATAAAACATATAATTATAAATAGTGATATAGACCCAGCATATAATCAGCAAATTTCTAATTCCTTAAATAAATTTAATAATAAAAATATAGTTTCTGTTAGATCTTCAGATTTAACTACTATTTTGGATAGTTTCAATATTATTGGGGAATATAAAATAAAAAAAGAATATCCTTCAATTATTAAAGTAAACTTAAAAAAAACAAAAATATTGGCATATTTTTTCAAAAATGATGTTAAATTCTTTATAGGGGAGAATGGAAAAAAAATTAAGGATCTTCATGTTTTACAAAAAAATCTGCCACTAATAGTAGGTAATTTCGAAATATCAGAGTTTTTCTATCTCAAGGATTTAATAAGTTATAATGGCTTTTTATTAAAAGATTTCAAAAAAATATATTCATATAAATCAAATCGATGGGATTTATTGTATAAAGAAAATACATTAATTAAACTTCCAACCACAAATTTAGAATATTCAATAAGCCTACTATCTAAAATAATCAAAAATAAAGATTTAAGCAAAATAAAAGTCATTGATTTGAGGGCAAATAATCAAATTATATTTTTATGAAAAAAATTAATACTCCAATAACTATTTTAGAATTTGGATCAGCAGCTTTAAGAATGCTAATTTATGATAGAACATTGCTGAATCAAAACTTTTTTTATGAAAAAAAAATCAATTATTTTAGGAGTCAAAATTTAGCAAGTGTTGAAAAACTTAAAAATTTAGTAATAGAAGCTGAAAAGGATATTGAAAAACACTTAAATGAAATTTCAATAATTATAGATTCTTCGAGTATTAATTCTTTAGATCTTTCAATACAAAAGACATATGACAAAAAAATTATTACAAATAAAGAAATAGATTATTTAATAAACGAATGCAAAAATTTAATAAAATTAAATTATTTAGAAAAAGAAATATTACATACTTTAAAATCAAAAATAGTTTTTGATGATAAAGATATAGATAATTTTGAAAATATTTCGACAGAGGCCTCCAAAATTACCATACAAGTAAAATTTATTATGATTAATAAAAATATTTGTGATTATCTTAGGAATTTATTTTTAAAAAAACATATAGTTTTAAAAAATATTTACTGCGCTAGCTATATCAAATCTCTAGGCATAATTAATAAAATTAACATTTCTGGATATAGTTCATTTATAGATATTGGATTGAATAAAAGTTGTCTTACAATATTTAAAGATGATAAATTAAAATATATTAATAGTATTTATATTGGTGGAAATCATATTACGAAAGATATAAGCAAGGTGTTAAACGTGGATTATAGGAAAGCTGAATCATTAAAATTAAAATTTTCAAAATCCAATAAATTAAAAATTTATAAAAAAAATGATGATCTTCTAACAAAAATAATTAATTCACGGCTAGAGGAAATCATAGAATTATTATTTTTAGACTGTCATATAATAAAAAAAGATCAAAAACTTGACTTTGGACTTAAACTTTTTTTCACTGGCAATGGCTCAAATGTTTTGAATGAAAATCTTTTATCATTTGGACCAGAGTTTAATTTTATTAATGAGATGTCCATTATTAATGAAAAAAATAGGGATTGTTGTGATAGTGCAATAAAATTTAGTAATATTAATAATAATGAACCTACTGATACAACAAAAATTTATGGTGAAAATAGCGGTTTTTTTGAGAAGTTGTTCAACTATTTCAACAAAAATTAGCAACTTTTTGTAACATAAGTTGTTTTTTTAGACGAAATTGTTTTTTGTATAAATCCGAATGTCTTTTTTAAATCAGAAAACAATAAAAGATCGTATTTCGATAAATGGTATTGGTCTTCACACCGGAAAATTAGTTACATTAAATTTAATACCTTCTGCACCAAATACTGGAATTATTTTTAAAAGAACTGATTTAAAAGAAAAAAATATAATTATTCCAAGATATGACAATGTTACAGATACAACATTATGCACAACTATTAGCAATGAATTCGGAGCAAAGGTTTCTACAATTGAACATTTAATGGGAGCTTTGTATGGATTAGGTATAGATAATTTGTTGATAGAGGTAGACTCTCAAGAATTACCAATTTTAGATGGATCTGCAAAAGAATTTGTTAAAAAAATTTTAGGTACTGGAGTAAAGACTTCATCAACACCTATCAAACTAATAAAAATAAATAAAAAAGTTTCTTACTCTGAGGGAAGTAAAAGTATTCTAATTGACAAATCTAAAATTGCTTCAGAAATAGATTTTACAATAAGGTATAATAACAAGATTATTGGAACACAAACAAATAAAATTAATATTTTTAA
>MDSW01214405.1_pt1 | contig 16039 bp, 17 predicted proteins | sample 811171 | NCBI WGS metagenome assembly MDSW01 (sample SAMN05326641, study PRJNA326480) | marine metagenome | isolation source: seawater | place: Atlantic Ocean: North West | collected 2012
AGCTCGAGGGAGAAGGTCAAACTTTTTCAAATCCTAGAAATGCTGCATCAGGAACTTTAAGACAACTTGATACCAAAATAACTGCTCAGAGACCGCTAGTGTTCATTCCTTGGGGTATTGGCGAAGTTATTGATTTTGAGGTTAGAAATGAAATTGAATTAATTAAGAATTTTACAGAATGGGGGTTCACTAAATTAGGAGATTTTATTATCGAAAAAAAAATAGAAAGAATTCAAAAACATTTTAACGAAGTTTTAAAGAAAAGGAGCTCATTAAATTATGAGATTGATGGCTTAGTAATAAAAGTTAACAATCTATTGGATCAAGAAAAATTTGGTTTTACATCAAAATATCCTAAATGGGCAGCAGCTATGAAATTCCCTTCAGAGCTAGCTGAAACAAAAATTGTTGAAATAACTTTGCAAGTTGGTAGAACTGGGATTATAACCCCTGTTGCTGAACTTGAACCTGTAAATATAGCTGGTGTAGTAGTAAGAAGAGCTACGTTGCATAATTTTGACCAAATTAGGTTATTAAATATTAACGTTGGTGATAAAGTAATTATTGAAAGAGCTGGTGATGTAATACCTAAAGTATTAAAAATTGTGGAGAAAAATAACGAATCAAATTATAAAATTCCTTCATCATGCCCTTCCTGCAACTCAAAGTTAGAAAAAGATGGCGTGAATATTTACTGTAAAGATAGTGGTTGCCTTGATACATTAAAAGGAAAAGTCTCTTATTTTGTCTCTAAAAAAAGTTTCAATATAATTGGCTTAGGTAATAGAATAGTCAACTCACTTGTTAATGAAGGACAAATTAAGGACTTATCCGATGTCTTTAATTTAAGAAAAGAAAAGCTGATTAATATTGAGGGTTTTGGAATAAAAATTATTGAAAAATTATTTAATGAAATAAATGAGAAGAAAGTTGTTACTTTTAGCAGATTTATTAATTCTCTAGGAATTAAACACGTAGGGGATAATATTTCAAATATTCTATCAGAGGAATTTAATGATATTGAAAGTCTAGCAAAGGCAAATGTGGATGAAATTGAGGTAATCGATGGTATAGGATTAGAAATTGCCAATAGCATCAATGCTTATTTTAAAATCAAAGAAAATATAAAACTCATAGATAAACTGTTTCAAAATGGAGTAGTTATACAGTATAAGAAAAAATTTGTTGGTAGGAAACTTAAAAATTTATCAATATGTATAACGGGAAAATTAACCGAACACACAAGAGATGAGATGTCTAATATGATATTAAATGAAGGGGGTAAAAATGTTCAATCTGTAAGTTCTAAAACTAATATACTATTGGCTGGGAAAGACCCTGGTTCGAAACTTGATAAAGCAAAAAAACTCAATGTCCAGATTTACAATGAAAAAGATTTTCTAAAAATATACAAAATATAAAATTATTGCGAGAAAAAACCTGTAAAAGGCGAAGATCTTAAATCCATAGGATTTAGAGTGGAAATAAAAAAATTTTAAAGCTAGATATGAACTAAAGAAAGAGAAGGCAACAGACAAAAGTGTTCCCAATAGAGCCTCATCACTAAATGAATTAGTCGTATTAATTTTATATAATGACAAGAAGAAAGCTCCAGATATTACTGGTATTGAAAGCAACAATGACAAAAGAATTGAACTCTCTCTATCTATTTTCATAATACGAGACGAGATTATCACTGAGGCAGAGCGACTGGTGCCCGGGATCAAAGATAGGCACTGGGAAAATCCTATTATTAATAAATCTCTAATACTTAACTCATTTAGTGTCCGCTTATTATCTGAATATAAATCTGATATATACAACAAGAACCCAAAAAAGAACGTGGTGAAGATAATTAGATACGTAACCTGTTTTATACCTTCTATAAAATTAAATAGTAGAAAACCAAAAATAAAAATTGGAACAGTACCAATCAAGATAAGTTTAAGGAAATTAATATTAAAGAAAGAACTAACCCTGATCTTTGAATCAAGGTAAAAGAAAAGAAAAAGTGCAAATACAGAGCCCATATGCATTCCAGTTATTAACAACAAACTTACATCTTGATTATAGAGAAGGCTGTTAAGAATTAACAAGTGAAGCGACGAGCTTACAGGAATAAACTCAGTGGCACCTTGAACTATGGAGGACAATATAACGTCAATCATTATTAAACCTATTGATTATTAATCCTGCAGCTACGCTGACATTTAATGAATCGGTGGGTCCATTTCTCTTAATTTTCAGTAGAATATCACAGTTGCCTCGAACTAAATTGCTTAGACCTTTCTTCTCTGACCCCATAACTATTACAATTTTTTCGTCTTTAAATCTATCAAACTTAGTATCCGTAAAGCTATCTCCTTTTGTGTCTGCACCTATTACCCAATAATCTCTTTTTTTTAAATCTTTTATGATATTAACTAAATTGGAAACTTCATAGATATTTGTAGAAAAGATAGCTCCTGCTGAGGCTTTTACTGCTCCGGCAGAAATACTTACTGTTCTGACTTTTGGAATTACTATGTCTCTGATTCCAAAGAAAACGCATGTTCTTGAAATGGCACCAAGATTCTGAGGGTCCTGAATATGATCGAGGATTAAAATTCTATCAATATCTGGCAAAACTTTTTTAAGGTCGGAGAAATTTTTAATCGAGTCAATCAGAATCTCTGCAGCTATTGCTTGGTGCTTAATAGAATTAGTAATTAGTTGAATTTTCTTCTCAGTTACTATTTCTATTGGTATCTCTGCTAAAGAACTCGAAATAGCTTTTAAAGAATTTCTTTTAAACTTATTAGTTATATAAATTTTAAGGATTCTTTCCTTATATAAATCTATAAAATCATTTACAGGATTAAGCCCATAAATAATCATTTCACATCTTCTTTGAAAAAATTATTATAAATAGTAATAACTTTTTGTTTTATATATTTTTTATCCCACATTTCATTTGAATCAAAAGGGATTCCCTGTAGATATGTACCATAATGTAAATGGTCACCAAATGCGAGTCCCGTCTCCCCACTCTTGGCTATTACAGAAGTTTTATCTACTTTCTGGTTCTCTTCTACATTGATCTCACTTAGGTGGCTGTAAATAGAATAAAAACCTGCTCCGTGATTTATAATAATTGTTTTACCATATATTCCTAAGCCTTCTTGGTCCACATATGTAATCAAGCCAGGGCTTGATGCATAAACTAAAGCATTCTTTATTGATGATAAATCATAGCCCCAGTGATATACACTCATTAAAGATTTCTCATTTTCTGCCTCGACATATTCACGAAAATCACTATATCTTGAAAATACTTTGGAGTCCTTCATTTGAGAAAAAAATGAGTTAAAAAGCAAATCTCTAGTAACTTTTTTTGTCTGATTATATATTAATAAATTATTGGCTTTTCTTAATTTTGAATTAAGTTCTAGGAAATGGGTTGTATTTATTGACTTAAGATTCGTGCTATATATTTCATTATATTTATTTTTAAAGAAATTTAAATCGATATTGATATAAGACTTATTCCATGTCTTGTTAATAATTGTTCTTATTCTTTTTTTATACGTTACTACGTTTCCAGAAGCATCCTCTGCCTTAATGAGAACAGCATTATCTTTACATCTCATATTCCCGCATGAAAAAAAGACTAAATTGTTTATCTTATTTTCCTTCTTTATTGATATAGGGAAGAATCTTCTTACTTTTCCAGTCTCAATATCAATTCCAGTCTCAACATATGAAGAATAAGTATCCAGAGAAGTTTTGTAGAGCATATAGCCAATTCCGCCTATATAAACATATCCATCAGTTTCTATATCGCTAATAATTGGAGGAATAAAATCTATGTTAATATTTATTTTTTTCTTGATTGTTGAACTAAAAAGCTTGTTCTTATATTTAATAGAATAATGAAGATATAAAGACTCAAGCTTGTTCTTTTTAATTAAATTAATTATTTCATCATCTGAATCAAAGGTTACTGAAATACTATGTTTATCTTTAGCCTTATCTAAAACTGTATATTCGTATATTTTAAAAAGTTGTGCTCCATCTTTACTTAAATATATTTCAATAAAATCTATCTTGCTGCTTCTAGAAAAGACTTGTGCTTTAAAACCTGAATAAGAAATAGTTTTACTTGATAATAATTCAAGCTTAGGGTTATGAAAGAGGTAAATGTAAGACACAAATAAAAACCCGCATATTGAAAGGAAAGCGAACAATATTGAGAACTTAATTCTTTTCTTTTTCTTCTCAAACATTTTAATATTAAACTAGATATTTTGATAATACGTAAAAAAAAGGCAGTATAAAAATCAGACTATCAATTCTATCTAAAATACCTCCGTGTCCAGGTAATATACTACCCGAGTCTTTTATGCCAGATTTTCTTTTAATAAAGGATTCAACAAAATCCCCAATTATTCCTAAAAAAGAGATTAGAAGCCCTATGAACATCGAAGTCACGATGGGAATGTCATCAAAAAGAAACTCAAACATAAGCACACTAGCAATAATAGAACAAACTATGCCGCCTATTGAACCTTCGTAAGTTTTATTAGGACTAACAGTGGGAAATGCTTTTCTAACACCAAAAGACTTACCAACCAAATAAGCAGAAATATCATTTATTGACGAAACTACAAGTACAAAAGTGAGTAGAATCAAGCCATTATCTGAATTTCTTATCAATATTGCAAAATTAACTCCTGAGCCTATATAGAATAGGAGGAAGAAATATGAACTCCAAAAGTCTTTAAGTTGTATCTTTCCAAATAATATTCTTATCAACCATATTAAAAAAACTAAGAATATAGAATACAAAAATAGCTGTAAATCTATATGGGCCAACACTGTAATTAAAATTAATCCAATATACGCACAGACAGAATTAAGTCTAGAACGGACTATTATAATCTTCTCGTACTCCAAAAAACCAATAGAAATAAGAATTAACATAAAGGATGTAAAAATTATATCGCCATAAAACACTGATACAAAAACAAGTGGGAGCAATACTAAGCTTGTTAGAATTCTTTTTAAAAAATTACTCATTTTATACCTAATTAATAATATAAATTAACATTAATATCAATTGATGAATTGAACATTTGTATGTTCTATTGACTAATAATTGTAAATAGTATTTAATCATATTGAATTTTTTGGAGAGACTAAATGGTACCCAAATTTGCATTTTCCACTAAAGGACGTGGGACAGGGAAAGAAAAACTAACAAGCTTTGAAATGGCGTTAAGAGATGCCAGCATCGCAACCTACAACTTGGTGAAAGTTTCAAGCATTATGCCTCCGAACTGTAAAATTATTAACAAAAAGGAAGGCTTAAAAAAACTTAGCCCAGGACAAATTGTATTTGTAGTATTGAGTGAATGTTCAACAAATGAGCCTGGAAGAAAGATATCTTCATCCGTAGGTATTGCTCTACCAGATGATAGGTCTCAGCACGGATATTTATCTGAACATCATGCTTATGGTCAGAGCAAAAAAGAATCTGGAGAATTTGCTGAAGATTTAGCTGCCTATATGCTTGCGACGACTTTAGGAGCACCTTTTGACTCAAACAAAAATTACAACGAACAAAAGGATATATGGAAAATAAGTGGGCACACTGTAACAACTCAGGAAATAACTAGTTTCGCTGAAGGTCCAGCAAATAAAGATTGGATAACAGTCGTAACCGCAATAGTGTTAATTATTTAATCATTTTATCAGCAAGAATTAAAGCTTCATTTTCAATATTTTTTCCACTTAACATCCTTGCTATCTCTAAAACTCTGCCTTCTCTTGAAAGCTTTTTAATCGAAATAGAGGTCTTGCCACCTTCTAATCTCTTGCTAATTAAGAAATGATTATTTGCAAATGAAGCAACTTGTGGGAGGTGGCTAATACATAAGACCTGGCATGATTGTGATAAAGCCGAAATCTTCTCCCCTAGTTTCTCTGCAACTGCTCCACCTAATCCAACATCTGGTTCATCAAATAAAATAATCTTACTTTCGAAAACTTTAGAAATCTCCAGAGCCAGTACCAACATTATTCTAGATAACTCACCACCCGATGCTACGGATTTAAGTGGCTCGGGGCTAAAATCAGGATTAGCAGAGAACATGAACTCTACATCATCTATACCAGAGTAATCCATTTCTTTTTCTCTTGTTCCTATTATCCAAGTAGAGTTAGGAATGCCTAAATCTTTTAGGCCCCTTTTAATAAGCTTAACCAATTTTATTGAGCCTTTTTTTCTTTCAGCAGAAAGTTTTAATGCAATTTGGGATGATTTCTTTTCGGCGTCTTTATAATCAATATAGCATGAGGATATTCTATCATTTAGACTTTCCTGACCTGACAAAAGGTTCTTTATCTCTTGCTTTTTTTCTACTAGCTCATCCGTGCTTAACTGGTATTTTCTTTTTAACTCTCTAAGGATAAACAAATCATCTTCATTAAGCCCTTGGTTCTGGTTTATTACCTCACACTCAGAGCTTAACTTCGAAAATTCATAAGAAAGTTCTTTCATATTAAAAACCAGGTCATCTGTTAATTTCTGAATTTCATCATTACCCAAAGTTGTTCTACTTATTTTCCTGTTTAAATCTATTGCAAAGCTTATCCCTCTATCGTCTATAGTCTGGACAATCTCCTCAATCAGATTCCTGTTCTCTCTTATTTCCTTTTCTTTCTTTTGACTTTCTATCAGCTCTAACTCTTGTTCTAAGGAAGTTATCTTAATCTTATCTAACTCAGATAATTGAAACTCAAAGAGATCTCTTTTCTCATCAATTTGTTCTTTTTGTTTAACTAAATCTAAGTATGTTTTTTTTATACTATAGAATTGTGCGAATGAATCTTTAAATGAAGTGCATAATTTATCTAATCTTAAGTATTTGTCTAATAGTTGAAGTTGAAACTTCTTATCCATCAATAGTGACTGAGCCCCTTGAACAAAAAAAGAGAAGTAACTATCAAACAATATAGAAATTAATTGTGGCTTTACTTTTATCCCATTTATATAGAATTTTGATACAGATTTACTATTTATATCTCTAATAATTTCTAGAGCATTCTCCTCTGTCTTTAATATTCCTTCTTTTGCTAAAAGGTCATTTAGATTTTTATTATCTAAGCGAATCTTAATAGTTATTTTTGTATCTTTATTTCTATCATGTATTAATTCATTCGGGAATTTCTTTAAAGGGAAACAAACTAGAGTATTTAATATTAGAGATTTACCTGCACCGGTTTCCCCTGTGGCAATATTTAACCCATCACTGAAACCTATATCTACATTTTCTAATAAAACTAAGTTTTTTCCAATTAGCTTCTCAAGCATTTATTTAACTTGACCTTCACCAAATATTACAAACTTTTTTGTTGTTAATTCTTTTAGGCCCATTGGTCCAAATGCATGAAGCTTTGTAGTGCTAATTCCAATTTCAGCACCAAGACCCAGTTCGTTTCCATCATTAAATCTTGTTGAGACATTATGCATTATGGCTGACGAATTAACAGAATTAATAAATAGCTCTGCATTTTCTATACTCTTAGTCACTATTGTTTCAGTATGAAGTGAGCCATATTTCTCGATATGAGCAATTGCTTCGTTTATATTTTCCACTATCTTGATATTCATTTCTAAATCTAGATATTCATTCTCCCAATCATTTTCTTTTATTGGTGAAATATCAATATTTGGAATTAAGTCTATAACATTTCTCTCAGCATGAATTTTCACATTCTCATGTTTTAAACTTTTAGCAAGACTTGGAAGAAAATCTTTTGCTACATCTTTGTGAACCAACAATGTTTCCATAGAATTACAAACTCCAGGTCTTTGGATTTTCGAGTTTAATGAAATTTCCAGTCCTTTTTTAAAATCTGCCTCATTATCTATGTATACATGGCAAACACCTTTATAGTGCTTAATTACTGGTATTCTTGAAAACTCAGCAATAAAGCGTATTAATTTTTCGCCTCCCCTAGGGATGACCAAATCTATCTCTTCCTCTAAAGTAAGCATATACTTCATCGCTTCTCTGTCAGTTAGAGGAATCATGTTTATACAGTTAGAATCAAAATCTTGAGCTTCCAAAGACTCTTTTATAATCTTTATAATGCTTTTATTGGTGTTAAAACATTCTGATCCACCTCGGAGAATAGTAGCATTTCCAGATTTAAGACAAAGAATTGCAGCATCAGAAGTAACATTTGGTCTAGATTCATAAATAATTGATATTACGCCTAAAGGAATCGACTGCCTATACACATCAATCCCATTAGGTCTCTTGGTTATAAACTCTCTCTTGCCAACTGGGTCCTCAAGAGAGATTACATCTTCAATATTTTTTTTGATTTGTGCAATTTTGTTATCATCAAGTTTAAGTCTTTCAATAAAAGCTTTTGTGAATTCCTTAACATCTAACTTAGCTAAATCTTCGTTATTAGCTGCAATAATATCTTGTTTAGAAATATCAATTCTGCACAAAATCTCTTTTAAGAGATTGTTCTTTTGTTCTGTAGAGGCTTTTGCAATCTGCAATGATGCCTGTCGCGTACTTTTTGCTAATTCGAGAATTTTCTTTTTTGATTTACTATCCAACATACAAACACTCTTTTTAGCTATAATAAATCATGCTATTTACAAGGTCAAAGTTTCTTGAGTATATTAAAGATGCAATTATAAAAAAAACTAAGGGAGATTCTAATGGAAGAAACGCTTTCGATAATAAAGCCTGATGGTGTGGAAAAAAAATTAATAGGAACAATTTTAAAGAAATTTGAAGATTATGGATTTCAAATAACAAATCTAAAGTATACAACTCTTACTAATGAAGAAGCTGGTGAATTTTATAACATGCACAAAGGGAAGCCTTTTTATGACGAACTAGTTAAATTTATGACTTCTGGACCATGTGTTCCTTTTGTTATTAAGGGTGAGGACGCAATATTAAGGGTTAGAGAGATTATGGGTGCCACAAACCCTTCTGAAGCGGCACAGGGTACAATTAGGGCAGACTATGCCGACTCTATTGATAGAAACATCATTCATGGCTCAGATTCAAATGATTCCGCTTTAAGGGAGATATCATTCTTTTTTAAATAATATGAGTTATCCTCAAGCTCTTTAAATAAGATTGCTGAGAGTTCTTTTATTATTTTTTCTTTCTCTATATGAATTAATTCATTAACATTCCCAGCTTTAATATCAGGGTCACCACAAGGATCTATTTTATCAAAATTATTTAATAAGCAATTTATATTTATTGAAATACCATGGTATGAAACCCCCTTACTAATTGCTAGACCTACAAAGCAGACTTTTCTTTTATTAATCCAGATTCCTGGACCATTTATGCTTTTTTCTGATTCGATCCCTAGTGATGCTAGATATTTAGAAACAGACTCTTGAAGAATAAAAATATATTGCCTTAAACTAATGCCAAGTTTTTTAATATTAATTATCGGATAAATAACTTGCTGACCTTTGCCGTGAAAAGTTATATTGCCACCTCTAGTTGATTTAAGAATCTTAATATCAAAATTCTCATCAGAAAATTGAACAAACCTTCCAACTGTATAAACATCATGGTATTGCAGAAAAAGAAGATACCCCAAAACACTATCCTGCTTAACTTGTTCAAGGTGCGACATATGCTCTGAATCAAAATGAGCATAGTCTTTTGGCTCTATATAATTTTTAATTAGTATTTTATTTATCACTTTATAAGAGATATTATAACAATAATAATGTCTAGTAACGAAATAACGATAGAAGAATTCCTTGGTAATAATGAAAATATAAGTATTCATATAGTTGATGAAGATGGATATTACTATAATAAAATAAAAGAATCTCTTAGTAGTATTTCAAAAAATATAATAGATAATGCTAACTTCTTTGACCTAACAACCCATAAGGATATTGCTAACATAATTCAAACCCTTAATACTTATCCCTACTTCTCAGACATCAGATATGTAGTAGTTAGAGGGATAACAGTTAAAGATAAAGAATTTATTGATGAAATTACAAAATATTTAAAGAATCCACTCAGAACTACAAAGCATATATTTTTATCGATAGACGAAAAAGTTAGCTTAAATTGTCAATTTCAAAAGAATGATAATTTATCAAAAGACAATATAAAAAACTTTTTAAATTCAGAACTTAATAGGAGAAAACTAGAGCTGAGTTCATCAATAATTAATGAGCTATTAAACAAATCTAAAGACAAACTGGCTTTATCTAATTACTTAGATAAAGCAGAAAGTTTGATTAAGTCTGATAACAAAAATGTAAAAATTATAGAAGGCCTTGCTCAAGAAAAGAAACAAGAAGTATTCAATGAGACTTATGAATTAATAAATCATATAAACAACAAGGATTTAAAATCATGTTTGATTGAAGTTAAAAAAACTAAATTTAAAGAAAACATCTTTTTAGAGCTATCAAAGATAGCTTGGCGTTTTAGGGCATATTTAAAAATCAAAACTCTTAAAGAAAACAAAGTGCCAAATCATGAAATAATAAAGTTAACAAATATTTCAAAGTATCAGTATAAATATTTTGACAAAGAGTCTAGTAATAAATCTAAAATTGAAGTATTAAGAGGACTAAAAGTTTTAAAAGAGGTCGACACTCTCCTAAAAAGCACTGACATTAATATAGATAATTTATGTTTTTATTTACTAAAGAAACTTTGTAGAATATAGAATTTAAGATAGCTTCGAAATACGTGAAATATTTCTAGAAGCATTCTTTTTGTGGATTACTCCTTTAGAGGCTGCTTTATGAAAAGATGAAACAACTTTCCTAAATAGCTCGTCTTTGTTTTCTGCACCAGAAGATAAAGATTCCTTGTACAATTTAAGCTGAGTCTTCAAGCTAGTCAATACGGACTTATTTCTAAGTCGTCTCTTAACGTCTTGCCTTACCCTCTTCTTTGCTGACTTACTTTTGTTTGCCATAATTAAGTCTTTATTTTCCTCCTTTTATCATTTTTGTCAAACATTTATTTAAATAATTTAAATATACAGTATTATTTAGTATGAAATTCTTTCTTGATAGTGCAAATTTAGAAGAAATAAAAGAAGTAGCAACTCTTGGCTTATTAGATGGTGTTACAACAAATCCTTCATTAGTTGCTAAAGAAAAAAAACAAGATGACTTTAAAAAAACAATAAAAGAGATCTGTAAAATTGCAAAAGGTCCTGTAAGTGCAGAAGTAATTTCTACAAATTTTGAAGATATGAAGAAAGAAGGGTTAGAACTATCTAAAATTGATAAGAATGTTGTTGTAAAACTACCTATGACTTTAGATGGCATTAAAGCAACAAAGTTCCTTTCTAATAAAAAAATACCGGTTAACGTAACTCTTATTTTTTCGGCTTCACAAGCACTAATTGCTGCTAAAGCAGGGGCTGCTTATGTTAGTCCTTTTGTCGGAAGACTTGATGATATCTCAACAAATGGAATGAGCTTAATAAATGAAATTTCAGAGATCTTTATGAACTATGGTTTCCCGACCGAGATACTCGTAGCAAGTATTAGGAATCCTATTCATATAGTTGATTCTGCTAGAATGGGGGCTGACGTAGCGACACTGCCTTACAAAGTTTTGATGCAACTTCTAGATCATCCATTAACAGATATAGGCTTAAATAAGTTTCTAAGTGACTGGAAGAAGAAATAAACTAAATATTATTACAATAAACTAAATATTCTATATTCCCTTTGGCGCCCTTTATTGGAGATTCAATAACTTCGCTTATATGCTCATAATAAGCTTGAAGAAACTCTTTAACGTTTTTTGTAGCAAGTTGTCTACTTTGAGCTTCCTGGACAACCCCCTTCTTTCCTACCTTCTCTTTTGATAACTCAAATTGTGGTTTAATAAGAGCCACAAACTCATTGTTCTCTTTTGTAAATTCCTTAAAAAAATTGCTAAATTTAGTTATAGAGATAAATGAAACATCCATAACAATTAAGTCTATATCGTCAAGAATGTTCTCTCTCGTTAAATATCTAACATTTGTATTTTCAAGATTTATAATTTTATTATTATTTCTTAACTTAAAATCGAGTTGTCCATAGCCAACATCAATTGAATAAACTCTTTTTGCACCTTCTCTTAGTAAGCAATCAGTAAATCCACCAGTTGAAGCACCAGCATCTAAGCAAATTTTATTTTTTATATTTAAGTTGAAATAAGAAACTGCTTTCGACAATTTTAAGCCCCCACGGCTTACATAATTCTCACTAAGCAATTTAATCTCAATATGAGATTCAATATCAACGACTTTAGAAGAAATAAGAACTTTTTCTTTGTTTACATATACTTCACCAGCTAAAATATGAACTTGGGCCTTGTTCCTAGAATCAAACAGACCCTTTTCAACTAATAATAAATCAAGTCTCTTTTTCATTATAACTCACATTAGTATAAGGTATCCTAAGCTTGATTATGAATAATTCAAATAGCAAAAGAAAAAGAGTTATTTCAGTTTCTTGCTCTATTATTATTAATCAAAAAAAAATTCTTATTTTAAAAAGAAAACATAAAGGCCCTAGAAATAGATTATGGGAGTTCCCTGGCGGCAAGCAAGAGGCTGAATCTCCAATAGACTGCGCTATAAGAGAGACCCTAGAGGAGATTCATTACGAGATTGAGGATATTTTTTACTTTTGTGAAACTAAGAAAGCGTACTTAGATATTAATATTCGGCTAACAGCTTTCTTGTGCTTTTCTAGCAATAAATTTATTCCTAATCTTGAAGTTCATGATGAGTTCAAATGGATTAAATCATCTGAATTTAAACAATATGAATTTCCATCAGCTAATTTAGAAATTATTGATATACTTATTAGGAATGGATATTAAAGTATTTCCCAGTATTTTAAAAAATGTAGAAATTGACCTCGACTCACTTTATTCACCTCACCCTAATATTCTTTATCTATCCTTAGAAGAGCTTAAGATTTATATAAAAGAAAGAAGGTTCAAGAATTTAATAAATGCTGTAAGAATCTCCCCCAATATTTACAGAGAAAAGGGGCTCAATTTAAATGAGACATTTAGCAAAATTAATCCTAAAAATAATTTGTTAACAAAAGAGGAAGAATCTTTCATTTTTAAACAGAGAGTTAAGCCTTCGTCGATACTTTGGACCACATATCAACATATAGTTTCACTAACTCAAAAAGTTAACATTAGTACCGAAAAGACAGAGTTAATGTTAATGAAATCTGAAATCGAGTCAGCCATATATATCAAAGAAAATGCTAGCATTAGCCCTGAGGAATTTAAAAAATTCCTATATGGTTAATATATTTATAGTTCAAAATTATTAGTTTTTTTTTATAAAATTCGTTATCTTATATTAATTAGATTAAGCAAAAATGGAGATTAATATGGACTTTAAAGATAAAGTAATAATTGTCACAGGTGGTGGTACCGGTATTGGCAGAGGGACTTGTGTTGAATTAGCTAAAACAGGAATTAAACAAGTTATAGGAAACAGGAACGAGGAGAAAGGAAACGAGGTTGTTGAAATTATAAGGAAAAGTGGTGGTCAAGCAGAATTTCTTAAGACTGATGTTTCAAAAGAAGATGAAGTAAAGAAATTAATAGATTTTACCTTAAATAAGTATGGGGAATTCCAGTTTGCTTTTAATAATTCTGGTTTACTTGGCGATGTAGAACCTTTAGCTACTCAGAAACCAGAAGATTCTTCATATATTGTAGATGTTAACATTAAAGGGGTTATATACTGTATGCATTATCAAATTGAAGCAATGCTGAAGTATGCCAGTGCGGAAAATCCGTGCAGCATAGTTAATAATAGTTCTATTCTTTCACATGCCGCTTACCCTGGCTTAACTGTCTACTCAGCAACTAAACATGCAGTTTCAGGATTAACAAAGGGTGCGGCGCTAGAATTAGCAGAATCAAATATTAGAGTAAATGCTGTGGGCCCTGGTCCTATCAGAACCCCAATGCTAGAAGTTCCAACTGACGGTCACCCTGAGCAATTTGGTGGCATGGTCCCAATGAAAAGAATTGGTGAACCTAAAGAAATTAGCGATGCAGTTCAATGGTTACTTTCCACTGAATCTAGTTATGTCACTGGTCATACTTTAATGATAGATGGTGGTTTTTGTTCGCAGTAAAAAGCTTCTATCAAGCTTAATTTATACTGTCTCACAAATACTTAAACCAATTAGTATTAGTGAAGGTTTTAGTGCAAGTAAATGAATATTCTACTAGTCTATATATTTCTTGATGTAGTAGCATTTAGCTCAATAATAATTTCTGTTCTACCATTCCATGCTAAATTCTTAGGTGCAGGCCCTTTATTGATAACTCTATATATCTCTACTTTTTCTTTTGTACAGTTTTTTGTCTCACCGTACTTAGGTAGATTATCCGATAAGTTTGGAAGAAAGCCATTACTGATGACCTCATGTCTTGCTGACTTTATATCTCATATAATTATGTCAGTAGCGCACTCTTTGCCCCTTCTGTTTATATCAAGATTTATGGCAGGTGCCTTCTCATGCAACATCTCTGTTGGATCAGCGCTTATATCAGATTTGACGACAAAAGAAGAAAGAACTAAATATATAGGGAGGTTTAATTCTGTTTACAGTTTGGGTTTTGTAGTTGGTCCATTGATAGGAGGATTTCTTGCAGGTAGCGATAGTTTAAATCCAAGATATTTTAATTCATCAATATTTGCTGCTTCAATTAATTTAATTAATTTACTTATCCTCTGCTTCTTCTTGAAGACACCTAAAAAAATCAATACAAGCTTTAAGGAAAAGGCTAGCCACTCAAGCTTCTTAAAAATACTTAAAAATAAAAATCTTTCTTATCTATTTATTTTATACTTTCTTGTTAACTTTGTTTTTTCCGGTCTTAATGGAATATTCGCTCTATGGTCAGAGGTAAAATTTAGCTGGGGTCCAATGCAGATTGGAATAATGATGTCATTTGTTGGGATACTTCTAGCATTTCATCAAGCTTTTACAATTAATTATATAGTCAGGGTTCTTAAAGAAAAGAAAACAATATGGCTATCTATGTTGTCTATCTTTCTCGGTATATTGTCATTAACAATATCTACAAATTATATAATTCTAGGTGTAGGTATCTTTTTCTGTACAATGGGCATTGGTATAATTAATCCAACAATAAATAGCTTATTAAGTAAAAAGTCAGAATCTTCAGATACTGGTTCAGTCTTGAGTCTAAATCAATCTGGACTAAGTGTTGCTAGGTTTGCAGGACAGCCTTTCTCGGGCTTTTTTTTTCAAAGTTTTACTTTCAACACACCTTTATATATTGGGTTGTTCATACTGTTTCTAGTCAAGATTTATTATTTTGATAAATTATTCAAAAAAGACGCTAATCGATTATAATTCAATCCTTATTTTCTTTAGGGGATTGTCTGTAATGGGAAGTTGGTCCTGCAACATTCTGAAAGAATGGCTCATGCTTTTCTTTTAAAATAGCCATAAGCTTGTCACCCTCAACCAACATATTATTCTGAAAACATGTGGAGGCGATTAAAGGATATAGCGAGTACATTTCAGGATTTGCTCGTAGTGCTTTACCTAAGCTTCTAATAGAATTAGTTAGCTCGCCTAAGCCTTTATAAGCTATGCCAATAAAATAATTTTTCTCAAATTTGGAATCGTTTTCCTGGAGTTTGTTAAAAATATCTATCGCGACTCTAAAATAACTCTGTTCTAAACAAGTGCTTCCGATCTGCAAGATAGCATTTTTGTTTACTGGAAGAATCTTTGAAATTATTTGATACTTTTTTTCTGCCTCGTCTACTCTATTTAGTTTGTGGAGGCAGCTTGCTTCTATTAAAATTTTATCAAAGCCTCTTACACTATCCTCTTTAATCTCGGAAAGTAAATCTAAACAATCCTGGAACCTTTGTGTTTGTAAAAAAACTAATGCTTTATTTATAAATGCATCCTCGTCATCTTTAAATTCTTCCAAAATAA
>MDSW01165919.1_pt1 | contig 16038 bp, 16 predicted proteins | sample 811171 | NCBI WGS metagenome assembly MDSW01 (sample SAMN05326641, study PRJNA326480) | marine metagenome | isolation source: seawater | place: Atlantic Ocean: North West | collected 2012
GGACGCAGAGGCGAACAAGGCCGACGATGACGCACATCGGGAGAAGGTCGAGGCGCGTAATCAGCTGGAGCAAGCAGCCTACGCCGCAAAGGAAGCAGACAAGGAAGGCAACAGTCCGGTCACGGAAAAGGCGAAAGAGATCATTGCATGGCTGGACGAACATCCGGACGAGGAGAAGAGCATCTATGAGGCCAGGCGTGAAGAACTGGAGCAGGCAATGCGCGATGCTGGCCCCCCCGCCGGCGGCTCCGCCCCTCCTGACTGTGGTCTAGGCAGTGGAGCATCCATGGACGGACCTAAGATCGAAGAGGTCGACTAATGTTCACCTTCCCCCGCCCCCGGGTTGTTCTGCTTAGGACTCGGTGCCTTCGTTGGCTTATCCTGTACTCCGTCGCTGCCCCGCTGGGTGAACACCCAGGGGAGGCTCAGGGGGCACCTTCCGCTGGCCTGCCACACCAGTCGCGCAGCAGCCACGCTGGTGCTGACCGGGAAGATGTAGTCCCAGTTCCATCCCGGATCAGCCCAGTCAGTCTTCTTACCGTCCACGCTTCTCATTGCGCACCCGCCTAAGATGCGCCGGGTGGACATGGTTATAGACATCAGCAAAATGAAGAAGCCGAGCATCTGTGGACTGGAGACTATGAAGGGCATGACCACTGCGCACACCCCAAACAATACATGTGAGGCTGCGACGATGCCTTCCGATGCTTTCTTCTCAAATAGGCCTGGCACCAGTGCCACCAGGATAGCGACGTATGAGAGAATCAGGACCCCCTGGATAATTTTATCTGTGGTGCCGAGTTGGCTCCACATCATTGCCTGCAGAACCAAGACGAGAATTAGACCTGTGACCAACCACCTCTTCTTTCGGCTGGCCGACTCATCTGGTACCGTGTCATCGACCATCAACTGGGTATGTCCTCGATAAGTGTGCGAGCCACCCGCCGCACACGTATCCGGAAAATTGATAGCATTTCTCTGCCCGCCTACGCCTCACACCCCACACATCGAGTTGCGCGGGATCCAGAAATTGAGCAGCAATCGCTGCCCCAGACTAGAGGCCTACAACGGAACAAAACATGAAGAAAAATCGATTCGAGTCCTATCTCGAGCGCGCCGGCCTCGCCAGGAAACCTCATCAATTTGAGGCAGTCGAGTGGTGTCTGGACCGCGAGGTCAACGGCCGGACAGCCGGCGGACACCTAAAGCATCGTGGTGGTCTGATAGCTGATGAGATGGGTCTGGGTAAGACCATCCAGATGCTGGGCACGATGGCATCGAACCCGCTCCTCAGAACCCTGATCGTAGTGCCTCTTCCGTTGCTGGATCAGTGGGTGGCGGCCGCCGAGCGAGGGGGGGTATTCGTGCCGCTCGTGTTCCATGGACAGAGAAAGCGGGGCATTGGCCAGACAGAACTAGACCAAGCGTCGGTGGTGATCACCACCTACGGGACTCTCTCCAGCTCGATCGATCTCTTGTCGCGGAAGGTGTGGAGCCGCCTAATCTGCGATGAGGCTCACCGCCTTCGGAACCCTAAGACGCGCACGCACAAATCGGTGGCGCATCTGCGGGCGCGGATTCGGTGGTTCCTGACAGGCACCCCCGTTCAGAACAGCAAGAGGGATTTCTATAGCCTCTGTCGCGCCCTCGGCCTAAGACCGGCCTACTTCACGCGGCGGTCAAATCTTCCCGAGCTCGCCAGACACTTCGTCCTGAAGCGAACCAAAGCGGGAGTTGGTCTAGGGCTCCCGCCACTTGACCAGGAACAGATCACTGTCGGATGGCAGGACGAAACAGAGGCTAGGCTAGCGGCGGATATCCACGCGCACTTGGGCTTCAGCAAGGTCTCGGAGCTAGGAGGAGCAGCGCGTGGGGCGGCGAGCAGGGGAGCGTTCGGGGAGCACCATCTAGCGATGCTTGTTCGAGCTAGGCAGGCGTGCGTGCATCCCCCTCTATTGGCGGGGCATCTGGGAGCCATGGTGGAGGCTGCGCCCGCAGACAAGGACTGGCTGTCGGCGGGCCTGGAGAAATCGAGCAAGATCCAGGCGGTGGCGGAACACATCCGCGGGCGCAGCGGTAGTCGGTCCCGTAAGCTGGTATTCTGTCACTTTCGCGGAGAGATCGATGCGCTCACAAAGGCGCTGGCTGCGCGGGGGATATCGGCGTCGAGTCTAGACGGGCGTACGCCTTTAGAGGAGCGCAAGGAGATCCTGGAGCCGCGCTCGAATAACGACCCGGTGGCCGCGGTGAGTCAGATCGCGCTCCAACGCCGTGGGATCCCGATCGAGCTGATTCGCTCGATCAAGCAGTGGCTCTCCGGCCCAGAAGTCCTGCTCCTGCAGATCCAGACGGGATGCGAGGGCCTGAATCTGCAGAGATTCAATGAGGTGTACTTTGTGAGCCCGCACTGGAATCCGGCTGTGGAGGACCAAGCAGTGGCGCGATGCCATCGCCTGGGTCAGCAGAAGCCCGTGCGGGTGTTCCGGTTCACCATGCAGGGGTTCGACGCGGCGCGCACCACGATCTCGATGGAGGACTACACAAAACGCGTTCAATTGTGCAAGCGCCGATTGGTGGATGAACTAGAGACCGACGCTAGGGAAGGGGAGAGGGTGGAGGCGTAATAGTAGAATTAGGTAGATTATCGAATACTGCGGTGGGCGGTGGTAGGGTGTTTTTTTGGGCTGTGCACATGGCCCAGCGAAGGCAGGGCGGCAGCCACGAGGAATGGCGCGTCGCCGCTGCCCGGATCTCTCGTTGAAACGCGTCATCAATAGACGAGAAAGCAGTATTCAAAAAGAGAAGAGTGTGGATCAGCCCGCGCTTGGCCTTGAACAGCGCTGTAACTCGGTCCTTCCGGCCGCTTATGTCCACCCCAGAAGCCCTCTCGGCCGCCACGAACCGCAACTCGTTTTTCACGTTCTTGAGGGCAGTCAGCGTTTTGGCACGCTGGTCATCTATCTTTTTAATTACGGCAAAGACGTTGGTGTTGTAGATGAGAGGGAACATCTGCCGGATTGCTCCGGGGACCATAAACTGATTAGTCTCCTTGATGTCTGCGATTTTCTCCTCCACGCTCTTGATCCCCTCGCGCATCCTCTCGACTAGGGCCATCTCGGCATCATGTCGGTCCTTGTGGAGGGCGCCGGCTTTAGCACGCCTCTCTTTGGCCAGCCATTCCACCCTCTTCGGGCCGTCAGCGTGCGGACAGGATACCGTCGCCAGGCGCTTATGTTCGTCCCACTCCCTGATCACGTTGTCCGTGGTAAGCAGCGGATGACTGAATAATAGGACGTTCCCTGACTGAAACTCGACGTAGCTCTGGAGCTTGTCGTACTGGTGAGCAGAGATCTTGTGGGCTTCGGCGGAGGCGTCAAGCTTCAGGTAGTTCACAATAGCTAGCAAAAAGGCAACGTAAGCAGACAGCCCGGAAAGCGCAACGGGCCCCCACGTCGGTGCTCCGCACTCGGACAGCGGGGGCTGGAGCACGGAGACAAGGGCAGACATAAAGATGGCGGGAAGCATCAGGCAGTTCAAGCCACTTACCGTGGTGTTTCGAGCCTCCATATAGACAGTTTTCTGGCCTTTAAGATAGCTCGCAAGGATATCGAGTGCGGAAGAATATCGGTGAGGCAAGTCCTGCTCATAGGAGGCAGTCATCTGGCGCCTGACGTCGGCGTAGGACAACTTGCGGTAGTCCACCCTGCCGCCACTGACTATGTCCTGGGGGGAAGGAGATTGGGTGCTGGCCGAGTCGCTGTCGGTGCTCCCGGCCGGACTCCCGGTGCGCGATGCAGGCAGTCCCTCAAGGCGGGGACACCCGATGGACACATAAGTAGCCGGGGCAGGCGGCGACACATCCAACACAACTGGGTCGTCATCAGCCGTCCTCATTCTACATGCGGGCTCACAAAAAAATCCTGGGTGTACACATAATATGCCGTACACGCAGAGAGCGGGTGCTAGATACCGTCGCCGTCGGCGTCGGATGCCATGGGCGGGCTGGGCCTCCGAGGAACCGCGCGGCCACCAGCGAACAATCATGAAGCGTGATTGCGGGCGGAAGTGCTTCCTCGGACCGCGGAAGAGCTTCCCCATCTGCAAGAAATACACTTGCGACATTAGCGATAAGGGCCTCTGGGCCGCGTACATCCGGGCACGCCAATGGGGAGGACCTAAGAGTGAGTACCGAGGAGAGGCGCGCCCACGCCACCGCCGCGGCGTGTACACCCGCATCGCCCGGAGATCGCGCGACATGCTCCGGAACCGTGGGTACAACCCGGGATGGCACACCCGCGGTGGCAGAAAGCGCTGCCGCTACGGGACTCGCAAGCGCCTGGTGGGACAGCGCCGCAGCCGGACGGGTCGCATTACCCGTCACGGCCACTACGCGTGCGTAAAAACGCGCCGCCGCTAGATCCATCGGAGTCGGAAGATAGGGGCCATATAGCTCTAGATGCTATATGGCTATTTTTCTTAAGTAGACACAAGAATGGCACGCCGAAGAAGTCGTACCCGGAGACGCAGGAACCACTGGCGCGGCTGGAAGAATAAGCGCCCCAACATGACCCAACGGCGAGCCCAGCAAAAGAGATGCCGGCCAAAAGGCAAATGCTTTCTGGGGCCGAAGCTAAGCTTCCCAGTCTGCGCGAAGGGAACGTGCACAGTGAACAAGCAGGGCGCTTGGTCCGCATACATCCGTGCACGCCAATGGGGGGGGCCCGAGGAGGCATACACTTCCCGCGCGCATCCCACGCACAAGCGCTACGTCTACAGCCGAGCAGCTCGCAAGGCCCTCAAGATCATTTATTCCCGAAAGAGACGCCCCCGGCGTGCCTAGGACCCCTTCTGACCACTTTCTCCTGTAGAGCCGAAGCCGCCTGCTCCGCGCTCGCTCGATCCCAGCATCGCCGGATTATCCGTGACGCGCACGTACACGGGATGGGATAGAGCCGACGGACATATCTGCACGAGACGCATGCCCTCTGTCGCCGTGAAGGAGACCACGCCGCCTGCCTCCGGCCCTGCATGTACAACGTCCACGGCGGCCTGAATGTCGCCCCTGTATCCGGCGTCGATGACGCCAACAGAGTTGGCCAGGCGCAGAGGTGTCTTCGTCGCCATGCTGGAGCGCGGGTATAGGGTGTACCCCACCAGTCGTCCCGGAGGGCTGGAGAGCAAAGCGATCTTCCCGTCAGTGCGTTCGAGTCGAACACGGCTTCCTCCCTTGACCTTTCGCATGCAGCATTTGATGCGGTGGTTAATGAGCGTAGCCTTGCTTTCTCCACCAGTGAGAACCTGCGTCACAGGCACGAACAGATCGAACCCTGAGTCGCAGGCAACGTCCGCTCCCGCGATGTAGGCCATGACCGCACAGTTGTGCTTCGCTGCGGCCGCGCGATAGCGGTCGAGAAGACCAGGCCATTCAGGCGGAACGTAGAGCAACAGCTCATAATAGCCACGGCATGGCTGACCGGGCATGCCCCACGTATCCCGGTTCGCATCCCAGAGAGCCGCTTTGTACCCCGCTGGCAGATCACCAATCGTCGAATTAGTATTCATACCTTACCAATTCGAGCTATGTTTATGTCAGCTTGCGGAAGACGTACGTCGGCGCTGCCTTGAGCATCCCTCCCGCACGCCGAGACTTCGCCCGGATGATGCCCCGTGAACACGACCCACCGACAGGTACCGTCGGCGTCGTTCCTGGAATGTAGAACCAGGTATTACTCGTGGATTGTGGACGCCGTTTGCAGACAGGTACAGGTGTAACGTGTAGCCTGGGCGCTTGTTGAGGCGGCGGTGGAGGCGGCAGAGGCGCCCGTCGGCTGAACCTCTCTTTGGCCCAAGACTTCGCCTTCTCTCGTGTCTCCTTCCTGTCCCGCTCATCTCCCGCCTCCGCGTCCTCGGCCCAGCGCACAAGGGCCATGGACGTTCTTCCTCCGTTTGTCCACTTCTCGGGCAGTATACCCGCACGATACCCGTCTTGAGGTGTGATCAGGGCAGCCTTACACTGCGCGTCTCTCGCCATTTTAGGGGGCCAGGGAGCCGCGCACGGTGGAGTGGGGAGGGACTTCACTATCATCAGTCTAGACACTACGTACTCCCCGCAGCTCATGGCGAGCCGGGGCAAGTCCTTGGCAAATTGGGTCCGATAGAACTTCTTGCCACCAATGTGGTACGAGGCGGCCGTGCACGGAACGGTACAGTTGTTCTTCCCGGCCGTGGCTGCATACGGACCGGAACTGTTCGAGCAGGGTTTGTCCTCCCCCTGATGCGCATAAGCGACATCCTCCTCTGTGCACCCCGCCAATAAAGCAGCCTCGCGCCCATATCGCCGAGCTATTCTTCGGCACTTCTGTCGCTCGGCGTCGGGCCATGTGCACTGCGTGGCCGAAATCCGGAGATGGCGTATGTACTCGCTCTGGGCATGATCATCTGGATCAAACTTCTGCACCCAGATGGGTGCGCACCGGCTCGATCTAGTCTCGTCGCACGGCTGTCCTCTGGGGGTAAGGCGGCTCGAGATGTACCCAGCCGTGTTCATGTTGGACCTCTTGATGATCGACGGGTCGTTTGTGCACGGACGACAGGTGTTGATAACCGTGGTGCTGTACGTTCCGTTCGATCCACCATGTCCAAGAGGCTCAACCCCTCTGAACTTCGTGCCGATCAGTGTCCTGCCCAACATGTCCTGGCCCACCCAGCCCTGGTTTCGATAGCCACCATTCAATGAGAACCCGTTGTGTCCACAGCCAGAGACCCGATCAACGTAGTGTTTGGATTTCTTGGCCAGAACGGCAAGAGACATCTACTTTACAAGGCGGGAAAAGTTCTAAACCTACTCAGGCTTGAGCCTTAGAAGCCGGCTGGATTCAGGCCCCACTTATCATATTCGGTCTTCAACCATCCACTGTCCCCGTCGCCCCTCGCTTCAACCCAATCCACAAGGTCTTTGTTCCAGGTCGCTGGGTCGGGGTTACCCGGGGCAGGCCCGCTGTACCGGCTAAAGAGTCTCCCATTTATCATCACATCCGCGGCCGGTTTGTCGAGCGTGCTGCCATCGATTGAGACAAGGGGGATCACGTAGGTGCCCGAGCGGTGCATGTTAAACGCCACCCAAAGAAGCAACACCCATAGAATGTGTGCATGACCGTCTCCGCTTGCGCCAGCGATTATTCCGAAGGCAAGAACCGGGTACTTGGCCTTAGTCGCAACCGCCTTCGCGACTTCCCCAAGCGAAGGGGAAATTCCTTCCCACGCTTCTGGGGCATACTCCGTCAACTCGGTTTCGTTGTTTTCAACTGTTCCTGCCTGAGAGAACTTCGTAATTTGCTCAAGCATCTCTGCGAAGGTTGCGGACGGATGCATCACCGATCCCTCCTTACCCTCCACGGGCAGATCCGGGCACCATTTGCACTTGCACTTCCCGCATGCGCAGCTCGATGTGTAGTCGTTGTCGCTTCCTTCCCCAGGACACCAGGCGTTGGAGGCCGCATCGTACGGATACATGCACCTGATAGCGGGGCACAAGCATTTGGTAGGGCATTCCCTGGTGCACGGGGGCGACATCGGTGCCGGGGGCGGGGGGAACACATCGGCCGCCTCGCAGTGCCCAGCAAGGCTCTCGACCAACTGATCTGGGTCGGGTATTATAAAGCCAGGGAAATCGAGCCCCCGAAACGTCATCCCTCTGACCGTACGCGTTGTCAGGACCGCGACTGCGTGCGACCAGAACGTGTACGATTGGAACAAGCCGGCCTGGGGGGCCGCCTTGCCACCCGCCTGACCGAAAAAGAAGTTGGGAGTTACCGGGTCTCCCTCTGCGGGGGTGCCCGGGAGGATAGGGCCGTCCGACGCGAGGATGGCTTCAATGTTCTTCTTATAGAACGCGCGCAGCGACAGGGAGCAATCTGTGCATCCCGGGATGGGGACATAGCCATCGGTCGTCAGAGTGTACTGGTGCATGAAGAAGCCGTACCCCGACGTCCGCCCTTGGGGGGGGGCCGTCATCTTCATATACGCTACCAGCCTCCCGTACTTGTCTAATAGAGGAGGAGGTGTGGGTGCGGGTGCGGGTGCGGGAGCCGGTGCGGGTGCGGGTGCGGGAGCCGGTGCGGGTGCAGGTATACGCTGAGACGTTCCAGGCGACGTTGTGTACATCATTCCCGGGTTATCGCACTTCTTGCAGTCGCCCCAGTCCATCGACAACAGCCCAGCAGCCTTCGCCAACTCCGGATCCGTATACGACTCCCCACACCACTTGTTCGCCTTCCCCACCGAAGGGAACGGCGCCTTGCATGGCGGCGTCGGCAGATCATTCTTCGCCATCAGCCCCGAGTACATGTACTGGCTCTGGTCGACAGCCAGAGGATTGAGGTTCTTCGAGTACATGGTCCGGACGAACTTCTTGCCTCCGATGTGGTAAGAAGCCGCCTTGCATCGCTCGTTCACATCCGGGCCCTGTCCACACCGATCCAGACCGGCATCCGACTTCAGAGTCACACACGTCGCCGCCTTCCGCTTGATCTTGTCGATTCGACTGCTTTGAGAACTATTCAACCCCGCATTGTAGGTATCGCCTTGTACCCACACAGGCCCCGTAGTACAGCATGTTCCAGGAATGTTCTGTATGGGCGGCCGGCCACCGAGCGTCTCCACTCCTACCGGAACAGCCCCTCTGGGCGTCATGCGAGATGAAATCAATCCCGGCATGTTCGCAGACGACCTCTTGATGATCGATGGGTCGTTTGTACACGGGCGACCTGAGTTCACGATGGATCGCTTGTACGCCCCGTTGACGCCTCCGGAGCCCATCGGTTCGGCTCCCCTGAATCGCGTGCCCCCCAAAGAACGGCCGCGTGTACCTTGACCAACCCATCCCTGGTTTCTGTGTCCGCCATTGAGAGAGAATCCTGCACTTCCCTTACCCGACACCACTGACTTGTAGCGCCTAGCTTTCCTCTTCATTGCCACGAGTGACATCCTATAGTACACAGCTAGATGAAAATCAGGTGTCTTTTGTTAGGATCCTCCACTAGGCACCGCCGGATGCAGTGGTACAGCTTGCTCCCAGCGAGAGGGGCAAGGTTGTGCTCCAGACCCAGAGAAGCACGGATAAGGGATCCCAAGTTGTACACAGTCGCAGCGCTGGTGCACTCCATGGGCAGGGACAGCCTTCCACGTAGTTCTGGAGCAAGATGATCACCGCCCAGCGTCCCTGGATCTGCCCTCGTGCGTGAGATTGGCGGCGCTTTGGACGCCATGACGAACTCCCTCTTGTCACCTCCCTCGATCTCCCAACTCCTGTGCAGGCCAGTAAGAAGATACCAGCCTTCGCCCAGTACGAGGATGTCCTCCAGTTCAATGGACGGCATTCCTCGTCCCCGGACGCGAAGCCTCTCTAGCTGAGGCGCAATGCAGTGCAGCAGGTCCACCGCCTCTTCGTATTGGAGGGGCCCGCGGGCCAGGAGAAAAGCAGAAAGGGGGTCGCCGTGCACCTCAATCTGCACTCCCCCCGACGAGGTGCTGATTCGGGCGCTTCCGGTCCAACCGCAACTCCGGAGAACCTCAATCATGGCAAGTTGGTCGCCGGTCTCGGGAAGCACGGCCGGCATAGGGTGTGCACATATAGTTATTGAGTGTAGCTACTCCGCCACCAGGGCGAGCAGCTCTGGTGCAGGTCCTGGGCCAGGTCGGCGCGGTCTCGGGACGCGACTCTTGGCACACCTCCAGAACCAGGGATCAGAATGGACTAGCTTCACTTCCCTCCCGTCCAGCAATCGCTGCCGGATCAGGGTTCCGGCTGGCGTGTCGGGCCAGGCTGTGAGATGGATGAACGCTCGGCGCCTGCCCATGGTATCCTGGCCTCGCCAAGGAACAAGGTCAACGCTTTCTACCGCTGAGCGGCCGAGGACACGTTCGAACGCTGTTCGGATGTCATGCGCGGACACGTCCTTCTCCACTCTGGGTATACAGATGCTGGGCTCGTAGGGTAGAGGTTCGTGCATGGTAGCCATTAGTGGCACGAGCATGGGGGACTCATAACACGATCAATTTCGGGATCGGCCAAAGGCACTACGGAGCGCCTTGGCCGACCAGCGTACGGCATCCTGTAATCGTTTCTCGTGGGGGGTTCAACGAACTGCTGATTCAAACAAAGTATTGCTGTGAGGATGCACTGGCTCCGGCATGGAGACAACGTACGTGGTTTCTAACTGAAATTGACGCGGACACACACACCGTCCTCAGCCCCACCTGTAAAACTTAACACCGGCACGAACCATGAACTGCAACCAGACTAATTCTGCCCGCTACGTGCCCCCCGGTCGCCGCGCCCGCGGTCGCGGGCTGGCCGTGCGCCGTAAGCCCACCTTCTCCGTGCACGAAAACGAGTTCCCAGACCTGGCTGGCAATAGCGTGAGGCGCGATCCTGGCGGGGCCGACGCTGCAGAGGTCGGAGAGTATCTCGGCGCGGTAGCCGAGGACCAAGCGGAGCTCGATCTGATGAGGGAACAAGAGCTCGAGGAGGAAGACGAGCTGCAGTGGTGCTGGCTGCCTCAGTCCTCGGACGCGGAACTCGAGTCCAGCCCCCCCACGCCCGCTCATTACGCCCGGGCAGCGCGCCTCATCCTAGCGCAGATCCAGGCGAAGCGTGAGCAAGAGAACCGTGCACTGGAAGAGCACTCGCAGTGGTGGGGTGTTCCCAGCGTTATGTGCCCGTTAACTTCCGAGGAAGAACCTGACCTCCGGCCTTGGGGATGGGAAGAAGGCGACGACCTCGACATTGAGGAAGAGTACACATCAGATACATGACCGCCACGAGTTACGGTGGCTAGGAAAATGTGACCCCCAAAGCAAGAGACAGCATGGAACCGACGGAGGCAGACATTCATTGGCCGACCCAGTTCCGCGAGGCTGAAAAGAACTATGCCAAGTTCTACGTGAGTCCGATAGAGTCCCTAGGGGTTTTTTGTCTGTACGCAGGGAGAGACAACGAACTGGAGTCGGTTCATAGAGGACGTATTGATCTGCAGGTTCCTGGAACGATGACATGTTCCGAGGTGAAACAGCTGGCCGCGAAGTGTAGTCAGCTGGGCAGAGCTACTTACCGCCTTACCAGGGCCGGTGTATTTTGCGTGGGAATCGGACCCGAGGACATGATACAGTTCGTCTCCACCGACTGGGAACCGAACGCCTGGGCTGACATAGACGTGTCTTCCGGCGCTCACATAACTCTTCCCGATTCGGTTCACGCGCTGGGCAAGGAAGCGGCCATCGTGCTGGTCTTCCGTGCACGGGCACTCGACTCGCGAAAGACGGCGCGACGTACACCGGGCCTGACGAGGGTGCGAGCCACGCGGCGCAACCGTCCGCGAAAGGGACTCAAAGCCGTAAAGCGTGAAGACTCCACATGAGCGGAGAAAGCCTCACGCGGCTCTACTATAGCCTCGTCCGGCCCCAAGGCCCAGACGAGACTGCCGCACTCCTTAGATTGTTCAGAGAATGCGTCGTCAGTCTTTTCCACACGCCCGGAGCATCGGACTGGGACCGAGGGGGGCTACTGGCGCTGGTCATGCAGACGAGGGACCTAGCGGGAGGGAAGGGCGAGTACGGACTGTTCTACCTGCTTATGGGGGAGCTGTTCCTGTGCACAATAGGAGGGGGGGAGACATCGGAGAAGCTGCAGGAGACAATGGTCAAGATGATGGAGTCGCTCGTCCACAGTCCTCTCCTCTCCAGCAAGAACCCTCGGCCCTACGGGTCTTGGAAGGACTTCCGCGCTTGCCTCACCCACATTAGGGAGATTGCAGGTGAGGAGCCCCTGCTGGGGAGCCTGTTCTTTCGGGGATGCATCGAAGCTATGGTCGTCCAACTCGTAGCTGATCTCGATGACTCCGCCCCGCAGAAGAGCCTATTCGCAAAGTGGGCTCCTCGGGAACGAAATAAGATGCACGGATGGTTGGCGCCGCACCTAGCCCGAACGCTCGCGGCGCGCAGGGGCGAGTGCACAGAAGGGAACAAGTGCCTAGCTCGGTACAGGACCCATGTATCCGCACTTAACCGGGCACTCAAAACGACAGAGACTCTACAATGCGAGGGCGCCTGGGGGGATATCGAGTTCAAGCTCGTCCCGGCCCGAGCTATGCTCAGGAAGGCAAGATCATTTCTCTACCCGTATTGGAATCAAGACCCCTTGAGCGAGCCGACTACGCCTGCTCATCTGGCGCGGGTGGCCTGCCGCAAGAAGTACCTTGGGTATCTGCGTGACTGCGCCCAGGGCACTACCCCAGCCAAGTCAGAAGGCCTTAGCCCTGTGGACTTGGTGAAGGAGGCGATCTCCATCGCGGATAACGTTGATCTGCCCGCCAAGGAGGTCGAACTCCTCGAGTCCGCTCTGAACCTGCAGTGGTGGCGGGATGACTCCGAGGGTCCACCAGCACGTGGACCGGTTATTCCGATCGTGGATACCTCTTCTAGGATGTGCATGGCCAGCGACGATCCGCTATGCGCTGCGATAGGTCTGGGCATCCGACTAGCAGAAGCGTCCACACTGGGACGCCGGCTGATCACATACTCGGAGGTGCCGATATGGGTAAATATGGAAGACTCCACTACTCTTACCGAGGCGGTCCGGAAGGTGCGTGATCCCGCGTCGTTCGGCTCGACTGCGGACCTTGTGGGGGCAATGGACCTGGTCGCGAACGCCTGCGTGGACGCCGGGCTCAGCGCAGCCGAGGTGGCTGGTCTAACCGTTGTTGTTTTGTCAGACTCGCATTCTGGATCGAAGCCCCAACAAGGAATCCACCCGCGCATCGAAGCATTATTTCGAGACGCAGGCAAGCGCTCGGAATACGGCGCCCCATACGCGCCTCCCCACATGGTGTACTGGGGCCTACGCACGCGACAACCTCTGCCATGTGCAGTCACTCAGAAAGGTGTGACTCTCCTCTCCGGTTACCATGTACCCACGGTACGCGCGCTCTGTGGGAATCAGCGGGATGTCGGTCAGGGCTGGCCGGAGTGCCCCGAGCGTGCTCTGGAGAAGATTCTGGCCGGAGGGGATCGGTACACCTGGCTGTGGGCGGAAGCGGAGGCAATCCCCCAAGCAGACCGGAATCCGGGGTGGCTCTGGGGGAGCGGGTGACTGTTCGACAAAAGAAAACGGATGAGGGTTTGGTTCAAGTCTAAATTTCGTCGAGGTCGATGTCGCTGCCTGTGTCCGCCGCCGCCGCGCCAAACGTCCCCGCCTGCTCCACAGCCATCCGAGCGCTATGGATCACAGTTTCGTCTGCCTGTGGCTCTTCAGTGAAGACGACATCCGGCCCGGCGTGCCTCGCTGTCGTTGGTTCGGAGCTGGACCCATCCGCTCCCGGACGAGCGGCTTGTGCGGCGGATTCTAGCGAACGCAGCTCACCGCCGTGAGCCTGGCGGATTGCCGCGATATCGGAGTCCCCATAGACCTCAAGTACGTCGCACTTCTGGACCCCCGAAGTGGTTGTCTCCCAGTCCCGCACTCCGACCATGATCCAGCTTCCAGGACTAATCCGATTGTGGTTTTTGTTCCGCCAGCGAAACTTGTTGCGGATGACACACATCCTGGCTTGGCCGTCTTGGCAAATGACGCTGCAGTTCGGCCCGCCGAGCACGCGAGACACCACAGCGTACTGCTCGCCGGCCTCTGTGCACATCCGTACTCCTCGTGAGGGTCCGGACGAGGTTGTTCGCCCCGAGCGCTTCTTGTTTCTACGTTTCGGCATCTTAGATAGTGCATGTCGTCAGGCTTTAACCGTGGCGTCAATTTCAGTGCGGAACCGCCACTGACCGCGGTTTTCCTTGAGCGGAAGGGCAACGCCATTCCTCTCAAGCCACAGAGCGGCATCCATGCGCGGAAGCGGGTCGGTGCTCATCTCTTGGAGATCCATCGGCTGCTCATCCGGTTCAAGTCCGTACAATCCGTAGAAAGCCTCTAGGCCCTCGTTCGAGCGAAAGGATATCGTTCGGGTTTGATGGTCAGGCGTACCTCCGAGCGCATCGATGCGGTCTCGCCAAAGTGGGCATCTATAGGCGTAGTACTCCCAATGGTGGCGCAGGGCGTCGAGAGGGGAGGGGATGGAGTCTCTTGCCAAATCGAACATTCCTATACCTTGATCTATCGGGTACCGCCGAGAGCAACTCAACAGTCTGTCCGGGCGACCGAAGGGCGTTGGGGGAGCCTGATAAGCCAGCACCTCGGTCCCAGGACACACAAACACTTTCCGCATGTCTAGGTCGCACTCGGGCCTCCACATGTGAACCATGATAGCCAGGAGATGGTGGAGGTCATCGTGACCTGGGCGCCCCTCCCAGTACTTCTCCATGAGGCGCGTTTTGACGCGGGCCCCTAGAGCGCTTTCGTGGAAGGAAACCAGGACACGAAAGAGACTGTCTGTACACCAAGAGCTCGCCAGCGAGTAGAGCCGGGCCGCTGCCTCTTGCCCGTCACCCTTCTCGACGGCATCTAGCCAAGGCGAATGAGTTACGGGGAACCCGGCGTATATCCGGCCCGTGCCGGCTCCAATCCCGATCCGGTCGCTGCAGACTGCCTGCCGCAAAGCAAAGACCGTTACCGTGGGCCGGGCGCGGTGGAGATTCCGTATCACCGCGCAGCCTGCCGCGAGACCGGCCTTACCTGCCCACTTCCTGCGGATAAACGCCTCGAGGCGGGGATTGAGCTCTGCGTAGAAATCTAGGTACAGGCTCCACAGAAAGGCCATGAGATCGAACCCTGACTCGTGGATCTCCGCGGCCCAGTAGTAGCACTCATCGAGAGTGCGCTTGTCCACCAGTGCAGTGAGGAGACTGAGGCAGACCTCGTCGATTGGGTACAGGAGGCGAGTTAGACAATAGGGGATCATTTGAAGGACACGCCGACCCTCGTTCTCGCTCAATTCTTCTAACCCTACAGTAAGAGATGGCCGATGCACGGATAAAGGTGTCTGGCTGGGCTGATATGCTCTCCAAGGCAAAGACGGAGGGCGAGTCACTCGGCAAAACCATGTCCCGAATGAAGGACCAGTGGGGCTCGATTAAGTCGGGCACGCATTCCGATTTTGTTGTTACACCTAAGACCTCCACCAAGGATTCGTCCTCCACGCCCTCAGCGCCCGCGACACCGTCGCCGTCGCCGTCGCCGACTTCAAGTCCTCCGACCGCGACCGAGTCGGTGGCTCCGTCTAAACCGAAACGGAAGCGCAAAAGCCGAAGGCGCAGGAAAGCTCCGAAGCGAAGTGCTCACAAGAAGGGGAGGAAGAGCCGGAGACGCAGCGGAAGGCGATCGCGTCGGAGTGCCAAGCTAGACCCGATGGCTATGAAGGTATTCATCACTTCCTGTGATCTGTGCAAGAGTTGCAAGGGGAAGGTACTAGTCGCGATCGACGAGCGGTAGTGAGTTACGGGATCGTGCACGGTTCAGATCGACGGCGTCGACGACGGATTGACAATCCTCCACCGACCCCGTCCTGTACCAGGCCTTCTCAAAGAGGCGTCTCAGCTGGGCGAGGCTGGGCCTCACGAGCGGCTCGTGTGCATGGCAGTTCTCCCAAACGCTAAGGGCACCGCATAGCCACGGGTTTAGAGAGGTGTCTGTGCCCTCGGTAACCAGACGCACGACCCTCTCGAATAGAAGGGCAAGTGCATATGCGTCCCAGGTACGCCACGTGCTCTCCAGGGACACGATAGCGTCCTCGCGCTCTAGTCCGACGACCTTGCCTAGAACGTCGTCCTGGCACTTCAGCGCCTGGCATACTTCGTCCACGCGGGATCGGGAAACCACTCGCTCTTTCGCATGGACGAGGACAGTAATGAGGTGGTACTCTGGTGGTAAATGGCGGCGTGAAGGATCGAACGCGGGGTAGTAGCGCGCTCGGTTCACCTCCGTTAGTTCCTGCATGGGGATAGCTCGCGCGAACTTACCGAGTAGCGGTTTGTTGCCGTGGGGATCGAAGGCGACAGCATCCGCCGTAATGTCCGCGTGCACGATTCCCTCGTCTTGCAGCC
>MDSW01215072.1_pt1 | contig 16038 bp, 7 predicted proteins | sample 811171 | NCBI WGS metagenome assembly MDSW01 (sample SAMN05326641, study PRJNA326480) | marine metagenome | isolation source: seawater | place: Atlantic Ocean: North West | collected 2012
CCACCACCCCCCTGACCCGCCCCTCCCCCCCTTTCGCCCCTCAGACATCCCCTCGCGCTTCAAGGGCAAGCAGATGTCGCGCGGGGAGCGTTCCGCGCACGCCCTCCACGGCCGTCGCGGGATGGACATCGACGGCGCCTCCGTGGTGCAGTCCATCCACGCGGGGGACCCGTACGTGGACCCCGGCGGGCACGAGCGCCGAGCCGCGGTCGAGGCGCTCGCGAAGCGCGGCGACGAGGAGTTCTACGTCGCCGTGCACGCGAGCGACCAGCCGTTTTCGACGTACGCGAACGTCGACGAGGGCGACGATTCCGTCAAGCCCCGCCCCGAGCGCAAGGACGGCAAGGTGGTCACCGCGCCCCCCGGCGTCCTCGTCGCCCCTATCAAGAAGGGCTGCGCGGGCACCCCCGGGATCACCATCGGGGGCGATTTCGAGGGGATGCCGGAGGAGTACCAGCCCTCGAAGCGGCTGAACGCCAAGGCGGTGAAGCGGGCGAAGGAGCGCATGAAGGATCGGGGGAACCCGCCCTGGGGCGCGGGCGGCGCGGGCGGCGCCAAGGGCCGCTCCTTCGACGAGAAGGGGGCGCTGACGAGGTACGAGCCGGGGGCGTGGGCGGAGCGGCCGCGGAAGTCGCGGGAGGAGCGCGCCGAGGAGGCGGCGGCGCTGAAGGAGCGGCACCCGGACCCGTTCTTCCCGCCCAACAGGAACGGGCGCGGGAAGCCGGAGGTGTTCGCGCACGTGTCGGAGCCGGCGGATGCGCGGACGGGGAGGGAGCGGCGAGACGCGGCGGCCGCCGCCTTCGCGAGGACCAAGGAGTACTTCCCGCTCGGCGCGCCGTCGGGGCCCAAGTCCACGCCCGTGAGCACCATCAGCAAGTACGACAGGGGGACGTGGAGCGCGCCCACGAGCCTGCGCGAGACGCAGCTCATCAAGTGAAGCGAGGCGAGGAGAGAAGAGACAGTTGCAGACCGGCGAGGTGTGTGTTGATGATGATGATTCTGTTGTTGGAGCAGCTGCTGGAGAGATTCTGAGTCGCGCGCGTTGATTCAGCCGGTCGACCCTAAGGTGGGAAAAGTCGTCGTTACGTCGTCGCGGGCTGTGGTGCCGACGCGTCATCTTCGCGCTCGTCACACCTCGCGCGCGCTCTTCCTCGGCGGTGATGGCGACTCTCGCCGCCGCCCCTCGCGCGTCGTCCGCGCGGCCTCGCGTCCCGTCCCGGTCAACTCGTCGCGTCTCCTCGCGCGTCCTCGCGACGCCTCGCGCGGAGGCTGGGGCGATCCGTCGCGAGGTGCTCGACCGTCAGTCGCGGACGAAGCAGAACGTCGCGGACGACCGCGCCTTCTACTCGGTCCCGCGCATGTGCACGCACGTGGACGACGCGTTCCTCGCGCAGCTCACGCAGCTGTACCGCGAGCGCGTCCCCGCGAACGGGCGCGTGTTCGACATCTGCAGCAGCTGGATCTCGCACCTCCCGAGCGAGGTGGAGTACGAGGAGGTGGTCGGGCACGGGATGAACGCGGAGGAGCTCGCGGCGAACCCGAGGCTGTCCAAGTTCTTCGTCAAGAACCTCAACGAGACCCCCGCCTTCGCCGCGGCGGACAAGTCCTTCGACGCCGTCCTCTGCTGCGTCTCCGTGCAGTACCTCCAGCGCCCGGAGGAGGTCTTCGCGGAGGTTTGGCGCGTGCTGAAGCCCGGCGGCGTCTTCATCGTCTCGTTCAGCAACCGCCTCTTCTACGAGAAAGCCGTCGCCGCGTGGAGAGACGGCAGTGGGTACAGCCGGTCGCAGCTCGTGAAGGAATACTTCGGTGCCGTCGAGGGGTTCACGCAGCCGGAGGTCATCACCGAGGTCGGCGTCGAGCCGGACAGGAGCCTCATGGGGAAACTCAGAGCCTTCGCGAAGCGCTCGAGCGGAGACCCCTTCTATGCCGTCGTCGCCCACAGAAACTTCAAACCCGTCGAGTGACGAGCGACGCGACGCGACAGCGGGAGACGACGCGTAGCCGCCGTTTGTAGTCTACTCGCGCGTGTAAACTAAAAAATCTCACAGCTCGATCGGGTCCTCGAACGCGCGCGCCTCGTCGAAGCGCCGCGGTGGTCGCGGCCCGGTTCCGCCCCCGAGAAGGGTCGCTCCGAACGTCTCCGCGCCGGACGTCTCCGCGAACCCGAACGTCTCCGCGAACCCGGATGCTTCGCCGTCGGGAACCAGCGCCCTCAGCGTCTCCAGCGCGCCGCGCCAATCCTCCGCCCCCCCGTCGCCGAACCCCGACCCCGACCGGTCGTCCCTACACCCGCCGGGACCCATCGCGCGCGCCGCGCGGACGAACCGCGCGACGTCCTCCGCCCCGCGGAGACTACCATCGTCTTCGCCCGCGTCGTCCTCCCGCCCCGCCGCGCCCCCGCCCCCTCGTCCGCCCTCGTCCTCGTCCTCGCGGGGGAGACGCGCGCCGTCGGCCCATCGCGCGAGCGCGGGGCGCACGCGCGCGAACGCCCTCGCCGCCTTCGCCGCCGCCGCGGACTCGCACAGGCCCGCCTCGGCGCCCGCCGCCGCGTTGCGAAGCGCCGCGCACGCCGCCGCGCACGCGCCCGCCGTCTCCGAGACGGACGCGGGGCTCGACGAGGGACCGGCGGCTTCCGCGCGCTCAATCGCGCGAAGCGCGAGCGCCGCCGCCGCCTCCGCGCCGTCGGCGTCGTCGAACGCGTCGAGCCCCGCGGGCGTCTCCGTCGCCTGAAGGAGGTACGGGAGCATGAACCGAATCAGCGCGACGCGCGAATCCGTATCCGGCGCCATCGCCCGAGAAGAGCGGCGAGGGTCCGCGAGGAGCGCCGGGAGAAGCGCGTCCACGCGCGTCGCGTGCGCCTCGGGGAGCTCCGCGCAGAACGCGCCCAGGGCGCGAGCCGCCGCCAAAACGACGACGCCGTCGGACGAAGCCGAGACGGCGGCGGACGCCTTCGCCTCCGCCGCCGCCTTCTCCTCCGCCGCGTGCTCGAGGAAGTCGAGGATGGACCCCGCGATATCCGCGAGGACGCCCACCGCCGCCTGCGCCGTCTCCGCGGAGAGACGGTGACGACGCTCGCGCGAACGACGCGGCTCGCGCGCGCCCTTCGCCCTCGCCTCCTCCTCCTCCTCCTCCTCCTCCTCCTCCTCCGCCGCCTGCGCGTCCGCGGCGAGCGCGGCGACGAGGCGCTCGTACGCGACGAGGGGCACGGAGACCGAGTCACGCGCGGCGGCGCGGACGGCGGCGTCGTCGCGCGTGAGATCGTGCAGGAGCACCGCCGTCTCGACGCGCGCGAGCTCGAGGACGACGCGGTAGAACGGCGTCGGAGGGACCACCGGGGTTTTCTTGTCCGCGCCGGCGGGCCCGCCCGCGAAGAGCGGGTCCCCGCCGCGGCCGAGCGCGTCGCCGCACACCCAGCTCTCGCCGAGGAGGTCCACGGCCGCGGCGCAGAGGTCCAGCGCCGCGAGGCGGAGCTCGCGCGGCGCTTTCGCGGCGAGCACCGAACGCGCGCCGCCTCTCAGATCGTCGCGCCAGTCCGCCGTCGATCCGCCCTTCGTCGACTTCGCCGCCACCCTCGCGAGCTCGGCGGTGAGGAAGCCCCCCGGTCGCCGCGCGGGGAGGGCGGAGAGCGCGAGCGATAAACACCGAAGCGCCTCGATCTGTTCCGGGCGACCGGGCCGCGCCGCGAGCGTCGCCGCCAGCGCGGGGACGCACCGAGCCACCGCGCGCGCCGATCGCCGCGACCCCGAGTCGTCCTTTTCCGTCCCGGGCTCCGTCGAACGATCCGCCGAACCGTTCGATCCGTCGAACGAACGCGAGATGGTCGCGCGATCCGCCGCGCCGTGCACGGCGTCGTACGCCGCGGGGGACTCGAGCAGGAGCGCGAGGAGCTGCATCGCGGCGAGGGCCGGGAGGTTTCTGTCCGGGTCCGGGTCGGCTTCGGGCGTCGTCGCGTCGACGGGCGCGGACGCGACGACGGCGGCGGCGGCGGCGGCGACGACGCCGACGTCGGCGGCGACGGCAGCGGCGGGTTCGCCTCCCGCGGCGACGACGCGGATCGCCGCCTCGCACGCGTCCGCCACGGCCGTGGACGGGAGGTGCTTGTACCTCGCCTTTCGCGCCGCCGCCGCGGCGAAGAGCGGGAGGCGCTCCGCCATGGACGGGCGCGTCGCCACCTCGCGGCATCCGCTCAGGGCGGCGCACGCGGCGAGCGCGAGCGCGTGGCTCGCCGAGGCTTGCGCGGCGCGCGCCTCCAGCTCCTCCGCGGCGACGGCGTCGGTCTCGCTCGCGGGCGTCGGGGCGGCGCGGAGCATGGACGTGACGAAGGCGGAGAAGCCCGGGGCGTCGTAGATGCGCGTGAGCGACGCGTCGTCGCTCGCGTCCGGGAGGAGGCGCGTGACGAGGAGCATCCCGACGAACTTCTTCTCCCTGCTCTCGCTCGAGAGGAGGCGGACGCACTCGCTCAGCGCCGCCTCCTTCCTCGCCTCGGCGTCCGCGGGAGGAAGCGACGCCATCCTTCCCGCGAGACGCCGCGCCGCGCGCGAACCCGGAGGCGGCGGCGCGAACGATTGTGGCGATCGAGGGGGGAGACGATCCGCGGATCTCGACTCTCGTTGCCGAAACGCGCCGCGCGCTCGGGCCGCCGCCGTCACGGGCCCCCAGCGCTTATGAAAAATATTGGATGCGTCGGTGCATCGCGTCGGGTCCCCCGAGGCCATCGTCGCCCGCGCGCGCCGCGCGCGCGATGTTCCGCGACCTCGCGCTCGACGCGCTCGTGTTCGGGACGTGCGCGACGCACGTGTTCCTGACCCCTTACGCCAAGGTGGAGGAGAGCTTCAACCTCCAGGCGACGCACGACGTGCTCTACCACGGCTGGGATCTCGCGTCGTACGACCACCACGCCTTCCCCGGCGTCGTCCCGCGGACGTTCCTGGGCGCGTTCGCGCTCGCGCTCGCGTCGCGCCCCTTCTCGTTCGTCCTCGCCCTCCTCGGCCTCGGCGAGGCGTCCGCGCACGGCACGCGCCTCCACGCGCAGGTGGCGTCGCGGCTCGCGCTCGCGGCGCTCGTATGCGCGTCGCTCGCGCGCTTCCGCCGCGTCCTCCGCGACGCGCACGGACGCGACGTCGCGACGTGCTTCGCGCTCGTCACCGCGACGCAGTTCCACCTCCCCTTCTACGCCAGCCGCACCCTCCCCAACACCTTCGCGCTCGTCCTCACCACCCTCGCCCTGGCGGACTGGATCGCCGACGCGGGCGAGCGCGCCGATCGCCGCGCGGTGTTCCTCCTCGTCCTCGCCGCCGCCGTCTTCCGATGCGACGTCGCCCTCCTCCTCGCGCCCGTCGGCCTCCACCTCCTGGCGACGCGAAGGCTCGCCCCGCCGGCGGCCCTCGGCTGGGGCCTCCGATGCCTCCTCGCGTGCGCCGCGTGGACCATCGTCGTCGACGGGTGCGTGATGTGGCGACCCCCCGAGGAGGAGGAGGACGAGATCGGATCCCGAAGCTTCGGAGGAGCCTCGGTCCGGACCCGAGGATCCGCGGCGGCGGCGTCGGGGGCGTTCTGGCCGGGACCCGCGGGCGTCCTGTGGCCCGAGCTCCGCGTCGCGTGGTTTAACTCCGTGGAGAATAAGTCCCACCTCTGGGGAACCTCCCCGTGGCACTGGTACCTCACGAGCGCGCTGCCCCGCGCGTTGCTCCTCGCGTACCCCCTCGCGCTCGCGGGGTTCCTCGTCGCGGCGCGTGCCGCGATGACGAAGAACGGGGGTTCGTCGGTGTCTCAGGGAAAAAAAAAGCGCTCGAATAACCCCCTGGCGCCCGCCTTTTACGCGTGCGCGTTTTACGTCGGCGCGTATTCCTTCTTGCCGCACAAGGAACTCAGGTTCCTGTTCCCCGCGCTGCCCGCGTGTAACTACGCCGCGAGCGTCGCCGTCGCCTCTCTGCTTCGATGGTCGCGAGCGGACGAAGGGGGGGTGAGTGGCGGGAGCGGCCGCCGTTCGAGCGCGCGTCGGCGCCGCTTGATGATGACGATGCGGCGCGTCTTCGTCGACGCGGGGCTCTTGGGCGGGTGGGTCTGTTGCGCGGCGGCGCACGCCGTCTTCGCGGCGGCGTCGCGCCGGAACTACCCCGGCGGCGTCGCGTTCGCCGCGCTCCACGCGTCGCGCGCGGGCGCCCCGGGCCTCGTCCACGTCGACGCGGCGGCGGCGATGACGGGCGTGAGTCGGTTCGGCGAGGCGGCGGCGGCGCGCGGGTGGGCCTACTCGAAGGAGACGTTTTTCGTCGACGGAGAGCCTTTTTGGCGCGCCGAGGCTCTCAAAGACGCGCGGACGATGAAGGACGCATCGTCGGAAGACGAGGACGAGGAGGACTCGGAGGAGGACGAGGACTCGAACGAGGATACGCGCGCGTCTCCTCACTCGGGGTCGTCGGAGGGGTTACATAGTTCGCCGCGCGAGGACGATCGTGAAGCGCGCGAGGCGTTTTTCGCCGCTCGGCCGACGGCGCGGTACTCCGTCTCCGGGTGCGCGACGCCGCCTCGGGGGTTCGCGCTCGCGTTCGCGACGGACGGGTTCGCGGGGATGCGGGTCGCGAGGTGGCGCGGCGTGCCCGTGGGGGTGTACGCCGCGACGGAGCCGATGATTTGGGTGCACGAGAGGAGGGGGGGGGAGGGGGGGGGAGAGGGCGGGAAGGAAGAGGAGGGCGGGGGCGACGACGACGGCGGCGGCGCCCACGGGGAATTGTGATGATGCGCTCGGTGTCGGATGCGAAACGGCGCGCGTCCGCTTTTGGCATTCGGGGAACGACGGAATCTGATGAATTTTAGCATCGGGTCTTGTCACGGACGGCTCGCGTTCGACGACCCTTCCGGGGGGGTCCGCGGGGCGCGCGCGGCATTCGCCGGCGAGGGCGCGCACGACCCGCGCGCACGACTTTTCCGCCCCGCGCCTCGGCGTTCGGTCGCGATGAGCGCCGATCGCCCATACCCCGGCGCGCGCGACCTCTCCCCGGACAAGCTCCCCGGGACGAACGCGCTGCGCAACACGGGCCATAAGCTCGATTTGATTCGGGACGGGAAGCCGCGCGGGGGCCGGAAGACGGGGGCGTTCGCGCCGCAGAACTTCCCCCCGAGGCCGTCGCCGCTGCCCAACGACTGGCAATGGCGCGAAGAGTGCGTCTCGCGAGCGTTCGCGACCGCGCGTGCATCCGGGCGCGACGCCCCGCCCGCCTCGCGCCGCGCGCGCGATTCCCTCAAACCCGGGGGAACGTTCGCGCCCCGGGACGGACCGAGGGCGCGGGGCGCGCTTTGACTCGTCCCGCACGCCCGAACCCCGGGACCACGCGGCGCATCATCCCACCCTCACCCGCCCCCCCTGCCCCCCCTCGACGCCCCACCTCCGCCTCCGTTCTCGCAGGGAGATGAAGCGGATCCCGATGCCTCCGTCCACGTCGCCGTGGGCGCGCGACGACACCCCGCCCACGATGCAGGACCGCGTGGTGATCCCGGGGAAGCGCGCCAAGGGCGAGATGAGCCGGAACGACATCCGCTTCGACGAGCCGTGGGCGACGGATCTGGAGGACGCGGGCGTGCCCCCCCCCGGATTCTTCGGGAACGGATGGAAGCACCCGACGCGCGAGCCGAAGGAGCACCCCCCGAGCACGCTGCCCTACGCCACGGGCTTCCTCGAGCTCCCGCACCCGGACATCACGCTCAAGCCCAACCACGAGAACCTTCGGAGGGAGGATTACAACCAGATCCACACGCACAAGCTGCAGTCCACCGGATTGGCGTTCCTCGAGAAGCGCGACGGGGAGACCCAGGGCGCGTTCAGCGCGGAGTCGAAGCGCGACTACCTGATGGAACTCAAGGCGCAGATGGACGGCCAGAAGGCGGACCGGCGGATGGAGGCGCTGAAGCACTGGGGGTGGAACGTCGGACCCACGCCGGATCCGAGGAGGAAAATCTTTGAAAATTTCGACAAGGACGGAAGCGGCACGCTGAGCATCGACGAGCTCAAGAAGGTCATCCGCCACCCCAAGGTCATCGCCGCGTTCCAGCTCCCGAACTCGATGACGCACGAGGAGATCGACGAGTTCGTGCAGGAGATTGACGAAAACGGAGACGGAGAGATTGACTACGACGAGTTCATCCAGATCATCTCCGCCAAAGCCGGGTCGAAGGCGAGCGGCGTCATCCGCAAGCAGAAAAACGAACTGTGAGGCGCGCCGCTCCGACGAGAGGGTCGCGAGGCGTTCCGACGCGACGACGGGACGAAGGTTCGAAAGCGACGCGTACGCCTTCCGTATCACACGAGTACTTTCGTAAAACATACTCTCATCGCCGCGCCTCCCCCGGACTCGCGTCGGCGTCTCGCTCCTCCCCCGGACTCGCGTCGGCGTCTTCGCTCGGAACCGTGACGTCGTACCTCTCGATGATGTCCGCGTCCTCCTCGTCGCCGCTCAAGCCCTCGCCCTCGCTCGGCTCGTAATCGATCACCGGGAACATCGGGTCGAGCCCCGCCCGGACGGCGGCCCGGAGGAGCGCCTCGCGGCGCTCGCGCGTCTCGCCCTCCGCGGGCGGCGACGCCGCCGCCCCGGCGCCGCCGAACCGCCGCAGCGTCTCGCGACGCGTCGCCGCCGCCGCGCGCGCCGCCGTCTCGCCGTCCATCGTCTCGGGGTCCACCATCGGGTTCGAGCGGAGGAGCGCGTCCGCCTCGTCGCCCGAACCGTCGGAACCGTCGGAACCGTCGGAAGGCCCCGGCGCCGGTTCTCCGCCTCCGCCCTCGGGAGGGCTCCCGGCGCCGAGTCCCGTGAGCGCGAACCCGATCATCGGCTCGCCGGGGTACGCCACGGCCTCGCCGGGCACGGGGTCCGCGACGCGGTCGTCCCCGGGCCGGTCCCCGCGCTCCCGCGCCTCCTCGACGACGTCGACGTACGGGGCGAGCGCGTCGCCGGGGACCTCGCGCGGAGGCTGGGAGGGCGCGAGAGGCGGCGGGTCGCGCGCGTCCGCGTCCGGGGGGAGGCCCCGCGGCGCGACGGGGGCGTCGCCGCGAGCCTCCGCGGCGACGGCCCGCGCAGCCGCGCGGCGCTCGAGCGCCGCCGTCGCGACGCCCGACGCGGGAGACGCGGGTACGGCGACGCCGACGCCTCCCGGGGCCGGGGCGGGCTCGCGCCGCTCCTCCCGCTCCGCTTTCCGTCCGTTCTTCTTCGCTCGTTTCTTCTCCGCCTTCTTCTCCGCCTTCTTCGCCGCCTTCTTCTCCGCCTTCTTCTCCGCCTCGGACCTCGCGCGCGACGCGCCGCTCCGCGCATCTCCCGCCTCCCCCTCCGCCGGCCGGGCCAGGCGCTCGTCCGCGTCGTCCGCCGCCGATGCCGCCGCCGATGCCGCCGCCGATTCCGCCGCCGCTGCCGCGCCCGCGTCCTCCCCGCCCTCCTCCTCGGCGCGCGCTCGCGAGAACGCGAGCGCCTTACGCAGCGGGGACTTACTCGGGGACGTAGTACTCGACGCCTCTGCGACCCCCCCGGCCCCCGCGTCCGACGCGTCCGACACCGCGCGGCGCTGGTCGTCGAACCACTCGGCGACGCGGCGCTCGGACCCCGCGCGGCTCGACGCGGACACCGCCGCGACGTCCGCGCGGAGCTCGTCCACGAGACCCCTGAGCTCGGCGATGACGCGCTGCTGCTCCGCGACGATCGCGCGCGCGGGGGCGTCCAGCCGCGCCGCGTCGAGGCGGTCCAGGTCGACCGAGAGCGAGCGGTTATGCTCCTCGGGGTCCGGGACCCCTCGAGCGAACCCGAACCCGGCGGGGAGAGACGGTCCGGGTCCGGGTCCGGTTCCGGCGGCGGAGAGCCTCGCCGCGGCGAGCGACGCGTTCTTCGCCGATCGCGCCGCCGCCTCCTCGTACGCGGTTCGGGGCGCGAGGCCCATGAACGGCGCGTACTCGGGGCTCGAGTACCGGGACGAGGAAGCGCTCGGGGCGAGCGCGGACGGGTCCGGCGTCGCCGGGGCCGAAGGAGCCGAAGGAGCCGAAGGAGCCGAAGGAGCCGACGGAGCCGACGGAGCGGACGGAGCCGGCCCTGCCTCGGGCGACGGTCGCGCGTCGTCGTCGTCTCCTCGCGTCTCCGCGTCGCGCGCGTCGCGAGTCGTCTTCCCATCCCGGATCGTGTCCGGACCGGCGTTCACCCTCTCGTGGAGCCTCGTCGCCCCCGGCGTCTGGAACCTCGCCGCCGCGCCCTCCGCCGGGTTCGCCACGCGGAGCCTCGCGCCGTACCTCGTCCTCGACTCGGCGCCCTCGTCGGCGAGCGCGACGTCGTGGAAGCTCGGTCCGCGCGACGAGCGGCCGGGGGCGTACGTCGCCAGCAGAAACGAACCGCGCTGCGTCGCCTTATCGCGAAGCGCGGCGCTCCGCGCGAAGCGCAGGCACGCGGCCCAGACGCCGAGGTGGAGCACGTTCCTCGCGCCCGCGACCCAGACGCCCACGGTCGGGAGGTCGTACGCGCGAGGGTCGAGCTCGTCGAGCGGCACCGCGCGCCGCGCGCGGTCGAGCGTTAAAAATCCCGAGCGAATATATGTGGTTTCGGTTTCGGCCCCGGGGGGGGTCGAACCCGCGGCGCTCGCCCCCGCGAGCTCGCGCGCCAGGGGGACGTCCGCGACGCGGAGCGGGGCGATGGGAACCGTCTCGAACATCGCCGACGGCGCGTCGAGGGACGCGGCCACGCGGAAGCCCGCCTCCGAGGCCACAGCGAGGGAACCCGGACAGGCGCTCGGGGAGGAGGCGCTCGGGGAGGAGGCGCTCGGGGAGGAGGCGCTCGGGGCGTCGGCACTCGGGGAGGAGGCGCTGCTCGGGGCGTCGGCGGCGGCGACGGCGCGCACGCGCCACATCGCCGCGGGGTCGAGGCGCGCGCGGCGCGCGCAGACGGCGTCCAAGCCCTCGGTGAACGAAACAAGCGGCGGCGATCCCTCCGGTTCGGATCCCTCGGCGGCGTCGGGGCCCGCGCCTCCGTCTACCCGCGCGGCGAGCGCGGCGTCCCGGTCGACTTCGGCGGCGTCGAGACGCGTCGTCCGGAGTCGGACCGAGACGCGGTACCCGGCGTCGTCGTTCGAAGCTTCGGTCGAAGCTTCGACGCTTCGGCGCGCCTCCGGGGCGTCCTCCGGCGCGATCGCGTCGAGGACGATCTCCGCGGTCGGCGGGGCGTCGTCGCCGTGCGCGAAGTCGCGCGTCGCGAGCGTTCCCGCGAGGCGGAACGACGCCGCGGCGGCGGATCGGACGCCGCCGGGGGGTTCCTCGCCCGGGCCGGCGGTGGACGCCGCCGGGGATCGCGTCTCGTCCCGGAGGCGGCGCGCGAGGGCGCGGGCGAGGTTCGGGGTGATGCGCAACGCCGGGGCGTGCGCGTGCGAGCCGACGTGCACGGCGTCTCCGATCGGGGTGGGGTCCCACAGCACCGAGCGCGCGGCGGGAAAGCGGAAGGGACCCAGCGTCCCGCCCTCCGCGGTGGAGGCGAGGTCCGGGGGCGCGGTCGCGGGGTCGCGCTCGCGCGGGAGGAACCGGAGCGAGCGCACGTACCGCAGGGCATCCCCCGGGGGCTCCTCCGCGGGAGGTCGCGCGGGCGCGGGCGCGGGCGCGGGCGCGGGCGACGGCGTCGGGAAGTACGCCGAGGACGCGCGCGCGAGCGGCGGGTCGTCGTCGCGCGCGATCGCGCTCGGCGCCGGGTGGGCGTACGGCGAAGGCGCGCCCGCGCCGATCCCGGCGCCGTGGCGGTACGTTCGCGACGCCATCGCGAACACCGCGCGCGCTTCCGCGACGTCGCCGCGCGACCGTCGTGTGGAGGAGGAGGCGCGCGCGAAGCTCGACCGATTCAAAGACACGGTTTCGCGCCAAGGAAACCGTCGGACGAGGCGACGCGGCGCTCAACTCGTCAACGCGCGCGATCGAACCGTCGGGGGTTCCCGACTCGAGAAATAGACCGTCGTTTCAGCGTCACGGCGCGACGCCACCTGTCCCGCCTCCCTCGCAGATGCGGATAGATAGACCTCGCCAGCACCGGCGCTCGCTTCCGTCGCGCTCGCGCTCGCGCTCGCCTCGCTCGCACTCCTCACGCGCGCTTCACTACCCCGCGCCCCCTCGCGCCTCAGCTCGCCCGGTCGTCCCCAGACGCGCTCGGCCGCGATGCCGGCGTCCGCCCTCGCCGCGGTCGCCCCGCGCGTCGCGATCGGCGCGTCGTCGTCGTCGTCGTCGTCGGGCTCGAACGCGCCTCGCCGCCGTCTCGGCGCGCGCGCGGCGCTCCGCGCGGACGCGCTCGTTCGCGTCTCGCGCTCGCGCCTCGTCCGTCCGCGCGCGCGGTTCCTCGCCCCCCCTCGCGCGGTCGCCGCGACGGACGCCCGGTCCCCGCCCCAGGCGTCCCAGGCGGAGTACGACGCGCTCTGGGCCTGGCTCGCGTCCGAGGGCGTGGACGTCTCGGCGGCGTCGCCCGCGCCCGTGGACCTCTCCCCCGGCGGCCGCGGCTGGGGCCTCGTCGCCGCGCGCGACGTCGGCGGCGGGGAGGCGTTCCTCAGCGTTCCCTCCTCGCTCTGGATGACGCGCGACACCGCGCTCGCGTCCCCGATCGGGCCCTTCTGCGAGGACGAGGCCCCCTGGGTGGCGCTCGCGCTGCAGCTCCTGCGCGAGCGATCCGTCGGCGCGCGTTCGCGGTGGGCGCCCTACGTCGCCACCCTGCCCCCGCGCGAGGCGCTGAACGCCCCCCTCTTTTGGACCGCGAGGGAGCTCGAGGACCTCGCGGGGTCCCAGCTCCTCGCGAACGCCGCCGGCTACGACGCCTACGTCCGGGGCGTCTACGCGAGCCTCCGCGAGTCCAAACTCCCCGCCGCCCTCGCCGCCGGCGCGTGCGGAAGCGAGGCGTCCGCGTCGTCGGACGGTTCCGCCACGCTCGAGTCCGTCGGCTTCGGCGAGGACGATTTCCTGTGGGCGTTCGGGATCCTCCGCAGCCGCGCGTTGCCTCCGCTGGACCAGGGCGAGAGCATCGCGCTCGTCCCCGGCTTGGACCTCGCGAACCACAGCGGTTTGAGCTCGCAGACTTGGACGCTCAACGACGGCGGGTTCGGGTCGGTGTTCGGCGGGGGGTCGAGCGGCCCGAGCGTTTTGCTGCGAGCCGAGCCCGGGAGGAAGGGGGGTTGCGCGAAGGGCGCGGAGCTGGTGTGCAACTACGGCCCGGCGAAGATCGATTCTCAGTTTGCGTTGGATTACGGCTTCGCCGACGCGTTTTGCTCGAGGCCCGGGTACGTGCTCGGGCCGGTGCCGGTGCCGGAGTCGGACGTCAACGCGTTCGACAAGGAGGACGTCCTCGAGACCGCGGGGATGCTCGCGGCGCCCGCGTTCACGATCCGCGCGTTCGAGGACCCGCCGCCGGAGCTCCGGGTGTTCGCGCGACTGCTGAATCTGAAGAACGAGGATGCGTTTCTGCTCGAGGCGATTTTTCGGCAGGAGGCGTGGGCGCTCATCTCGGAACCCGTGAGCAAGGAGAACGAGTCGGACGCGTGCGGGACGATGATCGCCGGGTGCGAGGAGGCGCTCGCGGGGTACGTCACCAGGGTCGAGGACGATCGAAGGGTCGCGGAGGACGCGGGAGCGACCCCCAGGGCGAGGCTCGCGGCGACGGTGAGGATGGGGGAGAAGCAGGCGCTCGAGGAGGCGCTGGGGTACTTCGTCGCCGTCGAGGGGAGGCTCGACAGCATGGAGTACTACCAGGAGAGGAGGCTCAGGAGCCTCAACCTCCTGGACAAGGACGGGAACAGCACGTACGATCCGTTCCAGGATACCATGGCGTGAGCGACGAGACGAGGGCGGAGAGAAGGGAGAGCGCGCGCGAGCGTTCGCGCACAGCTGTGTGACGTCGAGATCGGTCGGGCGCATCGTCCAAACCCCGCCGCGCCCAACTTGAGTTTCGACTGCCACTCGAGCACAGTCATCGCAGGATTGCTTGTTGATTTTTTTGGACTGAGAGCGTTGTCCTCGACGGCTCGTGACGCTCACCGGCACTGCGCGCGCACGCGGGGTCGGGTGGGCCTGACCCGCGCTCGCGCACGCTCTTCGCGCGTTTCGGGGCGCGCTCGCGCTCGAGTCGTTCGCCTGGGCGCGGGCCTCGTTCGCGACGCGTCGCGTTTTCCTCGGCCGGGGTGCTGAATTCGAACGACGCCCCGTCCGTCTCGGCGCCGCGTCGATCGTTCGCCATGTCCCGGGCGACGCGGATCGCGGCGGAGCCCCGGGCGGGTCTGAGCACGGGCGACGTGATCGCGTTCACGACGGTGGACGACGGCCACCCGTACGTCGTCTCGCGCGCCGCCGACGAGGACGGCCGCGACGATGACGGGGTGTTCCTCTTCGCCCCCGACGCGTCGCTCCTTCCCGCGAGCGCCTCCGAGGCGAAGCGCCACGACGCGCTCCGGGGCGCCGCGGACGCGCACCTCGAGGTGCAGCGCCACGACGAGTTCTGGGGGTTCCGCGCCGCCGTCGCGCACGGGCGCCTGCTCCAGGCGACGCGCAAGGGCGCGTGCCGCCTCCGCTTCCACGGTCAGCACTTCGGGACGTGGGAGGAGTGGCTCCTGGATGCGCGATCGCGATCCGCCGTCGCCGAGCCGTGGACCCGCGCGGAGGTCATCTTCCGCCACCGCCGCCTCGAGCGCCTCGAGCTCAAGGTCGCGCTCGTCAGGATCGGCGTCTCCGAGGACCTCGTCACGATGAGCTCCCCCCCGAAGAACCGCCCGGGGCTGCTTCAGGACGGCATGGCCGACTCCGGCGTCGCGAGACTCGGCCGGTTCGTCGACGCCGCCGCCGACGGACTCGACGGCGGGTTCGCGTCTCCGTCGCGCCGAGACCACCCGCCGGGGACCTCGGGCCGGCGGAGCGCCAGGAAGGGCGGCCTCGCCGCGATCGGGTCCACCCGCGCCGCCGGCGCCCCTCGAGGTCCGCCCGGGTTCGAGTCGCCGCCCCCCGGCGCTCGAACGCGGCCGAAGTTCGGCGCCGGCTTCGCGACGGGGGGCGCGCGGTCGAGGGGCCCCCCCGGCTCGTCCTCGGCGGTCCGCGGCGGGGACGCCGCGCGGGAACACACGTCGGTGCTTCACTCGATGTCCGGCGTGGTCGCGAAGGAGTTCACGGTGGCGCTTCGGCGCGAGGTGGCGGCGCGCGCGGCGGTGGAGAAGGAGGTGCTGGAGATGCACGCCGCGAGCGAGGAGCTCCGCGCGTGGACCCTTCAGGAACTCGAGCGCCTGAGAGCGTACGCGCGCTCGACCGTCGACGAACTCGGCGAGGAGCTTCGCGACGCGCGGGATCGCGCCTCGAGGGCGGAGGCGCGCGTCGGGGCGCTCGAGGCGTCCCTGAAGGACGCGAGCGTCGGTTTGGCCGAGGCGGAGCGAAGCGCGGCGGCGTCCGCCGCCGAATCCGACCGCCGCGCCGAGGCGGCGGCGCGGGCGATTGTAACGCGCTTCCTCGGGCGGAGCCTCCGGAGTTCGTTCGCGCAGTGGCGCGCGTCGGCGCGGGACCACTCCGCGTGGCGCCGGCGGGAGGCGCGCTCGAGGAGCGTACTCGCGCGCGCCGTCGGGCGGTTCCAGACGAACCTCGCGCGGCGGGCGCTCGACGCGTGGCGGATGTGGTTCCGGGATTGCGCGGCGACGCGCGCGCTCGCGTCGCGTCGGGCGCGGCGGTGGCGCCACCTCAGGCGCCGCGCGGGGTTCGTGGCGTGGCGCGACCTCGCCGTCGAGCGGTGCGCCGGTTCCGGTTCCGGCGCTGGAAAGGGCGGCGGCATCGTCCCGGTGGACGGGCTCGTGGCGGCGTTCGGCCGGCGGAGGCGCCGCGCCGCGCTCGCGGGCGCGTTCGCGACGATGCGCCGAAAGGGCGCCGACGCGGCGCGGAGAACGCGGCTGCTTCGCCGCGCGGGCGCGAGGTTCGCGCACAGGCACCTCGCGTCCGGGTTCGAGCGCTGGCGCCGCGCGGCGCGAGACGCCGCGGAGAGGCGCGTTCGCCTGGAGCGCCACGTGGCGCGGTGGCGCCTCGCGCCCGCGCGG
>MDSW01061767.1_pt1 | contig 16037 bp, 9 predicted proteins | sample 811171 | NCBI WGS metagenome assembly MDSW01 (sample SAMN05326641, study PRJNA326480) | marine metagenome | isolation source: seawater | place: Atlantic Ocean: North West | collected 2012
ACCATATTACAATATCTGCATCTTTACTTTTTTTTATGCTACCAACAAATTCATCAATTTGCAACATTTTTGCAGGATTTAATGTAACAGACTTCCATGCTTCTTCTTGAGAGGCTTGACCATATTTAATCATTTTTGCTGCTTCTTGATTTAGTCGTCTTCCCATTTCTGCGTCATCCGAATTAATTGCAGTATTTACACCTGCATGTGCTAATAAAGTTGCGTTATATGGTATCGCATCATTTACTTCATATTTATATGCCCACCAATCAGAAAAGGTAGACGCATTAGCTCCATGATTTTTTAATTCACTTGCAATTTTATATCCTTCTAGAATATGAGTAAATGTATTAATTGTAAAGTCAAATTTTTCTGCTAAACTCATAAGCATTAATATTTCTGACTGTATATATGAGTGACATGTTACCAATCTTTCCTGATTCATAACTTCAACTAAAGCATCTAGCTCCAGATCCCTTCTAGGCTTTATTCGAGTATTATTTTTTTTATATTTAATGTGATTCTCTTCATATTCTTTAGCTCGAACTAAAGCGTCATACATTATTTGTTCAACACCCATTCTAGTTTGAGGGAAACGTGTTCTATATTTGCTGCCCCAATTAGATTGCTTTACATTTTCACCTAGAGCAAATTTAATAAAGGGTTTAGCTTTTTCATATTTTAAATCTTCGGCCATTTGTCCCCATCTTAATTTAATTATTGCTGATTGACCACCTATAGGATTAGCAGATCCATGAAGTAGTTGAGCAATTGTAACACCACCAGCTAGTTGTCTGTATATATTAATATCATCAGCATTAATAACATCTCCAATTCTAACTTCTGAAGTTACTGCTTGTGTTCCTTCGTTTACTCCTCTGCTTATTGCAATATGTGAATGCTCGTCAATAATGCCAGATGTAATATGTTTATTTGTAGCATCAATAAAAACTATGTTTTTGGCATTTTTAAAAACCCTTGGATCTAGATTTTTTCCTACCGCAATTATTTTTCCTTTTTCAATTGCTACATCGCAATTATCTATTACCCCCTCATTTTCATTCGTCCAAACAGTTGCATTTTGAAACAGTATCGACTCTTGAATGGGTAATTCTGAAACCCCATAAGCCATATTAGGATATGTTATTTTACTATATGATTGATGCTTATTATTTTCTTGTTTAGTGATCAGTTTTACTTGCTGAGAATCTAGTTTTATAAATTTCCAAGATCCCCAATTTCCTAAAGAGTCATATAGTTCACCTTGATAAATCGAATCAGAAAAAACACCGCTAAAAAAAGAATTATTTTTATTAAAACTTATTTTGTGTCCATCGATTTCCAATTTTTTAAATTGATTTTTTAGTATAGAATCATTTTTAATTTTAATAGTTATTTTTTGATCTTTTATAATAGCCTCAATGTCGCACTGCTCTTGATTATTTATAAAAAAAGTATAGTTTCCAATTAGTTTATTAGAGCTAATACTTTTGATATCGAACTTTTTACCATTGATCCAGTTCTCATGAATACAAAAATCTTCTTGAAAGAGATCTCCACTAAAAATTAAAAAATTTGCTTTTTTACCATTTTCAATAGAGCCTATTTGATCATAGATATTTAAGAAACTTGCTGGGTTATATGTTAGGGCTTTAAGTACTTGATTAGGTTCAACACCTGTGGATATAATTTGACTTAGACTCTTATAAAATTTTGATAAATCTTTTAATCCATCTGTAGTAATTGCTATATCAATATTGTTTTCCAATAGTATTGATATATTAAATGGTGCTGTATCAGCATGTTTTAAGGATGCTAAAGATATGTGAAGGTTCTCATAAGGATCATTATTAATTTTTAAAGTTGGAAATTTAATTGGTACAATTAATTTTAGATCTAATTTTTTTATTTCAGAGGCTCTTTTATATTCATCTCCATTAGTTTTAAAAATGTAATTTTCATTAAACTCGGTAGCAATTTTATTTGCTCTAAAAATATCCTGGTAGTTAGTGACTTCGAAAATTTTTGGAAGATTCCTTTTGTCACTAAATGCTTTTAGTGAATTATTAAAACTCTGATTTTGATTTTGATACCATTCTAAGTCGAAATATGCTTGTCTTAAAAGAGCGATTGATCCCATTAATGATTTAGGATAATCTACTTTTGAGCTACCTTTTTTAAAAGACATACATAAGGCTGATTGGTCCTTAAGAATAGATTGATGAGGACTGTCATAAGATAAAAAAACCATAGCGGATGAACCTCTTATTATACCATCTTTTCTTAATGTATTAATTAGTCCAAAACCTTTATGAATAAAAGATTTCGCTTTTTCTTTTTTAATTTTAAAGTTTTCAAGTGCATTAAATTCAATTTTTAATGCTGGATTCCAGGATGATAAATTAGTATTACTAATTCCAGGCAACTGTCCATAATCACTAAATAAATCAATAAATGAAGCGCATATTTGATACCCTTTCAAGTCAATTATTTTTGCATCTTTTGGTATTTTAATATTTTTTCCAACCTTAACAATTTTATCCTCTTTGACTATCAGTATCCCATTATCAATTTTCGTATTATAGGTAGTGTAAATATTTACATTAATAAATGCAAAAGTTATTTGATTTGTTTCTCGAACACCATTAACTGGAAAATTTTCTTGACAAAAGGTAATTAATGGAAATAATAATACAAGAATAAATTTTCTCATTATAATAAATTTTCTAGCGCGAAAATAAATCTAGGCTATAGCTAATCTATTTTAATAAGTACTTTTTTTCAATAGATCCATCGTCATAAATATATAGGTTCATTGTTCTGTTTGATGTGCTTTGTCCAATTACATTAATAATGTGTAGGATTTGTTTTTTATCATTATTTTCTATTATTGAAGTATTATTTTCAATACATTCACAAAGATCATTATATATTCCTGTTATGCCACTTTCTAATTCACAATCATTTCCAGGGTATGTGCAGCTTTCATCATTTTCCGTAGCAAAATTATTATAATTACATGCCTCAGTGTTGTCACAGCCATATATTTCAAATTCATCACAAATACCATCATTATCAAGGTCTCCGTCTAAAACATAACCTGTACCATCACTTCCTCCGTAACATGAATCACATCCTAAAGCATATAAACATTCCCCGTCATCAATTGTAGCATCTACATTGTAGTTACAAGCATTTGAATCTGTACAACCTAATAATTCAGCAACACAAGACCCGTCAACTAAAACATAACCCGCTAAACAAGTGCCGTCACAGTTAGCATTATCAGGCGCTGCTGGCTCATCACATCCACATCCTAAATCAGCAGCGTTAGAACATGAAGAATCATCTGTATTTGCAGTAGCATCATAATTACAGAACGTATCATCTGTACAGCCAAGTAGCTCAGCAACACAAGACTCGTCAACTAAAACATAACCCGCTAAACAAGTACCGTCACAGTTAGCATTTTCTGCAGCTGCTGGCTCATCACATCCACAGCCTAAATCAGCATCATTAGAACATGAAGAATCGTCAGTATTTGCTGTAACATCATAATTACAGAAAGTATCATCTGTACAACCAAAGATCTCAGCAACACAAGCCCCGTCAACTAAAACATAACCTGCTATACAAGCCCCGTCACAGTTAGCATTTTCAGCTGGACCTGACCCATTACATTCACCACATTCATCTAATACTGATGTGCCATTCACTACACCTTCGCAATCTGTACATGATGAATTGTCTCCATCACAAACACCACAGTCGTCTGTAGTAGCTAAACCACCCCATACATCTGCACAGTCTTGTACACATGTTGAATTGTTATTAGTGTCATCAGTATCACAAACACCACAGTCGTCTGTAGTAGCTAAACCACCCCATACATCTGCGCAGTCTTGTACACATGCAGTAAGGCCAGTATTACCTTCAACGCAATCATCACATTCATCTATAAAGGCAGTTCCATCTACAGTTCCAGTACAATCTAATGAAACTAAATTATCATTTTCATCATAAAGATCTAAATCTGCTGAAAAAGCAATAAATGCAGCAGTAGCTAAGTCATTATAATAAGATGTGCTATTAAAAGTCATACCAAAAACTTCAACAGAACTATCTATAGTCCAAACAGGAAAATTAAACCCTAGTGAAAGTGGAAAGTCTTGACTTTCAGAGTGGATAACAGTTACATTTGTGAAAGTTGAAGAATAGTAATATACATATGTTGAAAATGTAATATTCGATCCAATGATAATGTTTTCAAATGAATTATTATTCATTATAACATTCATGCAACTCTGGGCCTGAATACCTACACTAAAATCTTCACCTAAAAGGCTGACAGGAATGATATCTCTGATTTCATTATTATTAATATTAATGTCACTAGAGAATGTACCTAGTGAAATTCCTGAACCAGCAATATTGTAGATAGTATTATTTGAAATTTCAATATTTGCAGTCATTGATGATAGATCTGTACCATAAGTTAAAATTCCGTATGATAATGGCGATTGGTTTGAGTTAGGCATTGACATCCCATAAATCTCATTATTCTCTATAGTACTTGTGTTATTGCCAGCATTACAGTCCAGAGAGCCTGTAGAAATAGAGATACCAAAAACTGTACTATCATCACCTTCTATAGAAAAGCCACTAATATCTGCGCCACAAGCAGTTATACTAAATGCTCCTGCAACATTTGTTGCATCAATGACACAACTACCAGCTGCTTCACATTCGAGAGAAATATTTTTGTTTATAAAAATCGTTGCATCTAATATATAATTACCACTTTGAACCGTAATTACTTCTCCTTCTATAGCAATATCAATCAATTCTTGAATAGAACAAGTAGCATTATTTCCATCACATTCACCACAATCATCTTCTACTGATGTTCCACCACAAGCACCTGCGCAATCTTCTACTGATGTTCCACCACAAGCACCTGCGCAATCATTCTCTAAACAGGAACCATCATCATAGTCATAAGCTTCATCATAGTTACACGCTGTAGGATCAGTACAACCTGGATTGTAATAACAAGAATTATCATAATTATTTGCATTTGAGTTGTAATTAACCGCACCTGGATCAGTACAACCAAAAACAACTAAATTTAAACATGATCCATCATTATAATCATAAGTAGCATCATATTCTAAGTAATTTGAATCTGTACAACCAGGATTATAATAACATGAACTATCATCAGTATTGGCAGTGTCATCATAATTAAACGCAGTAGAATCAATACATCCATTAATAATTGGGACACATGGAAAATCTAGATTATTATAATAAGGATTTTCTCCAGCAAACATTTGATCATTACCATAATTGCCCGATGTCCAACCCCAATAAACACCGCTACTAGCATCACCTGGAGTATTGTAAAGTTTAGCCGATTTCCAATACATACGTCCTAATGCATTAGTGCCAGAATCATAAGATGACCATGACCACGATCGAATAGAAGAAATTAATCCATTAAACTCTCCATTTCCTGATTGATTCTTAATCCATTCTTTTGCGGTATCTAATGTAATATCATCTACAAAACCAAGGTCAGCTCCCATGTAATAGTATGAAGAAACAATATTCAAATCATCATCTGTCAATGTTTCCGTGTTCGCTTCTGGATTATAATTAAGAGCTGTGGAATCTGTACAGCCAAATATGGCTGCTATACATGAATTGTCATCAGTATTTGCTGTTGCATCATAATTAATGGCTGTAGAATCTATACAACCATAATATATACATGGTCCATCATCAGTTGCTAATGAATTATAATTATCAGCGTTAGGTTCTGTACAACCAGTAATTTCATCGAGATCACATATAGTGTCATTATCTGCATCATTATCAACAACAAAACCTGTACCATCTGATGCACCAGAACAAGTTTCACAAACACCGTCTGTAAAAATACAACTATTATCTCCTTCAGTTGCTGCAGAATTATAATTACAAGCATTTTCATTTGTGCAACCTGTCTGCGCATTTATATTAGAAAAGCTAAAGATTAGTGTTAAAAAAAGAATAAATTTTTTCATGGTATTTAGGTTTTTTTTTACAAATATAACACTTTATTGAATCAATTAGTTATTATACTAATCTCTATGTTATCGATTAATTTAAATGAGAATGGGTTTTGGAATATATCTTTGCCATTAATTTTAAAATGTGAAAATTTCGGATTTTTTATAGTGTCAACACTAATTTTATAATTCATGCCAGTATAGTACTCTCCAGAAAAATTACTATCAAGTTCGAGGCTATTAAAATGATAGGGAAAGGAAGATAGGATGTGAATGTTTTTTATCGCACCTAATTTAAATTGATTTTTTAATTGATTTTTCATGAAAGCGGGACGTTTATTTAAAAAGTCATGAAATGGTTCAACATTGTTAGTTTGCCAATAATCTATAATTTCAGTATCGCTGTTTAATTTATTATTTAACGAATAATTTTTTAGAAGTCTAGGTATTTCATGTTCAATTTTTTTCTGATAATTTCTTGCAGAATAGATTATGTCGTTTGGTTTAAATATAGTATTTAACAAGTCCATATACCTAGTAATAAATTTATTTTTTACAACTGTATCTCTCATGAAAACTGCAAATTCTTTACTCGGAGAATTATTAAATATCCAAGTAAACATGTCTTTTTTGTACATGGTATCGTTTTTTGAATTCATCGATGCATCTAAGTCATTAAGTAAATAACGCCATTTGTTAGTTTGATTTGAAGACCAATACATAGTATTATTTGGTATCCAATCTAGATTTGCAGTATATGTCTCAATTATATAGTAATCTATCCAATTTAATATATCAAAATACTGTAATACAGACCTTGGACTACCTTGATTTTCGTGAATCTCTTTTACTTCTTCTCTTATTTTTATGTATTCTTGGTCATCTCCAATTATTGGTACCCCCCACAGTTTTAAAAGATTATATGTTTGTTCTTTCCCATGTTTTTGTTCAAAAAAAGTTTCATTATATCTTTCTCGAAGATTTAGTAAGCCATAGTAATCTCCATTAATGAAGACTATTACTGGTTGAGCACGCTGAATATCAACATTTAACATCTCATTTACGTAATTATGTATAAACGCATCTCTAAAGTGTAATTTCAATGCGTCTTGTCCAGAGTTTCTAAGAATTAATTCAGAAAAGTTGTTACTGCCATTTGCTTCAAATGGATTAAAATCAAACACACCATTTTTATTATTTGCTTTAATTCTCAGTGATTTTATTGGTTCCACTATAGAATAGTTGCCATGGATTTTAATTTTAGATTTTTCACTTAGTATTATTTTTTTTTCTTGGTCAAAGTACTCTATATATGATGGTAATTGTATTTTTTTCCAATAATTGGCTCCTTTATAGGGGAATTGATCTTCGGCTGCTAATCCTTTTTGCATAATTCCTATTGTATCGTTCCAAAAAGATTTATTGTCTACAATAATAGATACAATTGGTAGAGTAGTATTTTCACCAATAAAAAGCGAAAGATGTTTAATAGGACTTTTGTGATGATCAATAATAAATCTTGCTTTAATGGTGCTATTATTTTTAATGACTAAACTATCTGTAAAAAGCATAGAATTACTTGTAGGTGTACTTCCGTCTAAAGTGTAGTAAAGAGGTGTATTGGTATATTCAGGTCGTATGAATAGTGTTTTGTATTCATCATAAAGACCAGACTCTAAATTAAATTTAGGTTTAAATAATTTTATTTTGCTTTCATTATTTGTTTTTCCAAGACTTCTGGAAGTCATTGAAACAATTAATTTACTGCCATCTGGATATCTTCCAAGATAGGGAGTCGATTTTTTATTATGCCATTTAAAAACATCTGTTTTTCTACCATTAACAAGTAATTCGATGTTTAATTCAGGATCAGTGATTGCGATTTTTAGATATGTAAAAATAGTTTTATTGCCATCAATACTATCTACAGAATCAATTACATATTTTTTTTTATTTATTAATACACTGATTGAGTCAATTGTAATTTTAGATTGATTTGGATTATATATTTCAATATACTCTAAATGATTAGTATTGAACTCTGAAAATGCAACTTCATTAATTTTTAAATTCCGTTGGCTATCACCATTTTTATTACAACTGTTTAAGAAAATTATTAGAACTAGAAAACTTAGTAATCTCATATTTACAAATATAGTAGATTAGAATTTATTACTTAATATGTTTTTTTTAAATAGGTTTTAGAATGAGTATTCTTTTTTGTATCTTTGGACTGCCCCTTTAGTATTTAGATAACTTTAATTTTAAAAAAATATATTCTATGAGAAATTTTATACTACTTATTATATTTACTTTTTTTATTTTACCATCCCATAATCTTTTTGCGCAGGCAGATATTGTTGGTGGTGAAGATGCTGATATACAAGACTATCCGTATCAGGTCGCATTACTTAGTACTGGTGGTTGGGGTGGAGGATACGCATATTGCGGAGGTTCAATCATTAATGAGTATTGGATATTAACAGCTGCACATTGTATTCAAGGTGAATCAGCAAATAATACAGCAGTTAGAATGGGAAGTGATTCGAACTACGCATCAGGGGGTGAAACATATGATGCTGCAGAAATCATATCTCACCCAAATTATAACTCTAACACCATGAACAATGATATTGCGCTAATTAGATTAGAAAATCCAATCTCATTTAATAATACTACACAACCAGTTCTGTTAATGTGTGATCCGCAAGTTGATCTTGGAGTTGAAGAGTCTGGTGAAATGTCATGGATTACTGGATGGGGAGAGACAGAGGGTACTACTAATTCTACACAACTTCAAGTTGTCGGTGTTCCAATTACTAATTCTTCTAATTATGGTAATCAAATAGATGATGATATGATTATGGCAGGGTATTCCGATGGCGGGTATGACTCATGTCAAGGAGATAGTGGTGGTCCTATGGTTGTTTTAGCTGCAGATGGACAAACATACCTTCAGTCTGGTGTTGTTAGTTGGGGTTATGGATGTGCTGAAGCAGGCTACCCAGGTGTGTATAGTAGAGTATCTTATTTTATAGACTGGATATGTGATAACACTAATGGTGCTGTATGTTCGAATCAAACATCATTTTGCAATGAAGATGCTGTCTATGGTTGTACAGATTCATCAGCGTTAAACTTTGACTCAGATGCTGATTATGATGATGGCAGTTGTCAATATGCATGTGATAATAATGTTGCATTGGAATTACATCTTGATTGCTATGGAGAAGAGATAAGTTGGGAACTTATTAATGATAATTTTGTAGTGGTAGCATCTGTTAATGGAGGAACTTATCCTGGCGGTAGTACTTCAGATACAATGGAGGAAGGAGGAAGTTTACAAAATGAAGAAATTTGTTTAAGTTCAGGTTGCTATACTTTTATTATTATGGATAGTTTTGGAGATGGTCTTAGTGGATCAGAATTTACTTGTGAAGTAGATGGAGCACCTTTTTCAATAACTGATGAAAATGGTACAGTTTTATTTGAAGAAACTGACCCAGCTTTTGGAGATTGTGTAGTAGGAGGTGAAAATGGCCCATGTTCTGCCTCTTATAACTTTTGTATATCTGCAGGTGAACCAGTATATGGGTGTACAGATTCACAAGCTGATAATTACGATCCGAATGCTAATACTAATGATGGAAGTTGTGAATATTTAGGTTGCACAGATTCGAATTATTTAGAATATGATTCAAGTGCGAATATAGATGATGGAAGTTGTGAAACATTCATCATTGAAGGATGTATGGATTCAACTGCAGAAAATTATGATTCAAGTGCGAATGTAGATGATGGAAGTTGTGAATATTTAGAAGGTTGTACGGATCCTAACGCTAATAATTATAATCCGGATGCTGTAATTAACGACGGAAGTTGTGAGTATTCATATACTTGGGAAGCTTGTAATAATCAAATTTGGTTTGAAGATTTTGAAAGTTATGATGATAGTAATATAGATTCTCAGTCTGATTGGATTGGTTGGGATGGTGCGAATTCAGGTGTAGATGTTACTGATGATTTTGCAAATGGCACAGATGCAGGATTTATGAGTAGCCAATCAATACTGGTTGAACAAGATGATGATATACTTCATATGTTTAATTCTTTTGTAGGTTCAGGAGAAGTAATTTTCTACATTTATATTCCCTCAGGAGATGCAGGTGCTTATTATAATATGTTACATGATTATGACGGTAATAATTCAAACTGGGCATTTCAAGTTTTATTTGCTTCTCAGAATTCAGGAGATCAGTCTTTTATTGATCTAGAAAATCCAGTTTATTTTGATGCTTTATATGACACTTGGGTTGAAGTGCGACATGAAATTGATATTAGTAATGATTTAATTAATTTATATTATAATGATGATTTTATTGCATCTTGGAATTGGAGCGATGGATCTGCGGGCTCATCTAGTGTATTAGCTGCATTAAATTTTTATGGTTTTTGTACCGGAACAGGATGTGTTGGTGAAGCATGGTATGATAATATTGAAATTTGTGGATTTGATATAGATAATTCATCAATTAGTGAAACACAATTGCAAGATTTTATCATCTATCCAAATCCAAACAATGGTATTTTTTCTTTATCATTTAATGGAAATTTTGATAGAGTAGAAGTTGAGATATTTGATTTATTAGGCAAGTCAATTTTTAACAATAGTATTGATAATTACTCAAATAATAGTTCTTATGATTTAGATTTAAGTACAATATCGCGAGGAACATATATTATTAGTGTTACAACGGATGAATATCATAAAGAAAGATTAGTTTTTGTTGATTAGTATTTTATTATATTAAAAATCTAAAAATAGAGGGGAGTATTTTGACTCCCCTTTTTTTTAGTGCATTCTATCTCCTCTAAGTTGGATTATATTAAAAATTTCTTTTTCATATTCTAAATATTGATGCCACCTATTATCAACGTATTTTTTTTCTTTATATAATTTAGCTAAATCCATAAATAACCTATAATGACCTGCTTCGGAAACCATGAAGCCATGATAGAATTTCCTTAGGTATTCATCTTCTAATTGCAATGACAAAATTCTAAATCGTTCACAACTTCTTGCTTCAATTAATGCATTTGTTAATAATTTTTCTACTAATAGATCATTGCGATTGCCATTTTTATTTTGAAATTTTAATAATAGGTTAACATATTCATCTTTTCTTGGATAACCCAAAACATAACCTCTTTTATATATTTCTCTTAATACCATAGAAAAATGACTCCACTCCTCAGAAACGATCGGCGTTAATTTTTCTACTATTGGCTTCAAATCAGGATATACAACTATTAATGAAATACAGCTGGTTGCTGCTTTTTGTTCGCAGTATGCATGATCTGTAAGAATGTCTTCTAATTTTTTTTCTGCTAAATTGACCCACCTTGGATCTGTTGAAAGTTTTAAGTTTAACATAATGCATAATGATATGATGAATAGTTGAAAGTAGTTATATTTGTTATCAAATAAAATTGATATGGTAAAAAAAATCTTAATTCTTTTAACAGCTACATACACTATGCTACATGCTCAACAGGTCATGGAAGAAGTTATTGTACATGATGATATAACTAGATCTTATATATTATATGTGCCAGATTCATACTCAAGTCTTAATCCAACACCATTAGTTTTAAATCTACATGGCTATAGTAGTAATGCTGGTCAGCAAATGATATACAGTAATTTTTATACACTAGCAGATTTAGAAGGCTTTATTCTTGTACATCCTCAAGGTACACTGGATAATCAAGGATTTGCATATTGGAATAGTGGTGGAATTACTGAAGTTGATGATGTAGGATTTTTAAGTTCATTAATAGACACCATTGCCACTGATTATAACATAAATTTAGATAGAGTATATAGCATGGGCATGTCAAATGGAGGATTTATGAGTTATACATTAGCTTGTGAGCTTAGTAATAGAATTTCTGCAATTGCTTCTGTTACTGGAAGTATGATAGAGTCGCAGTTTTTAAATTGCAACTCAGAACATCCTATGCCAGTTATGCAAATTCATGGCACTTCGGATTTAATTGTCCCTTATGAAGGAAATGAAAATATTGCTTCTATTGACAATGTTATTTCTTATTGGGCAAATTTTAATCAATGTAGTTTAGATCCAGTTGTTAGTAATGTTCCAGATGTTAATTTATTAGATTTAAGTCAAACTGAGCATTATGTATATGACAGTGGTTTAAATGGTACGAGTGTTGAACTATATAAAGTTATTGATGGTGGTCATACTTGGCCAGGCGCATTAATCCCCCTCACTGGAAATAACACCAATCAAGACTTTAATGCTTCTCAGGAGATATGGAATTTTTTTAATAAATATGATATTAACGGCGTAATTAATAATACAACTACTATTTTAGATCAGCTACCCAATACCAAGATTTGTCTTAGAAATATTGACCTCTTGGGAAGAGATATTTTAAAATCTAATTTTGTTCTTAGTATTTTTAACGATGGTAGTGTCGAAAAAAAAATACGCATAAATTAAATTAACATCATTGTTATTTGAAGATACATATCTAGAAATTAAAAAAAAATCTAGAGGTTTTTATAAAGAAAAATCTAGTAAATTTATTTCATATGCTTATCCTGTTTACTCTGTTGATAGCATTAAAAATATACTAAAAGAAATCAAGAAAAAAGAAAATTCAGCTAATCATCATTGTTATGCATATCGCTTACATCCGGATAAATCTGATTTTCGATTTAATGATGATGGTGAGCCTGCTTACACGGCAGGAAAACCTATTTTTAAACAAATTGAAGCTTATAATCTAACTAATATATTGATCATTGTGGTTAGGTATTTTGGTGGCATTAAGCTAGGTGTTCCAGGTTTAATTCGTGCGTACAAAACAGCTGCTTTTAATGCAATTGAAGGAGCCGATATTGTTACAAAATTAATACAAGAAAAATATCAGGTTTTTTTTAATATAGAACAAATACAAGATGTTATGTTATTTATCAAAAAAAACAACTTAACTATTGTAAGCTCCTCGTTCCAACAGAGATGTGTTATTACCCTATTAGTCCCTATCGCAAAATCAGATATTATAAAATCTTATTTTGATCAAAAAAAAATTAAATTAAATTATATTTATTAAAAGAATCAGATATATATAAAAATTGATGTTTATGAAAAGGTTATTTATACTATTTACTATATGCTTATATTCTTGTTCTAATACAAGTAATGATTCTTTTAAAATCACATTTATGTCTAATTGTGCTCCTGGTGATGATCCAATTACAAAAGAATATTGTAAATGTATATATTCAAAACTAGAGAAAAATTATTCAGATGATTTTCAAAAATTAGTTACACATGACTGGAATAATGAAGAAACAAAAAACTGGATACAGGATTGTATTTCAAATTAATTTTTTTTTAGATCATTTTTAATATGCCCCAGGATATTCTCTAAGTCTTGTTTGCCAGCATTTAAGTAATTTAAGTTAATTTTTAGAATATCTTTTTTTAGTTTTTTATCTGCAATTATTTTGTTGAATGTATTTTCAAAATCTTTTTTATTTTTTACTGAAAACGCAACTTTTTTTTCAATAAAAAAAAATGTTTCTGGAAAATTTTTATAATTAGGACCAAACAAGATAGTATTGCCATATGCTGCAGGCTCTAATGTATTATGCACACCATTTTTAAATCCTCCTCCAACATATGCAATTTTAGAAAATTTATATAGTTTTTTTAATAAACCAAATACATCAATGATGATAATATTTCTATCAAATAACCCATTTTTTAAGTTAGAATAAAGTATATGTTTTTTGCGGATGATTTTTTTTAAATTTTCAATTGTATTTACATCAATCTCGTGAGGAACTATAATATGATTCATATTTGATTTGGTATTAATATGATCTGCTATAATTGGATAGTCTTCTTTTTCTATACTTGCATATATCATTGTTGTTTTATTCTTGAGAAATGTTGTTAGGTGATCATCCTGATAGGTAATTTCTAATTCATTTAAAACCTGGTTGAATCTTATATTGTTGATGATAGATGATTTGGATATTTTATTTTTATTTAAAAACTTATATGTTAAATCATCTAGGCAAAAAATATGTGAAAACATATTTAAGTATTTATTATAATATTGTTTGATAAACCAGTTGCTTATTTTTGTTTGATTTAGTTTTAAACCAACACCATAGATAGGTATATTATTCTTTTTTAAAATTGTAATCATATTTGGCCATATATCATTTTGAGATATTATAACTATCATTGGATTCATTTTTTTTATAAAAAGATCCATATTATTTTTTATGTCAATTGGCAGGTAGTTAATTTTTTCAACTAAATGAAAATCTTTAAAATTATTATAACCCGATGGGGAAAAAAAAGTAATATTGGTTTTAAATCTGGTGTTTTTCAATTTTATTAAAAGAGGTTTTATACTCTCATATTCACCCATTGATGCACAATGAATCCAAATTACTTTTTTAGAGTTTTTTGAAGTATTCTGAATTATTTTTTTTTGTTTTCTAAGCCATTGTCTATACTTTTTAAAAAATAGACAATAAATATTTATTAGTAGGTATATTATGCGAAGGATAAAATTATACATGTATTAATAATAATAGTATTTACCGGTTCTACGTTTTTTAATCGGTATAATAAAACCACACTTAATCCCAACTAATTGATCAATTCTATTATTAGTGACATACGTTTGTGTAGTATAATTATATCCGCGTAGATCTTTTGTAAAACCCTGCATTGCTTCTAGACCAAGAAAAAATCTTATTGTACTAGTGCTACTAAAGAAATAGTAGCCAATAAATTGTTTTGTTAGAATTCCACCAGATAATCGGTCATAGCCTTTTAATAATTCATTATTTAACTGAGGTAATGCAGTTACAATGGTTTCAATAAAAATTTTATGATACAAATAACCTGCCCCTAAAGTCATTACAATGCCTGATTCATGTTTTTTATTATTTAATTTAATGTATTTCCCAAAACTGACATCAAAATATCCCCCTCTTTCAAATAGCCTAATAGTTGGTATTTCACCACTTGTACTTAATATATCACCATCATCGCCATTTATTGCATTAAATATATCATTTTCTTTTACGTCGGATCCGAATAATAATCCACTTTCAAGATTAATTATAAAGTTAGTAGCTGTTTGATAAGTTAAGGTTAAACCTACATTTGAGTTTAATCCAAATCTGTCCGACAGGTCTCCAAATGGCATCTGAGCCGTATGATTAATTGATAATAATATAGTTGAACTTTTAGAATCATCATTTTCTTGGCAAATAAGTAACGATGATATTAGAAACACGGTTAATATCAATTTATTCATACTTCAAAAGTAACTAAAAAGTTGGTATCAAAAGATTTTCTTTTATATTTAAGGCATCGAAATATGTTTTGAAACTATGAGCAATGTCAAAAGAATTTTAATTACAGGAGAATCAGGTTTTATAGGTTCACATTTAATCAATTATTTTGTTTCAAAATATCCTGATTATCAAATTCATGGTTTAGATATACTAACTTATGCCTCGGATCGTACACATACTAAAATATTAGAAAAAAATAAGAATTATTTTTTTCATCAAATTGATATTTTTAATAGGAAAGAGATTATAAATTTATTTGCTCAGTATTCTTTTACTGATGTTATTCATTTAGCAGCTGAGTCACATGTGGATAATTCGATTAATAACCCTTTGCTTTTTGCAAACACTAATATTATTGGAACTTTAAATATCTTAGATGCATTTAAAACTTATTCTGTGGGGCGGTTTCATCATGTCTCTACTGATGAGGTTTATGGTGATTTAAATTTTTCAGATCTTGCATTTACTGAAAATTCCCCTTACAATCCTAGTTCTCCATACTCTGCCTCTAAGGCTGCTTCTGATCATTTAGTTCGATCTTACCATAGAACATATGGTATTGATGC